>Ga0247742_10001844_pt1 | contig 14267 bp, 11 predicted proteins | sample UWRJL208509C2_FD_180944 | JGI IMG/M metagenome (GOLD analysis project Ga0247742, IMG submission 180944) | Plant litter microbial communities from Arlington Agricultural Research Station in Wisconsin, United States - UWRJ-L208-509C-2 | ecosystem: Environmental > Terrestrial > Plant litter >...
CGTTAGATCGCAGATCAAGTATTATACCGTTTGGATTGCTCTTTTTTAAGGTCACTAATGCATTGGTAACTTCGCTGGCGGAGTTTTCCAGGAATTTATCAAGCTTAATGTAGCCCATATTACCGCCAACCATTCCGAAATAAGATACGTTCGGTTGTTTGATCTCATCGCGAATGAGATTTTTTTCAAATGGCTGTAGTGTATTGTCGCGTTTGATGAGCAGCTTTATAGGTGCTCCCTTTGAGCCTTTTAACAGCAGGCTTACCTGTTCGTTACTTTTACCGTTAAGGTCAACATCATTTATCTTAACAATCTGATCGCCCGGATGAATATCGGCCTTTTGAGCAGGGAAACCTGCAAATACATCAGATATAAACACTTTTCCGTTACGCAAGAAAATGGTGGTACCTATACCTCCATATTGAGTGCTTACGTAGTGTAGCTTATAATCTTCAATTTCCGATTCAGGAACAAACTCAGTGTAAGGGTCAAGTCCGTCGAGCATGGCATCAACGCCGGTTTTTACCAGTTTGGAAGAGTTGATATCATCAACATAGTTAATGTTCACCTCTTTGTACACCGATGCAAAAACATCCAGATTTTTTGATATCTGAAAAAGGTCATCATTAAAAGCCACCGCTCCGCCAGCCAGTAGTGCAATACCAGCAATAAAACCTATCCTTTTGTATCTTTTATTGATCACCATACCCTATAACGTAGTTAAGCCTATAAAAATACAAAAAGCTTATCAGTTTTTAAAAGCAATGCCTTATTTACAGCCTGTTATTATCAATATTTACAAGTGCTTTCTTCAAAGTGAACACTACGTACTTCCTATCGCGGTTAACAAGATCCATCAACCTGGCTATCAGGCTTTCTTCCTGCCCCTCTGAGTACTGTAATTGTTCATCGGTAAGGTGGTTGTATTTACGTTGAACCTTTATTTTAACACGCTCCCACTCTTTGTTTGTAATACTGATCTCAGCCATGATTAATTATTTTGAGCAAAAATATAAAAAATACATTGCAGGCAACATTTAAAACTTTGGCTCGTCAATTGTTAGGGTACAATTAAGGTTTACTTATAAAACCCGTTTTATAAACTAACTAAATTTAAAAAATGCCAGCCTGTACTATTTAACCAATAAAGGTACAAAGCGGCATCACTAACATCAAAATTATGAAAAAGTATTTATTAGGTGCAGCATTAATGATTGCGGTAAGCATCAGCGCTAAAGCACAGGTTTCATTAGGTATTAAGGGCGGTGTCAATTTTTCAAAAATAAGCACCGATAATATTAAAGAATCAAGCCTAACCGGTTATCAGGCCGGTTTATTTGCCCGTGTTGGCGGCAGTGTTTATTTTCAACCAGAGCTTTATTTAAGCGGAACCGGCGGTAAATTTGAGTCGACTGAAAACAATCAGAACTTTAGCGGTAAAGTAAGGTTCACCAACCTCAACGTACCATTGCTTATTGGTAAATCATTTGGCGAAAAAGATCTGAACTTCCGGGTGATGGGTGGCCCTATATACACCTACCAGCTTGACAAAAGCGGCAGTTTAAGCGATAATTTTAACGGGGCCATTGATAACTTTAACAAAAGTAACATAGGCTACCAGGTAGGGGCCGGTATTGATATTGGCGCCATTACCGCCGATTTACGCTACGAGGGCGGACTAACCAAGGTTAGCGACAGCTTTGCCAAACGTCAAAACCTTTGGGCATTAAGCATTGGCTTTAAAATATTTTAAACACAAACTTGATTTAAAAGAAGAAGCCCGACAGATTAACCTGCCGGGCTTCTTCTTTTTTTAACAATGCTATTTATTACTTAGCATTAAACTGCACTCCGGTTATACCGGCCCGCATGGCTACTGGTTTTACTGGTTTGTAAATAAAATACAACTTATGCATTTTACCATCGGTAACCGGGCTAATGGTTATATGTGTAACACCCGCTTTTTGATCTTTTGTTGGTACCGGCATATTACCCTTACCTATCAATTGACCACCAGGTGCATCAATATGGGCCTCAAAATTAAAGCCGATTGATGGAGCTGCCTGCCAGAAATGCGTGAGGTTTATAGAGCGCACACCAGTAAGGTCAATATCATTAAGCTCAAACCAACCTTCATTAGTTGGCATAACAGCCAGGTTAATACCATTGTATTTGAACATGGTAAAGCCATTAACTTTTTCGGTGCCTGAGAACAGGTAGTTATTACTGTTTAAGGTAACCACACCCTGCCCGGTTAAGGCTTTAATGTTATTTCCTCCATCGTCAGTGTACCTTGCAGACAGCACCAGGGTATTGGTAGGTCGTTTACCCGGATCTGGGTTAATAGTACCTGCCGGTGGTAATGATTGCTTTTCAGCGTCTTTATTATCAAGCGATAGCACCCAGGTAATGATCTGGTCAACATCGCCCTTTTTAATAGCCGGGTGGGCTGGCATGGCGGTTTCGCCCCAAACACCTGCGCCGCCTTTTACCACCTTTTGGGTAAGCTTATTCATGGCATCCGGGTCTTTTTTGTATTTAGTTGATACATCCATAAACGCAGGCCCTATTGATTTGCCAACCTCTTTATGGCAGCTCTTGCAATCCATAGTAAGCATAATTGCTTTGCCGCTGTTTTCCGGTTCACTTTGCTCCAGCTGTGATGCCGATGCCCGTTTTTTATAGCCGTTAATATAGTCAACACTTACCTTAATTCGTTTAGGATCAACCTTAGATGTATTGATACCGTCGGTTACCGTAACAGCGTAAGCCAATGGCGAGCCAGGCAAGTAGAACGATTTGTTACCACCGGTTAATTTGATGGTTACCTGAGGTTGCTCGTTACCTGCATATACTTTTAGCGGCATAGTTTTATCAGCAGCGCCCTGGTCATCTTTTGCTTCCAGTATAATCTTATAATCTCCTGCTTTTGTGTAAGTATATGTAAGCTCTGGTGTTGCTGTCTGTTTGGTTTCACCGTTACCTAAATCCCAGGTGTAAGATATTTTATCTCCTTCCGGGTCTTTGGCCTGAGCGCTCAGTTTAATCGTAAACGGCAGCTGGCCCGAACTTTTATCAACCTTTATCTGGGTAATATCAGGTGGCCTGTTGCCCACTATGTAATCAATACGGAACAAACCGGCATCAGGGTTACGTGTAAACCAACCGCTTCCATATTCCAGTCCATAAAGCCTGCCATCCGGCCCTACTTCCATATCAATCATGGAATTTACTTTCAGCTTGTTAAAAAACGGCTCCATTTTATCAAAATCGCCATTAGGCTTCATAGATACCGCTTTGATCCAGCCGCGCATCCAATCATAGGTTAAAAATTTACCGTTGTAGTAATCAGGCAGGCGTGTTTCGGCCGGGAACATATCGGTATAGTACACCGGGCCAGCCATGGCATTTCTGCCCCCTGTACCTACCTGTGGAAAATCGGCAGAAGGCCCGTATGGGTACCATATAAATGCCGGTTGTGCCGGTGGCAGATCTGTTAAGCCGGTATTGTTACGGGAATTGTTTACCGGGTGTTTAGGGTCAAAAGCCGCCCCATATTTACCCGTGGCGTAATCATACAGGTGATAAGGCTTGTTATCGCCAACAAAGTACGGCCAGCCAAAGTTACCGGCTTTACGTGCCTGGTTCACCTCATCGTAACCCATTGGCCCACGGGTGTCCAAACTATCATTATGCGCATCCGGGCCTACTTCGCCCCAATACAGGTTTCCATTCTTTTGATCAACCGAGATACGGTAAGGGTTCCTGTCGCCCATAACATAAATTTCGGGGCGTGTTTTAGGTGTGCCCTTCGGGAAAAGATTTCCTTCGGGAATAGCATAAGTTCCATCATCATTGATCTTGATCCGCATGATTTTACCGCGCAGATCATTGGTGTTACCGGCCGAACGACGGGCATCAAACTGCAGGTGACCTGGCCTGTCATCCAAAGGACCATAGCCACTGGTCACATATTTCTGGCCTTTTTCATCAAACGGGGTTGAGTTATCCCCGGCCGAAAAAAACAATAGCTTATCGGGGCCCGGACCAAAAGCTATAGAGCCACCGGTGTGGCAGCAAATTTCGCGCTGGGCTTTTACTTCCAGTATCACTTTTTCGGTCTTTTTATCCAGCGTATCGTTCACGAAGGTAAACCTCGATAGGCGGTTAACCGAACTGTCAGCCGGGCTGTAATAAATGTATACCCAATTGTTTTTGGCAAAATCAGGGTCTTTAGCCAGGCCAAGCATACCCTCTTCGGCATTTACACCGGGGGTGTGGAGTGTTTTATAATAAACATCAAAATAACCAACCTGCTTTACCTTTTGAGTGTCGTGCTTATACAGCATGATCTCGCCACGGCGTTGCAACACCATGATATCAAAATTGGGCAAAATGGTCATTTCTGTTGGTTCGAAAAATTCGCCGGTTGATAGCTGCGTTTTTTTAAATCTGTCTTCATCGGGCGGTAACTGCGATTTTGCTTTGGAGTAATCCAGGTCATTATTATCGCCTATAGCGTATTTAATGCCTCCCAGCAGCAATTTCAGGTAATTATCTTCTGTATATGATTCTTTGGTGTGCCCGGGCTCAATGTAAAAAGAGCGCCCTCCATCAAAGTCATGGTACCACACCATCGGGTGATAACCCATTCTTTTAGCGCCCTTATAACTCTTTTCATCAATAGTTACCAGCACATGAATACTGGAGTCTAACGCTTTTCTAAAGCTATAAAACTCATCGGTACGTTTCCACTCTTTAGGCAGGTGTTTAGTAGCGGGGTTATTACCATCAACCACATTAAATATTCCTTCCTGTACGTTAGGGTTTTTATCATGTATGCCTGGGTGGTCAAAAAACCAGGCACCGGTAAGGCGGCCATACCAGCCCCAGTCGTATTCCGTATCTGTTGCAGCATGTATGCCTAAATAACCGCCCCCTGCTTGTATGTAACGTTCAAAGGCGGCTTCCTGCCTGTAGTTAAGTACATCGCCGGTTGTGCTTAAGAAAATAACGGCGGCGTATTTTTTCAGGTTATCCTCAGTAAACAAATCGGCATTTTTAGTAGTATCTACATCAAAGCCATTTGATGCGCCCATTTTTTGAATGGCGGCTATACCAGCATCAATAGATTCATGATGGTAGCCCATAGTTTTTGAAAACACTAATACCCGGGGCTTGCCCACGCGTTTTTTACTACAGGATAAACAAATACAACAACATGCTGCAAGAACAATCAGTACGATTTTTTTCATATAGGTGCTATTAGGTTGGTTTAATTGGTGTTTTCTATAATTACCTGGCTTATCGCAATCGATTGCAATGGTTAGGCAATATATCAAATTTATAATAAATATTCAGATAAAAAATATATTGTGTTAAAATGACACAGTAATATTTATAATACAATTCGAAGACTCCGTGAAAGACGATTTTAGCGATACTTTACTACGTGTTTTATTCCACGTTTGTTTTTAGTATTTTTATTAAACAAATCCGAACCTTATGGCTACTAACCGATTAATCCAAAAAAGCTGGACCTCCAAAAAAGAGATCAGTATTGAGGCCGACCATATCGTCATCCATAACAAAACCATCAAAGATGAGATGGAATACACCATAAAACTTGGGGAGCTGGGTTTTGAAACAATAAAAAGAACTGATAAAACGGCAAACTTGTCCTGCTATACTTTCCTGGTATTTACCGCTATTGATACTTACCTTATGGTTACTACATGGCAAGATAAGGGCCCTTTGGCCGAATTACTGTTGTGGATTTTTGGTTTCATTTTTTTTGCTTCACTAAGCTTATACTCTTTTACACAGCGCAACAGAGAGTTTATTTATCTTGGCGGCGGGCAAAAAATTTTAGAATTGCTTGCTACAAAACCCGACAGGCAAACCGTACTGCTTTTTATTGATGCAATACATGCCGCTATTCGTACTTATTATAGAAATAAATACACCAGTTTTGATAGCAGCATTCCGTATGATGTTAAAATATCAACCTTAAAATGGCTTAAAGAAATGAAAGCCATTACCGATGAAGAATTTGAAGATTTATGCGCACGGCAAAAAGCAGAAAGTACTATCGGCTTTAAACGACATGAAGATCTGATATAAAAGCTGATCTAATTACTGGCTAAGGCGTTTAATGAACTCGTAACAAAAACCCCTAAAACAGCAAAGCCCCTGATGGGCAGGGGCCTTTACTAACCAATTATAAACCTAAATTATGAGAAGAGCTGTAGGAGAAGGGGTCGAACCTTCACGGAGTGGTTATTTTCATTGCTGAAAGTTTCCCAATTTCTCCGCCACCGCGACAAGGAGGTGTGTCTGCCAAAAATTTCACCATCCTACAGGATTGTAATTAAGCTTTGAATAAAACTCAAAACTTAATAGCTGTTGGGGAAGGATTCGAACCTTCACAGAGTGGTTAGCCCGCTTCGGGTTTTCCATGATCTCCGCCACCGGGACAAGGAGGTGTGTCTGCCAAAAATTTCACCACCCAACATTGTTTTTAATTTAAAGAACGAGAAGCATTTGTCAATTGCTTGATACAAATTTAATAGACCTATCAATTCCTTGCAAATATTTCAACAAAAATATTTTATTTTTATTCAAATTTTAATTAAACTTGTATTTCAATATAGATATTCAAATTTATGTCCCACAGAAAAGCTCAAAATTTAGAAATTGATAATCTTGATATCCAGATTTTATCAATATTAATGAAGAATGCTACCACTCCGTACACTGAGATAGCTAAAGAGTTGATAGTTTCTGGCGGAACCATACACGTGAGAATGAAAAAGTTGGAAGAGATGGGTGTTATAAAAGGAGCCAGCCTGGAAGTAGATCCTCAAAAATTAGGGTACGACATTACAGCATTCCTGGGTATATACCTTGAAAAGGGATCTCAGTACAATGAAGCGGTTAAACAACTAAAAACTATTAAGGAAATTGTTGAACTGCATTACACAACAGGTGAGTGGAGTATTTTCGCCAAGATTGTATGTCATGATACAACCCACCTGCGCGAAGTATTAAACGAGCAGATACAAGGCGTTAAAGGTATACAACGCACTGAAACTTTCATTTCATTGGAAGAAAGCATCAGAAGACAGATTACTTTAGAATAAACCTTTACCAGAAATAAGAATAAGGGGCTGTCACCCTATAGTGATACAGAATGACAGCCGGTCCCCTACTTAAACTTATTCTTTAAAGCAGCCAATTTTATAGCTATATCCGTTTCCTGTTCTTGTTCGGGCTTTTTGCCGTACGTGAGTTTATTGCCCGCAGGTTTTCTGTCGTCGCTTCTTTTTTGTTGCGGGGCAGCGCCTTTCTCATTGTCTTTCATTGATAAGGCAATGCGTTTGCGGTTTACGTCAACTTCGGTAACGGTAACTTCTACCTTTTGATGTACCTTAAGTACCTCATTAGGGTCTTTTATGTACCGGTTGGTGATCTGGCTCAGGTGCACCAATCCATCCTGGTGTACGCCAATGTCAACAAAGGCGCCGAAGTTGGTAATGTTGGTAACAATGCCCGGCAGTTTCATGCCTATCTTTAAATCGCCAATGGCGTTTACGCCATCGGTAAAGCTAAAGGCTTCAAACTGTTCGCGCGGGTCGCGGCCTGGTTTAGCCAGCTCGGCCATGATATCATTCAGGGTAGGCAAGCCTACTGTTTCTGAAGTATATTTTTGCAGCGGGATACTTTTACGCAGCGGTGCATTGCTCATCAGCTCTTTCACCGTACAGTTCATATCTTTTGCTATTTGCTCCAGTAAGCTGTAACGCTCGGGGTGTACAGCGCTTGAATCAAGCGGATTTTCGGCCTGGTGTATGCGCAAAAATCCGGCGGCCTGCTCAAAAGCCTTTTCGCCCAGGCGGGGTACTTTTTTCAACTGATCGCGACGTTTAAAGGCGCCGTTCTGATCGCGGTATTCCACAATATTTTGCGCCAGTTGCGGCCCTAAGCCCGATACATAAGCCAGTATTTGTTTAGATGCCGTGTTCAGCTCAACACCAACAGCATTTACGCAGCTCATTACCGTATCATCAAGCGAGGTTTGCAGTTTATTTTGATCTACATCGTGCTGGTACTGCCCTACGCCTATTGATTTCGGGTCTATCTTTACCAGTTCGGCCAAAGGATCCATCAACCGGCGACCGATTGATACCGCGCCCCTCACCGTAATATCCTTATCCGGAAACTCTTCCCTGGCCACATCAGATGCCGAGTAGATAGAAGCTCCGCTTTCATTCACCATTACAATAACTACACCCGGTAAATTCAGGTTACGCACAAACACTTCCGTTTCGCGGCCTGCTGTACCATTGCCTATGGCAATAGCCTCAATATTATATCTTTCAAACAGGTGTTGTACTGTTTTTTCGGCTTCCCTTGCCTGGCCGGCGCCGGTATGCGGGTAAATGGCAGTATTTTCCAGTAATTTACCTTGTTCATCCAAACAAACCAGTTTACAGCCCGTACGGAAACCAGGGTCAATAGCCATAACACGCTTTTGCCCAAGCGGCGCACTCAGTAAAAGCTGGCGTGCGTTCTCAGCAAATACACGGATAGCCTCTTCATCCGCTTTCTTTTTGGTGAACAGGCGCACTTCGGTTTCCATTGATGGTTTTAGCAGCCGCTTATAACCATCGGCAATGGCCTGTTTTACCTGATCCGCAGCTGGGTTGCTGGCTTTTACAAAAGTATCTTCCAGTATGGCAACTGCTTCGTCTTCTTCAGGTTTAATATCCAGCCATAAAATCTCCTCCTTTTCGCCGCGCCGCATAGCCAAAATGCGATGAGATGGTGCCGATTTTACAGGCTCTTGCCAGTCGAAATAATCTTTGTATTTAATACCGGCTTCTTCCTTGCCATCAACCACCTTTGATTGAAAAGTACCTTTTTCAATAAATAGCTCACGGATGCGGGTACGTACCTCAGCATTTTCGCTGATGGTTTCGGCAATGATATCCCTTGCACCACCCAAAGCTTCTTCCACACTGTTAACGCCTTTTTCGGCATCAATATAAACAGCGGCTTCTGCTGCCGGGTCAATCTTTTGCTGTGTCAGCAACAGATCGGCCAGTGGTTGCAGGCCTTTTTCGCGGGCGGTGGTAGCGCGGGTTTTGCGTTTAGGGCGATAAGGCAGATAAATATCTTCCAGTACCACCATGGTTTCGGCCTCGTTGATCTGTTTTTCCAGCTCGGGTGTTAATTTACCCATATCGGTAAGCGATTTCAGGATGGCCTCCCGGCGTTTATCCAGATCACGCAGCTGTTGTATACGGTCGCGGATCTCGGTTACCTGAACTTCATCAAGTGTGCCGGTAACCTCTTTACGGTAACGGGAAATAAACGGAACGGTTGCACCTTCGTCAAGCAATTCAACAGTGGCACTTACCTGCTTTTCGGCAATGGTAAGCTCCTGGGCTATTTTTTTATAATGAGATATCATATTTCAAAATTCGGAATGCGAAGTTGGGCACTCTCGGCTTAAAAAGCAAAAATGGTTTGTAAAAAGAATAGACACGTGGCGTCATGCCGAATTTATTTCGGCATCCCACTGTCCATCCATATAACATGACGTGTGTAATCCTGATAGATCCTGAAATAAATTCAGGATGACGTTTTGGGCTGAATATCAATTTACCTGTTTCACCACCCGTTCAATGGCTCTGCCCCAAAACTCTCCGAGCGACACCGCCCCGGTTTTATTGGGGTGCAGGTAAAATGTACCCTGCTTGCCATTCTCAGCGATGAGTTCGGTGAGGTGGTGTTTTTTGAAGTAGTCGAACGCTTTTTTATCACCAACAAAAACATGTTTAGGGTTGGCGGCGGCGTAAGCACCAGCCAGGCTATCTAACTTGGGCACATAACTTTGCAGTCTTGATAAACCCTCCTGTAAGTATTTAGAACCGTTGTAGGTATTCGGACTGTACCAAATGGGGTGCTCAAAAATGATGATAGCCTTCGGAAAATCGGCCAGTAGTTTATCGGTAATGGTTTTTACGTTTTGGATATAGTCTTGAGGCAATACCGGTGCACCATGCGGCCCATGAATAGCACTATCGTTAGTACCCAGTTTCACTGAAAATATCAACAGGGCGTCTTTATCGGTAAAGGCGTTAGCAGCTTCTTCAACTTTGGCAAAAGTGTTACCGCCCGGTAAAAAATCGAGCGTGGTATAGCCGCTGTGACCCTGGTTGCTAAACTCAACTGTACCCAGGTTATTTTGCTTGCGCAGCCAGGCGATAGCCGTTGCAGGCGGCGCATCAGTAGCGGGGGCACTTAACTGAACGCCCTGCGTAATGCTGTCGCCTATAAAAACCACATTGATATTTGGCTTTTTAACCCCGATAATAGCTGCTGAAACATTGCACAGCAGCAGTATGGCAAGAAATAGATATTTCATAAAATTATTATTTATATAAACGCTCAGTTCCTCTCTTGAGAAGGGGATGGCACGTGACCTTACTTCCCTTTATTTAATATTCAAAACTCTTCCCTCACACTCCCTTACCACTTCACGCCCATGTTCCAGAACATGAATGCCCATTTATCAACCTGACCGCTTATTACCTGTGCAGTACTCTGGCCTGCACCGTGGCCGGCCTTAGTTTCAATACGTATTAATGTTGGGGCGGGGCCTTGCTGATACTCCTGCAAACGTGCACCAAACTTAAAAGAATGGGCAGGTACTACACGGTCGTCATGATCGGCAGTGGTAACCATGGTGGCCGGGTACTGTTGAGGCTTTAAAGCATGGTACGGCGAATAATTATACAGATACTTGAACATATCTTCAGAATCTTCGGCAGTGCCGTAATCATAGCTCCAGCCCGCACCTGCGGTAAATTTATTGTAGCGCAGCATATCCAAAACCCCCACAGCCGGAAAGGCCACCTTAAACAGATCGGGGCGCTGGGTTAGCATAGCGCCAATAAGCAGGCCACCGTTTGAGCCGCCCGAAATAGCCAGCTTTTCTTTGGAGGTATATTTATTTTTAATGAGATATTCGGCCGCGGCAATAAAATCATCAAATACATTCTGCTTTTTCATTTTGATGCCTTTGCGGTGCCAGGTTTCGCCGTATTCACCACCGCCGCGTAAATTAGGCACGGCGTAAATGCCGCCATGTTCAAGCAATATGATATTTGATGTACTGAAAGCCGGTGTCAGGCTAACAGCAAATCCCCCATAGGCATACAGTAACGTTGGGTTTTCGCCGTTGAGCACGGTACCTTTTTTATAGGTAATGATCATCGGTACCTTGGTTTTATCTTTAGAGGTATAAAACACCTGCTTTGATTCGTATAGCTCCGGATCAAACTTCACCCCCGATTTTTTATATACGGTTGATTGCCCGCTGGTAATATTCAGCTTAAAAATTGTTGGCGGGTAAACGTAGTTGGTGAAGGTATAATAGGTTTCTTTTTCTTCCTTTTTGGTTCCAAAGCCAGCTGCTGTACCTACCGATGGCAGCGCGATGGTACGCTCCAGCTTGCCATTCATATCATACTGCTGTACAAATGAAGTGGCATCTTTGAGGTATTCGGCAAAAATTTTACCTCCTCCGGTACTTGCTGTCAGTACGTTTTTTGTTTCCTCAATCAGGTTTTTCCAATGCGTTACTGTGGGAGAAGCGGCATCAACCGTAACAATTTTAAAATTCGGCGAGTAGATATTCGTGAGGATATATAGCTTGCTGCCCACGTTATCCAACACGGAATGTTCGTTGTCAAAGTTGTCAATTACATTAATAATAATGCTATTAGGTTGGCTCAGGTCCTGAATGTACAGCTCATTTCCCGTTGTTGAAGTGGCGGCCGTGATTACCAGGAAGCGTTCATCTTCGGTAAGGTAAGCTCCAATGTAACGGCGGGGAGTTTTATCGCCTCCAAAAATGAGTTTATCGGTACTTTGCGGGGTGCCCAGTTTGTGGTAATACAGTTTATGGTACTGCGTCATGCCGGATAGCTGGCTGCCTGCCTTGGGTTTGTCATAACTGCTGTAATAAAATCCATCGGTACCCTTCCAGGCCAAACCGCTAAACTTAATATCGGTAAGGGTATCGCCTACCACGCTTTTATGTTCTGTTTTTATCACGATCACCTTACGCCAGTCAGATCCTCCCTCTGATATCTGGTAAGCTGCCAAATCACCATTGTGAGTAAAGTTGATTCCCTGCAAAGAAGTAGTACCATCTGCAGAGAATTTGTTCGGGTCAAGAAATATTTCGGGTGTGCCGCTATCACCCAGTTGTCTGTATAAAACCGACTGGCTTTGCAAGCCGTCATTCTTATAAAAATAGGTGTATTTACCTTCCTTAAACGGGGCGCTATATTTTTCGTAATTCCACAGTGTTTCTAACTGTTTCCGCATTTCTTCACGGTATGGAATTTGGCCGAGGTAGTTTTGGGTTACTTTATTTTCTTCTTTCACCCACGCCTTGGTATCGGCTGCCTGATCATTTTCGAGCCAGCGATATGGATCGGGTACATGGGTGCCAAAATAAGTATCAACAGTATCTGTTTTTTTTGTTTGTGGGTACGGTAGCGTTTTTATGCTCATTTGTTGTGCCTGGGTATAACTATAAAATAAAACAGCGAATGCAAATAAACAAGTAGTTTTTTTCATATTGGTTTTTAAGTTACAGGGAAACTAAAGATATGACTTGAGTATGAAGCCGACAATAGTCGGGGTACAATAAAGGTTAAAAGTTGTTAATTTTGCCCGTTCCTGCTGTTTAATTGAGCCGGGCATCCTATATTAGCCCCCGATTATGAAAAACAAGCATCAGCTAAGATTCCGGAACAACTAATTCGGGATATTTGGCCAGTGGTGCCGGTGTAATTATTTATTTACAATAGATTTTATATCATACCGGTTATTATTGATAATAATGCTTTTTTTTACACGTTTGCTAAACCGAATAACAGGCATAACCGGCAAACTTATATTTATTAGTAGTATAATTTACAACATGAAACAAACCTTTACATTACTTACAGCATCCCTATTTATGCTGATTGCGCTTAACTCAAGGGCTCAGGATGCAGCAGATACTGACGGAGATGCACCGGCAAAGCTTAAAAGCTATATAGGTATATTTGGTGGCCAGTCAAGAGCGTTAAGTGATTTTAAAAGCACTGATTACAGTAACCCAAAAGCCGGCTTTGCTAAAAATGGTTTTGTAATGGGTGTTGATGGTGCTGTTTACTTTTACAAGCATTTCGCTATAGGCTATACCGTATCAAAACAAGATCAGGGGAATTTAACCATTGACGACGATCAAATAATTTCACAGGGCTATACTGATGATTTTAAAGCCGATGGTTCAACCGTTACTGCCGATAAACGCTACAGAAGCTACAACGTTTTGCTGGGCCCGCAATACACATTTGTATACCACCGTTTACGGTTTGATCTGCGTGCATCTGCCGGTGTTATAAAAAACACCGCCACACCAAGCTTAGTTGTTTCAATTGACGGTGTTAAGGCACAAACCGCAGCGTTTACACAAGAAAGTTCAAAGGGAACAGCCTTTGCCTATGGCGGCAGCGCGGCTTTACGCTTTGATATGGGCAGTGGCTGGGACTTATTGCTTAAAGGAAACTACGTTAACTCAAAAGGCCCAAGCATTACCACCACAGGCCGTACCAGTAACCTGGGCCGTATTGTAACCAAACAGCCAATGGTTGAAGGCCAGATAGTATTTGGTTTGGTAAAAGAGTTTTAATTAATAGCATATGGCGGCTTATCCGCCAGTAAAACAAAACAGTCAGGCCGGTTTACCCAGCCTGACTGTTTTGTTTTTAGTGTACTTCAACCTGCTCAGGCTTATCTGCCGCAACTTCACGCTGGTCTTTAAACATGATAAAAACACCCGTAACGCATACCTGCTTGCCTTTAAGGTGGTCAAAATCAAGCTTAATTTTATTGCCCCTTACCGCAATGGTATATTTTTGGCGGGGATAAGCGGCGCCCATATTGAGCAGGGTAAGCGTATCATTCACTGTTTTCATGGAGTAAACCGTATCACATAAAGTACCGGTTTTACCCAGGTTGTTTTTAAAATCGGCAGCATTAAAGATGTGCTGGGCATTTGCAACGCCGGCAAAGCCAAATAGCATCAATGCCGGAAGTAATATTTTTTTCATCAATTTAAGGAGTTAAGCATGGCAGCAATTGCCGGTAAGTTCTTGATTTAAGGCGCAGCTTATGCGCAATATTTCAAATAAACCAGG
>Ga0247742_10001845_pt1 | contig 14263 bp, 13 predicted proteins | sample UWRJL208509C2_FD_180944 | JGI IMG/M metagenome (GOLD analysis project Ga0247742, IMG submission 180944) | Plant litter microbial communities from Arlington Agricultural Research Station in Wisconsin, United States - UWRJ-L208-509C-2 | ecosystem: Environmental > Terrestrial > Plant litter >...
TCATCGATCTCTGGATCGAGGATGACCATGAGTTCATACTGGTGCGTCACAAACCCACCTCCTTCGGACTAGAACGGTTGCAGACGATCTGCAACAGGAGGGTGTTGACGGCTGCCCGGCTGCGAAGTGCAACCAGACAACCTGCCTAGTGTAGTCATTGAACCCGTCATCCCTCAAGGAGCACCCGAACACAATGACTGTCAGAGTCGCGATCGCCGGCGTCGGCAACTGCGCCAACTCCCTCATCCAGGGCGTCACCTTCTACGCCGATACCGAGGAGGGGCAGACGATCCCGGGGCTGATGCACAACCGCCTCGGGGGTTACAGCGTTGGAGACATCCAGTTCGTCGCCGCCTTCGACGTCGACGCGCTGAAGGTGGGCACCGACCTTGCGGACGCGATGTGGGCGAGCCAGAACTCGACCTTCCGCTTCGCGGAGGTGGCCCCGACCGGGGTGACGGTGCAGCGCGGCCCGACCCTCGACGGGCTCGGCCAGTACTACCGCGAGGTGGTGGACGAGTCGGATGCTCCCGCCGTCGACATCGCGCAGGCCCTGCGCGACAGCGGGGCCGACGTGCTGGTGTGCTACCTCCCCGTCGGCTCGGAGGACGCAGCCAGGCACTACGCGCAGGCCGCGCTCGATGCCGGAGTCGCGTTCGTGAACGCCCTGCCGGTGTTCATCGCGAGCGACCCGGAGTGGGCGGCGAGGTTCACGGCGGCGGGCATCCCGATCATCGGCGACGACATCAAGAGCCAACTGGGCGCAACCATCACCCATCGCGTGCTCGCGCGGCTGTTCGAGGAGCGCGGGCTCGTGCTCGACCGCACGTACCAGCTGAACGTGGGCGGCAACATGGACTTCAAGAACATGCTGGAGCGGCCGCGACTGCAGTCCAAGAAGATCTCCAAGACGCAGGCCGTGACGAGCAACGTGACGGCCGAGCTCAACGCCCGCGACGTGCACATCGGCCCGAGCGACCACATTCCGTGGCTGAACGATCGCAAGCTCGCGTTCGTGCGCCTCGAGGGCCACGGGTTCGGCAATGCGCCGACGAGCCTCGAGTACAAGCTGGAAGTGTGGGACTCCCCCAACTCGGCCGGCGTGGTCATCGACGCGGTGCGGGTGGCGAAGCTGGCGCTCGACGCCGGCCTCGGTGGCCCGGTGGTCGCGGCATCCGCCTACCTGATGAAGTCCCCGCCGGAGCAGATGGCCGATCCGGTGGCCCGCCGCGCGCTCGACTCCTGGATCGCCGCTACCGAGAGCTCCCGCTAGCGGGTGGCCCACCAGGCGCGAAGCCGACGCTCGGCCTCCTCGTCACCCAGCGGGCCCTCGTCGAGCCGCAACTCGAGCAGGTAGCGGTACGCCTCGCCCACCTCGCGGCCGGGCTTCAGGCCGAGGATGGCCATGATCTGCTCGCCGTCGAGATCCGGTCGCACGGCCGCAATGCCCTCGGCCTCGGCGATGACGGCGATGCGCTCCTCGAGGTCGTCGTAGGCGAACGAGAGCCGGTCGGCCTTCTTGCGGTTGCGCGTCGTCACGTCGGCCCGGGTGAGGATGTGCAGCCGCTCGAGCTGGTCCCCGGCATCGCGCACGTACCGGCGCACCGCGGAGTCGGTCCATGCGCCGTCGGTGTAGCCGAAGAACCTCAGGTGCAGCTCGATCAGTCGCGACACCGCCGCGATCGTGTCGTTGTCGAACCGCAGCGCGCGCAGCCGGCGGGCCGCGAGCTTGCTGCCGACCACGTCGTGGTGGTGGAAGGTGACCACGCCACCCGCCTCGATCTTGCGGGTCGCGGGCTTGCCGATGTCGTGCAGGAGCGCGGCCAGGCGCAGCACGAGGTCGGGGGCCTCCCCGGGGTGTCGCGATTTCTCGAGTTCGATGGCCTGCTGCAGCACGATCAGGCTGTGCTCGTAGACATCCTTGTGATGCGCGTGCTCGTCGATCTCCAGCCGTAGCGCCGGGATCTCGGGCAGCACCAGCTGCGCGATCCCGGTCTCGACCAGCAGCCGGATGCCCGGGGTCGGGTCATCCGTCCGCAGCAGCTTGCCGAGCTCGTCGGCGATGCGCTCTACGCTCACGATCTCAAGCCGCGGGGCGAGCTCCCGCATCGCCTGCACCGTCGGCTCGGCCACGATGAACCCCAGCTGCGACGTGAAGCGGGCGGCGCGGAGCATCCGGAGAGGATCGTCGCCGAACGACACCTCGGGGGCGCCCGGAGTGGTGATCCGCTGCGCGAGGATGTCGTCGAGCCCGCCCCACGGGTCCACGAGCACCCGCTCCGGCAGCCGCAGGGCCATCGCGTTGATCGTGAAATCACGGCGCACCAGGTGGCCTCGAGGGTGTCACCGAACGCCACCACCGGCTTGCGGCTGCCCGTGTTGTAGGAGTCCGCTCGGTAGGTGGTGATCTCGACGCTGTGCCCGGAGATTCGGGCGGCGATTGTGCCGAAGTCGCGCCCGACATCCCATTGGGCTTCTGAGATCGGAGTCACGAGCGCGAGAATCTCGTCGGGCGTGGCGTTGGTCGCGAAGTCGAGGTCGGTGACGGCGCGGCCGAGGAATGCGTCGCGCACCGGGCCGCCGACGAGAGCCAACTCGAACCCGGCGCCCGCGAACGCGGTCGACAGTCGGGCCACGGGCCCGGAGGCGGCGAGCTTCTCGAGGCGGGCAATTGCCGCGGCGACGCTCATGCAGACCAGCATGTCACAGCGCATGTCGCCGGCCCGTCGCTTGACCGCCCGTACAGGTGCCACCGAATAGAATCGTCGACATGCTGGCCGAGCGAGTTTCCGTGGTCGGCCCGTGCACCTGAGGTCGCTGAGCGCCGCGCTCGCCCTGGGTCTCGGGTTGGCGAGCGCACCCCTCGGGCCCGCGCCCGCGGCGCTCGCCGTCGACCCGGCACCGGTGCAGGTGACGATCGCGGTCCCCCTGACCGTTCCCGACGGTTCGACCGCGCTCCTGACCGCCGACCAGCTCGCCGCATACACCCGGCCATCCGGCACCCTGACCCGCCAGCTGGAAGCCGTGGCCGACCGGCCGGTGGCGATCGGCGTCGATCCGCGGATCATCGTCTCGATCCGCCTCCTCGGCAGCACCGCACCCCCGTCGGCGACCGCCTGGCTCGATGACCTCGCTTCCGCCACGAACGAGGTCTTCCCGCTCGCCTACGCCGACGCCGACGTCACGCTGTCGACCCAGGCAGGGGCCGAACGCGTGCCGCAGCCCGAATCCCTGGAGTTCGCGATCGACCCCGCGCTGTTCGCGAGCGAGCCCGAACAGCCGGACCCCGGCACCACCGCCACTGCGACGCCCAGCCCGACCAGCACGACGCCCCCGGTGGCCGTGCCGAGCACGGTCGACCTGTTCGCCTGGCCGTACGACGTGACCGGGCTCGCCTGGCCGCGGGACGACACGGTGGTCACGGCCGACCTCGCCCCCATCGCCGCGAGCGGCTACACGGCGACGATCGTCACCTCGGGCAACCTGGCGCGGGCATCCACCGGCGGCAGCATGGCCTCCGTCGGCGAGTCCGGCCAGCTGGTGCTGATGTCGGATGACTCGATCTCCACCGCTTTCCGCGTGGCGGCGCGCTCGACCTCGTTGGACCAGTGGGATTCCGCCATCGCGACCATGCTCGAGGGGGTCGCGGCGGCCGCGCGCACCCAGCCCGGCACCGCGACGGTGTTCGTCACCCTCGACCGGGAGCCCCTCGGCGTGGTCAACCGCCTCGCCGAAACCATCGACGCGCTCGACGCTGCGACCTCCACCGCGAACATCCCGTTGACGCAGACGCTCGCGCTGCCGCCCACCGGGTCCGGCATCGTCGACATGCCCCAGCCGCAGGATCGGCTCTCACAGATGGGCCAGGTGCTCGAGGCCGAAGCCGCTGAGCGCGGGTTCGCCACGGTGGCGGATGACCCGTCGCTCGTCACCTCGGAGCGCCGGCTCGCCCTGCTCGCGCTGCTCTCGAACTCGTGGGTTGACGCCCTCGAGGGGTGGTCGGAGGCGGCCCGCACCTTCATCACCGAGTCCGTGGCCCTCCGCAATTCGGTGCAGCTCGTGCAGAGCAGCACCTTCTCGCTGTACGCGGACAACGGGCAGTTCCTGCCCATCACCGTGAAGAACGACCTCGACCAGCCGGTGACCGTGTACATCACCGTGCGCCCGAGCTCAGCGCTGCTGTCGATCCGCAACCAGCCCGTCGAGGTGGCGCTCGAGGCGGGCGTGCAGACCAAGGTCAACGTGCCCGTGCAGTCGCTGTCGAACGGAGTGGTCGACATCGAGGTGACGCTCGCGAGCGTCACGGGGGTGTCGCTGGGGTCGCCGCTGCACACCGAGGTGAACGTGCAGGCCGGCTGGGAGACCCCGGTCGTCGTCGTGATCGCGATCCTGGTGCTGCTGGTGTTCGTCGTGGGCGTGGTGCGCACGGTGCTGCGGCGGCGCCGGGTCGTCGGGGCCGGGCCCGATGCCGGAACGGCGGACCCTGGGCTCGCGGATGACTGATCCGGCGTCCGAGGCTCCATTCGAGGGTCCGTCGGCAACGGATCCGGCGGGAGCACCCGGCGCGGCGAGCCCGCCGGTGAACATCGGGCGGTCATCCACGATCCTGGCGCTCGGCACGCTCCTCTCCCGCATCCTCGGGTTCGTCAGTGCGGCGGTTCTGGCGCAGACGATCGGGCTGCAGGCCGCGGGCGACGCCTTCAAGTTGGCCAACATGCTGCCGAACAACGTGTACGCGATCATCGCGGGCGGCCTGCTGACGGCGGTACTCGTGCCCCAGATCGTGCGGGCGAGCGTGCAGAAGGATGGCGGCGAGCGGTTCGTCAACGGCCTGCTGACGCTCGGAATCCTGCTCTTCGCGGTGGCGGCCACCCTGGCGACCCTCGCGGCACCGCTGCTGGTGCGCCTGTTCGCGACCACCGGCGAGAAGGGGTTCAGCGATGCCCAGCTCACGCTCGCGGTGAGCTTCGCGTACTGGTGCCTGCCGCAGATCTTCTTCTACGCGCTGTTCAGCCTGCTCGGGGAGGTGCTGAACGCCCGCGGGGTGTTCGGCCCGTTCAGCTGGGCTCCCGTGCTCAACAACCTGATCATGATCGCCGGCCTGATCGTGTTCCAGGCGCTGTACGGCCAGGTGACCGATGTGGGCGGAGGCCAGTGGTCCGGCCAGATGATCGCGCTGCTCGGCGGCACGGCGACGCTCGGCATCGCGGGCCAGGCCCTCGTGCTCTTCCTGTTCTGGAGGCGCACCGGCCTGCGTTTCCGCCCGAGCGTCCGCTGGCGGGGCATCGGGCTGCGCCGGGTGGGACAGTCTGCGGGCTGGATCTTCGCGATGATCCTCGTAACGCAGACCGCGGGCATCTTCGAGAGCCGGGTGGCGACCATCCCCTCCGGCGACTACCCGTCACTCGCCGTGCTCAACAACGCCTGGCTGATGGCGATGCTGCCGCACTCGATCATCGTCGTCTCCATCGCGACCGCGTACTTCACGCAGATGAGCGCGCACGCCCGCGACGCCGACACCCGTGCCGTTCGTGATGACCTGTCGTCGTCCGCGCGCTCGATCCTGCTGTTCCTGATCTTCTCGGTCGGCGCCCTCGCGGTGATCGCGCTGCCGTTCAGCGCGATCTTCGCCTCCGAATACGATCAAATCGTGGGTCTCGCCCAGGCGTTCTGGGCGACCCTGGTCGCCCTGCTGCCGTTCTCGCTCGTGTTCCTTCTGCAGCGTGTGCTGTTCGCCCTCGAAGACACCCGCACCGCATTCCTACTGCAGGCCGGTCGCGCCGTGCTGTTCATCGCGCTGTCATTCGTCGTGGCCATGCTGCCGCCCAGCATCATCGTCGTCGGGCTGTGCCTGGCCGGGGCCCTGACGATCTGGCTGCAGGCCGTCGCGGCGGGGTCCATCCTGCACCGCAGACTCGGCGGCATCGGGGGGCGCGCCATCGCCCGGCAGACGCTGTGGTTTGTCGCCGCCTTCGTGCCAGCGGGGGGCGCTGGCGTGGGCATCCTGTTCGCCCTCGGCGGTTTCGGGCCCGACTCCTTCCCGGTCAGCAGTGTCGGCGCGGCGATCGGCTCGATAGCGGCATCCGGAGTCGGGATGCTCGTGGTCTACGTGACCGTTCTGGCCCTCACCCGCAACCCCGAACTGCGGGCCGTTGCCGCACCGGTGCTGCGCCGGCTGGGCGGAATAGCGCGTCGATAGGATGTGTTGTACCGGGCAGTGACAACCTGAGGAGACACGCGAAGTGCGCCAGATCATCATCATCGGCTCCGGCCCGGCCGGCTACACGGCCGCCATCTACGCCGCACGGGCGAGCCTTTCTCCCCTGCTCATCGCCAGCTCGGTCGAAGCGGGCGGCGAGCTCATGAAGACCACCGAGGTGGAGAACTACCCCGGCTTCGCCGAGGGCATCCAGGGCCCCGAGCTCATGATGGCCATGCAGGCCCAGGCCGAGCGATTCGGCACCGAGATCGTCATGGACGATGTGATCAAGCTCGAACTCCAGGGCGACATCAAGCGCGTGACCCTCGGTAACGGCGACGTGCACGAGGCCCTGACCGTGATCTTCGCCACCGGATCCGCCTACCGCAAGCTCGGCCTGGAGGACGAGGAACGGATGAGCGGCCACGGTGTCTCGTGGTGTGCCACCTGCGACGGGTTCTTCTTCCGCCAGAAGACAATCGCGGTCGTCGGCGGCGGTGACTCGGCGATGGAGGAAGCCACCTTCCTGACCCGCTTCGCGGACAAGGTCTACGTCATCCACCGCAAGGACGAGCTGCGTGCCTCCAAGGCCATGCAGGAGCGCGCGTTCTCCGACCCGAAGATCGAGTTCCTCTGGAACAAGGAGGTCGCGCACATCTACGGCGACGAGCTCGTGACCGGCATCGGCGTCGTCGACACCGTCGACGGCAGCGAAACCACGCTCGACCTGAGCGGACTCTTCATCGCCATCGGGGCCGACCCGCGCACCCACCTCATCCACGGCCAGCTCGACCTGAACCCCGACGGCACCATCGCGGTCGACGGCCGGTCATCCCGCACCAACCTCCCTGGCGTGTTCGCCGCGGGCGACGTCATCGACCCGACCTACCGCCAGGCCGTGACCGCAGCGGGTTCCGGAACGGTGGCGGCCCTCGACGCCGAGCACTACCTGGCGGCGCTGCCCAAGGAAGTTCTGGACAAGGCCGAGCAGGCCGAGCCAGTAACCGTCTGACCCAGTTATCCCAGATCTCGACTATCTCAGATCTCGACCAAGCAAAGGAAACAACAATGTCATCAGCTAAGGACGTCACCGACGCCACGTTCGCCGACGAGGTGCTCAACTCGGGCGACACCATCATGGTGGACTTCTGGGCCGAGTGGTGTGGCCCGTGTCGCGCCGTCTCCCCCATCCTCGACGCCATCGCCGCCGAGCACTCCGACAAGATCAAGATCGTCAAGCTCAACGTCGACGACAACCCCCAGATGGCGATGAAGTACCAGATCACCTCCATCCCGGCCATGAAGGTTTTCCGCGGCGGCGAGGTCGTCAAGACCGTCATCGGCGCCAAGCCTAAGCCCGCGATCGAGGCCGACCTCGCCGAGTTCCTGGTCTAACCAGCCGGCTGGTCTACCTCGAGCGAACCGCGCCAATCGCGCACGCGTGGCCCCGTCCCCGGCTGGGGGCGGGGCTTTTCGCATCTCTGCCGATAGCCTTGACCCTTGACCAGAGAAGGATTGATGGGATGACCAACCAGGGCAACAACCTCGACAAGTGGTACGGACACTACGCGGATCGCACCGCGGGGCTGGCCGCGTCTGAGGTCCGTGCCCTGTTCGCCGTGGCATCCCGCCCCGAGGTCGTCTCGCTTGCCGGTGGCATGCCGTACGTTTCTGCCCTGCCGAAAGAGCTGGTCAACGGCGCAATTGAGCGCGTCATGCGCGATCAGGGGCCCGTCGCCCTGCAGTACGGATCCGGGCAGGGGATGCCTGCGCTTCGCGAGCACATTCTCGAGGTGATGACCTTGGAGGGGATCCGGGCGAGTGTCGACGACATCGTCGTCACGACCGGGTCGCAGCACGCCCTCGAGCTCGTGACCAAGCTCTTCATCAACCCCGGCGACACGGTGCTCGCCGAAGCGCCGAGCTATGTCACGGCGCTGACGGTGTTCAAGTCGTTCCAGGCCGATGTCACCCACGTCGCCATGGACGAGTTCGGGCTCATCCCCCAGGCGCTGCGCGAGACCATCGGTCGCCTCAAGGCCGACGGTCGCACCATCAAGTTCCTGTACACCGTGCCGACGTTCAGCAACCCCGCCGGCGTCACCCTCACCTGGGAGCGGCGGCTCGAGATCCTCGAGATCTGCCGCAGCAATGGGATCCTCGTTCTCGAGGACAACCCGTACGGCCTGCTCTACTTCGACGGTCAGCCCCCGCACGCGATGCGGTCGGTCGAGGAAGACGGCGTGATCTACCTCGGTACCTTCTCGAAGACCCTCGCCCCCGGCTTCCGGTTGGGTTGGGCGCTCGCCCCGCATGCCATCCGGGAGAAACTGATCCTGGCCAACGAGGCAGCGGTGCTCTCCCCCAGCTCGTTCACCCAGCACATCGTCGCCGAGTACCTCGGCTCGGCCGACTGGCAGGGCCAGATCGACACGTTCCGCGGGGTCTACCGGGAACGGCGCGACGCCATGTTCGCCGCGCTCGACGACTACCTCCCCGACCTCAGCTGGACCAACCCGGCCGGCGGCTTCTACATCTGGGTCACCCTGCCCGACAATCTCGACGCGAAGTCGATGCTCCCGAGGGCGGTGAAGGAACTCGTCGCGTACACGCCCGGTACCGCCTTCTACGCCGATGGCAGCGGTCGCAACAAGATCCGCCTCTCCTTCTGCTACCCCACCCCCGACTTCATCCGCGAGGGCATCAAGCGGCTGTCCACGGTGATCAACGGCGAGCTGGAACTGCTCACGACCTTCTCGCAGACCGCTCCGTTGCCCGTCGTTCGGCCCACGTCGATGATCAACCCGCCCGCGAACCTCGGCTGATGTCCCCTCCCAAGGTGCTCGTTCTGGCGGGCGGAATCTCCCATGAGCGCGACGTGTCGCTGCGTTCCGGTCGCCGGGTGGCCGACAGCCTGCTCGAGCACGGCATCGAGGTCGAGCTGCGTGATCCCGACTCCAGCCTGCTCTCCTACCTGCGCTCCAGCCGTCCCGACGTGGTGTGGCCGGCGCTTCACGGCGCGAGCGGTGAGGATGGCGCCCTGCGGGGCCTGCTGGACTTCATCGGTGTGCCGTACGTGGGTTCGCGAGCCGACGCATCGCGCCTCGCCTGGGACAAGCCGACCGCGAAGACGATCGTCGAGCGCGCTGGAGTGCGCACCCCTCCGTCGATCACGCTCCCCCGCGACGCCTTCCGGGAACTCGGCGCCCACAGCATCCTCGAGGAGATCTCCGACGAGTTCTCCGGCCCGCTGGTCGTCAAGCCCGCCCAGGGCGGCTCATCGCAGGGCGTCACGATCGTCGATGACCGGTCGTTGCTGCCGCGCGCGATGGTCGACGCCTACACCTATTGGGATGTAGCGCTCATCGAACAGCGCATCACCGGGGTCGAGATCTCCATCGGCATCATCGACAGCGGCGACGGCCCGGTGGCACTTCCGGCCGTCGAGATCGTTCCGCTCTCGGGTGTCTACAGTTTCGAGGCCCGCTACAACGCGGGTGAAACCCGCTTCTTCGTGCCCGCGCGCATTGACGCCGACGTGGCCGCGCGAGCCGCGGATACCGCGCTGGCCGCTCATCGGGCACTCGGTCTGCGGCACCTCTCCCGGGTCGACATTATCGTCGACGGCGCGGGTACACCCTGGTTCCTCGAGGCCAACGTGATGCCGGGGCTCACCGAGACCTCGGTGCTGCCGCAGGCGCTCGAGGCGGCCGGGCACGACCTGGGGTGGGTCTACTCCGCCCTCGCTGACGCCGCGATCGCGGAGTCCCGAGCGTAGCTGACCTGCGGAAAGTGCTGGTCAGCGCCCGAATTCGGTCTTACTGAAGCCCGGCTGGCCCAGCTCGGCGAGAATGCGGTTGAGATCGCCGACTGTCGCGAAGTCGATGACGACCTGGCCCTTGCTCGCCCCGAGCGTCACCTTGACCCTGGTGTTCAGACGGTCGCCCAGCTGCTCGGCGATCTCATCGAGGTGACCCTGCCGCCGACCGGCGGTCGGCTTCGCCGGCTTGGGAGCCTTACCGAGCGCCAGACCGGCCGCGGCCTCGGCGGCCCGCACTGACAGGTCTTCGTTGACGATCTTGTCTGCGAGCTTCTCCATTGCGCCGACGTCACCCGCGGAGAGCACCGCCCGGGCGTGACCCGCACTGAGGACCCCGGCCGCGACTCTCTTCTGCACCGATGCCGGTAGCTTCAGCAGCCGAAGCGTGTTGGTGATCTGCGGGCGCGACCGTCCGATGCGGGTGGCGAGCTGGTCCTGCGTGATCCCGAAGTCGGCGAGAAGCTGCTGGTAGGCCGAGGCCTCTTCCAGCGCGTTCAGGTTCGCCCGGTGGAGGTTCTCGAGCAGGGCATCCCGAAGCATGTCCTCATCGGCGGTGCTCTTGATCACGGCGGGGATCGTCGCGAGCCCCAACTGCTTGGTGGCCCGCAGTCGGCGCTCACCCATGATCAGCTCGTACTGCGGCTCGCCGGGCTCGGCACCGGGAATCGGGCGCACCACGATGGGCTGCAGCACGCCGATCTCACGGATCGAGACGACCAGCTCCTCGAGCTCCTCCGCCCGGAACTCGGTGCGGGGCTGCTTCGCGTTGGGAACGATCTCGTTCGGGTTCAGGTTCGCGAGCTTTGCACCCGGCACAGCGAGCAGGCCGGGGCCCGACGAGGTCGCCGATGGCGGGAAGAAGACGTCGACGGGGCGCTGATTATCGTCGCCGCCCGGGATGAGGGCGCCGATACCGCGGCCGAGGCCGGTGCGCTTGGGGCCGGCCATTACTGCGGCGCTCCGCGGCGAGCGATCTCGGCGGCGGCCTCGCGGTATGACAGCGATCCGGCAGACGAGGAGTCATAGCTGATCACCGTCTGGCCGTAGCTGGGCGCCTCGGAGATCCGCACCGAGCGCGGGATGACGGTCTGCAGGACCTGCTCCGGGAAGTGGTCCCGCACGTCCTGGGCCACCTGGTTGGCCAAGTTGGTGCGGGAGTCGTACATGGTGAGAAGGATGGTGGAGACAGACAGGCGGGGATTCAAGTGGCGCTCGATCAGTTGGATGTTGGCGAGGAGTTGGCTCAGCCCCTCGAGGGCGTAGTACTCGCACTGGATGGGAATCAGTACTTCCTGCGCCGCAACGAAGGCATTGATGGTGAGAAGCCCGAGGGACGGTGGGCAGTCGATGAATACGTAGTGGAACGGCTCGGGAGTCTCGGTGAGGAAGAGTTCGACCGCGGTGCGCAGTCGCTGCTCCCGCGCGACGAGGGAGACCAACTCGATCTCGGCGCCGGCGAGGTGGATCGTGGCCGGGACGCAATACAGACCCTCGAACTCGGGACTCTTCTGAATAACGGCGCTGATCGGGTCGTCGTTGATGATCACGTCGTACACGCTCGGCGTCTCGGAACGGTGCTCCACCCCGAGCGCGGTTGACGCGTTGCCCTGCGGGTCCAGGTCGATCACGAGCACCCGGGCGCCTGCCCGAGCGAGGGCCGCGGCGAGATTTACGGTGCTCGTGGTTTTGCCCACCCCGCCCTTCTGGTTCGCAACGGTGAAAACCCGGGTGACCGAAGGAAGCGGGAGCGTCTCCGAGGCCAGCGCCTGGCGTCGGCGATTGATGTCGGCCAGCTCGCGAGCGAGCGGCGTGGACTCGTCGAAACTACTCGGCGACACGGCGACGTCCTCGGGATGTTTCACGTGAAACCTTCTGGCTGGGCCCGTGGTGATTGGGCTTGATCTGGCTGAGCTTGGTCTGGCGAGGCTGGGTCTGCTGGGGCTGGCTCTGGCAGGCCCGCGGTTGATCTGAGTCAGTCAACTGTAGCCCGAAAGACCCGGGTCACCTCGGGAGCGGTCCCCTCCCCCAGCACCAGCACCTCGACATCGCGCAGGCGGTACTTGCGGATCACTGTCCTCGCGGCATCGACTTCGGCGTCGACGCGGGCGCCCTTCATGAACACCATCTCGCCGCCCGCGCGCAGCAGGTGGGCGGTCGCCGGGATCAGCTTCGACAGCGCGGTCACGGCACGGGCCGTCACCTGGTCGAGCGGAGTCTCCAGACGGGCATCCTCTGCCCGGGCCCGCAGCACCGTGACGTTATCCAAGCCAAGCTCCGCAGCCTCATGCTGGAGCCAATCCACCCGGCGCTCCATGGGCTCGATCAGCACCAAATGCGCATCGGGCCGCGCGATCGCCAGCACTAGGCCAGGCAGCCCGGCCCCACTGCCGATATCGCCGACCAATCCGGGTCGGAGCAACGGGGCGACGAGTGCGCAGTTCACAATGTGCCGAGACCACAACCGTGGGAGCTCGAGCGGGCCGATCAGGCCCAGCTCCTCGCCCCGGCGTGCCAGATCGTTCGTGAAGGAGCGCGCCACTTCGATCCTGGCACCGAACAACTCGGCAGCAATCGGTGGCTCGATCTCGAGTTCGTCGGACGTCACGTGCGGCAATGTTTCACGTGAAACTATGCCCGGGTGATGACGGTGTGACGGTCGCGCCCCTCGCCCTCGGACTCCGAGGACAGGCCGCGCTCGGCGACGATGTCGTGCACGAGCTTGCGCTCATACGACGACATCGGGGGCAATGCGGCAGACTCGGCCCCGCCCTCAATGCGCTCGGCTGCCTTCTCGACCAGGATGGTGAGCTCAGCGACACGCGCCTCGCGTGATCCACCGACGTCGAGGATGAGGCGGGAGAAGCTTCCCGTCTTGGTCTGCACGGCGATCCGGGTGAGTTCCTGGAGGGCGTTCACCGTCTCGGGCTTGGAGAGCAGGCGGAGGCTGGATGCCTCGGTGGAGGTCACGGAGAGGTATGCGCGACCGGCGCGGGCGTCAATCTCGATGTCCCCGTCGAGGTCGGTGATATCCAGGAGCTCCTCGATGTAGTCGGCGGCGACGTCGCCTTCCTCCTCGAGCTGGCTCGCGGTGCGGGCCTCGGAGTTCTCGGTCGATACCGCATCCTCGTCCTGCACCGCCGGGGTCTCGGTCTGGGTTACATCGGTCATCGCTTGTTGCTTCCGCTCTTCTTCTTCGCCCGGCTCTTGCCCACGGGCTGCTGACGTTGGGGTTTGACGGGCTCCTCGACAACGAGGGTGGCCCCTTCGGGTGATTCTTCGACGATTCCCTTGCGCTGGTTGCGCTTGGCGAGGCGCGCCTCGCGGGCCAGCGCCGCTTCGCTGCCGGGGGTCGGCATGTTCCGGATGACGAGGAACTGCTGCCCCATCGTCCAGAAGTTGGACACCAACCAGTAGAACATCACACCCAGGGGGAAGGTGAAGCCCGAGAACGCGAACACCAGCGGCAGCAGGTACAGCAGGATGCGCTGCTGGCGGTACATCGGGCTGGCCTTCATCTCGGCCGACTGGTTCTTCGACATGATCTGCAGCTGGGTGATGAACTGCGAGCCAGTCATGAGCACGACCATGATGGCGGCGATCACGATGACCGCCACGTTGCCGTCAGCGGTGCTGATGGCCAGGTGGAGAGGAGCGATGTCGAACAGCGACGAGGTACCGAATGACTCGGAGAGCTCGGGGTTCAGAAGGCCGACAGCCGGCGTGCGCGATCCATCGGCGTTTACGTGCTGGGCGTTGCTGAGCACTGAGAACAGCCCGAAGAAGATCGGCATCTGCAGCAGCAGCGGGAGACACGAACTCAGCGGGTTCGTCCCCGTCTTCTTGTACATCTCCATGGTCTCGCGCGACATCGCCTCGCGGGAGAACTGGTCTTTCTTGCCCTTGTACTTGTCCTGGATCTTCTTGAGTTGCGGCGCCACCTCGAGCATGCGGCGTTGGCTCTTGATCTGGCGCACGAAGATGGGGATGAGAGCGGCACGGACGACCAGAACGAGGCCCACGATCGACAGCACCCACGTGAGTCCGGCATCGGGGTCGAGCCCGATCGCGGTCCACATGGTGTGGAACCCGACGAGAATCGCCTCAATGACCCATTTGATGGGCCACAGAAGTGTGTTGAAGAATCCTACGATTCCGTCCATGAGTCGGGTCAGCCCTTTCCGTGGCTTCGAGCAAATGCATGAGTGGGCACGACGAAACCGAACCGCGTGAGCGCGATCCGGTCG
>Ga0247742_10001846_pt1 | contig 14256 bp, 9 predicted proteins | sample UWRJL208509C2_FD_180944 | JGI IMG/M metagenome (GOLD analysis project Ga0247742, IMG submission 180944) | Plant litter microbial communities from Arlington Agricultural Research Station in Wisconsin, United States - UWRJ-L208-509C-2 | ecosystem: Environmental > Terrestrial > Plant litter >...
ATTCAGCGCGATGATGATCGCTGCGGTCAATCCCGCCAAAGCCGTCACCCAGCGCGGCGCGACGTACGGCCCCATCTTGCTCTTGCTCGCGGTGAACAGCACCAGCGGCACCACGGCGAACGGCAGTTGCAGGCTCAGCACCACCTGGCTGAGGATCAGCAGTTCGCCGGTGCCCTTCTCGCCGTACCAGATGGTCACGATCACCGCCGGCACGATGGCGATCATCCGCGTCACCATGCGGCGCAGCCACGGCGCGATGCGCAGGTTGATGAAGCCCTCCATCACGATCTGCCCGGCCAGCGTCGCGGTGATCGTCGAGTTCAGGCCGCAGCACAACAGCGCCACGGCGAATAGCGTCGGTGCCAGCGAGGAGCCGAGCAACGGCGCGAGAAACGCGTGCGCCTGGTCGAGTTCGGCGACGTCGGTCTTGCCGGTCTTGTGAAAGGTCGCGGCGGCGAGGATCAGGATCGAGGCGTTGATGGTCAGCGCCAGGCACAAAGCGATGGTGGAATCCCAGGTCGAGAGCTTGATTGCTTCCTTCTTCTCTTCGACCGAGTCGCCATAGCCGCGGGTCTGCACCAGCCCGGAGTGCAGGTAGAGGTTATGCGGCATCACCGTCGCGCCCAGAATGCCGAGCGCGAGAAACAGCATCTCGCGGTTGCGCAGGATTTCGGTGGTCGGCGCAAAGCCGCGGATCACCTGCCCCCAGTCCGGATCGGCCATGGCGATCTGCACCGCAAAGCACGCCGCGATGACGCCGAGCAGCGTCACCACAAAGGCCTCGATCCAGCGGAAGCCGAACGCCTGTAAGGCGAGGATGAGGAACACGTCGGCCGCCGTGATGATGACGCCGATCTCCAGGGGAATGCCGAACAGCAGGTTCAGCCCGATGGCGGTGCCGATGACTTCCGCGAGATCCGTCGCGGTAATGGCGATCTCCGCCGAGATCCACAGCGCCCATGACACCGCGCGCGGAGAGGAATCCCGGCAGGCCTGCGCGAGATCGCGCCCGGCGCCGACGCCGAGCCGTGCGCACAGCGACTGCAGCACGATGGCCATCAGGTTGGACAGCAGCGCCACGGTGAGCAGCGCGTAGCCGAACTTGGAGCCGCCGGCCAGCGAGGTCGCCCAGTTGCCGGGGTCCATGTAGCCGACCGCCACCAGATAGCCGGGGCCGAGAAACGCCAGCAGCTTGCGCCAGAACGAGCCGTTCTTGACGGTGCGGATCGAGCCGAACATGCCGGCCAGCGACGGGTCGCCGCGCGCCGTGCGCCAGCCGCCGGGCTGGCCAACCAGTTCGGTCAGGCGGGGGTCCAGGGGATCGGCCGGAAGTGCGGTGGTTTTTGCATCCATATCAGCAGGATGGCCGATATTGCCGCTTATTGCAACTCAGTTGCATCTGCATCTGAGCCATGCGCACGACGCGGCTCAAACCCAGCGCTTGCGGCGGCGGTATGACTTCATGTCGCGAAAGCTCTTGCGGCCTTCCGAGGAGATGCCGAGGTAGAATTCCTTGACGTCCTTGTTCTCCGCCAGTGCTTTGGCCGGGCCGTCCATCATGATGCGCCCGCTTTCCAGGATGTAGCCGTAATCGGCGTATTTCAGGGCCACATTGGTGTTCTGCTCGGCCAGCAGGATGCTGACCCCCTCCTTCTGGTTGAGGTTGCGAACGATCTCGAAAATCTCCGCTACGATCTGCGGGGCAAGCCCCATGGAGGGTTCGTCGAGCAGCAGCATGCCCGGCTTGGCCATCATGGCGCGGCCGATGGCGATCATCTGCTGTTCGCCGCCCGACGTGTAACCCGCCAGGCTGGTGCGCCGCACCTTCAGCCGCGGGAAGTAGGCATAGATCCGGTCGAGCTCGTCGCGCAGTTGCGACCGCGTGATGGAGCGCGCATAGGCGCCGGTGATCAGGTTCTCCTCGGCGGTCAGATGGCCGAAGCAGCGCCGCCCCTCCATCACCTGCACCATGCCCATGCCCACCAGCTCGCCCGGGGTGAGCTGGTCGGTGCGCAGACCGCGGAATTCGATCGAGCCCTTGGTTACCGCGCCCCTTTCCGACGCCAGCAGCGTCGAGATCGATTTCAGGGTCGTGCTCTTGCCGGCGCCGTTGCCGCCGAGCAGCGCCACGATGCTGCCTTGCGGTACTTCGAGCGAGACGCCGCGCAGCACCAGGATCACCTGGTTATAGATCACCTCGATGTTCTTCACGGCCAGGATCGGTCCGGCCGTGGCGGGCCGATCGGCAGCCGGTTGCAGCGCGACGTTCATGGCGATGGACCTCGGTGGGATGTTGCGGCGTCCGGAGACGGGAGGGCACGGCCCTCCCGTCCAGTGCTTGCCGAGCGATCAGTTCGGGCAGTCGCGCAGCGTGATGTTGTTCTCCTTGGCGTATTTCTCCGCGGAGTCCTCGATCAGCTGGCGGATCATCTTCGGATCGTTGGCCCCCATCCAGTCCTTGGTCACGATCTCGAACTTGGCGCCGTCCCACCTCATCATGTGGAACGTGCCGGCGCCCTCGTGATTGCGGCAGGTCAGCTTGTAGGGCGGCAGCATACCGTCGATGCCGAGCTCCTTGCGCCGCGCCTCGATGGTGTAGTCGAGCGCTTCGTAGCCGTCCCGGAATTCCGCACCGTTGACCGGCTTGCCGACCTTATTGTGGATCTTCTGGGCATTGCGCAGCGCCTCGACATAGTTCACTGCGGCGATCACCCCGCGGTTGTAGTAGATGGTGCCGACCCGGGTCGGGTTCTGCATGTTGCCCTTGCCGGCGCCGTCGCTGTACAGCACCTTTTCGATATCGGCGATCAGCGGCCACTGCTTGCCCGGCAGCACCATTGCGACGACATTGGTGTCCGTGGCCTGGGCACCGCCCGCGATCATGTCCTCCTCGGCGCCGCCGAAGGTGACGAAGATGATCTTGTTGCGCGGGAAGCCGATGCGGGCCGCGGTGGTGATCGCCGTGCCGCTCATGCCGGCGCCGGCGCCCCAGAACGTCACCCAGTCGGCCTTGGCCTGGCGGATCTGTAGCCATTGCGACTGCTGCTCCAGGCCCGGCGGCGCGATCGGGATCTCGATCAGGTTGAAGCCCCAGTCCTTGGCGATCTGGCGCATCGCTGGCAGCGGCTCGCGGCCGTAGGCGGTGTCGATGTGAAGGTGCACGATGGTCTTGCCCTTCATCTTGTCGATGCCGCCCTCCTTCTGCTGGATGTAGTTCAGCTTCATGGCGATCTGCGACCAGTAATTGGCGGTGGCGCCGAACACCCACGGCCAGACCCGGCCGTCGGCGGCGTCGGTGCGGCCATAGCCGGCCTGCGCCAGCACCACGTTGTCCGATGCCACCCGGCCGATCACCGCATAGGCCAGCGGCGTGCCGTAGGGATCCCACAGCAGCATCTTCTGGTCGCCCCGGTTCAGCAGGCGCTGGTAGCATTCGACGCTGCGGGCCGCGTTGTATTCGGTCTCGCACTCCTCGTAGACCAACTTCACGCCGTTGACGCCGCCATGCTTGATGTTGACGTAGTTCAGGTAGTCGATCACGCCGCCGAAAATGCCGGTGCCCATGGCGTTGTAGGGACCGACCCGCATGCTGGCGACCGGAAAATACTGCTCCGGCTGCTGCACCATCGCAGACGTGGACATGGCTGCCGTGGCCCACATGGCGACAGCAGCCGCGACACCGGACCATCCCCGGCGAAGTATCTTATTGCTAAGCATCCTCGTTCCTCCCGATGTTACGATGACTTTTGACGTTTCTGGTTTCTTCTCTTTGGTCCGTTGAACCGACCTAGTGCCTGAACGGCCACAGGCGCAGTCGCTCCTTGGTGAGCTGCCAGAGCCGCGCAAGCCCGAGCGGCTCGTAGATCAGGAACGTAATGATCATGACGCCGAAGATGATCTGTTCGAGCGCCGAGGCGATGCTGGCATCGACCGACTTGCCGAACACGGTGTGAAAGAACACGTTTAGAAAAATCGGCATCAGCAGAATGAATCCAGCGCCGAGGAACGAGCCCATGATGGTGCCGAGGCCGCCGATAATGACCATGAACAGGATCCGGAACGACAGTTCGATGGTGAACGCGGAGGGCTCGACGGTCTGCAGATAGGCAAAGGCGAACAGCGCGCCGCCGACGCCGCAGTAGAACGAGCTGATTGCAAAGGCCTGCAGCTTGGTGCGCAGCAGCGACAGTCCCGTCACCTCGGCGGCGACGTCCATGTCGCGCACCGCCATCCAGCCACGTCCCACGCTGCCGCGCGCCATGTTCTTGGCCAGCAGCGTCAGGACCAGCACGATCACCAGTACCACCCAGTATTTCTCGCGCGGGCTGGCGAAATCGTGCCCGAGGATCATGATCTTCTGGGCGGTGATGACCCCTGCCGGATCGTAGTTCTTGAACCAGGCGAATTTGTCGAGCGACCAGACGATGAAGAACTGCGACGCCAGCGTCGCCACCGCGAGATACAGGCCGCGAATCCGCAGGCTGGGCAGGCCGAAGGCGATGCCGACAAGGGCCGCGCAAATGCCCGACAGGATGACGGCGACGATGAACGGAATGCCGGGCACGCGCAGGATGAAATTGTAGCAGGCGAAGGCGCCGACCGCCATGAAGCCGGCGGAGCCCAGCGAGAGCTGGCCGGCATAACCCATCAGGATGTTCTGGCCGAGCGCCACCAGCGACAGGATCAGCCACGGGATCAGGATCGCGCTCAGCCAATAGGCGTTGGCCACGAAGGGCACCAGAGCGGCGGCCATCAGCAGGACCGCCATGCCGACGCGATCCTGCCGCAGCGGCAGGATCTGCGAGTCCTGCGCGTAGCTGGTTCGGAACTGGCCGGCTTCCCTGTAGAACATGCTGAAACTCTCTTGTTGGCCGGATCGTCAGACGCGCCGGATAATTCGTTCGCCGAACAGGCCCTCGGGCCGCACCAGCAGGAACAGCACGGCCAGCACATAGGGAAACCAGACCTCGACGCCGCCGCCGAATTTCGGGCCGATATAGACTTCGACAATCTTTTCCGACGCACCCACCAGAAGCCCGGCCACGATCACCCCGGGGACCGAGGTGAAGCCGCCGATGATCAGCACCGGCAGCGCCTTCAGCGCCACCCACACCAGCGCAAACTGCACGCCGCTGCGCGCGCCCCACAGCATGCCGGCGACCAGTGCCACCACGCCGGCCGTCGCCCACACCAGCATCCAGATCTGCTTGAGCGGAATGCCGATCGACAGCGCCGCGGTATGGTCGTCGGCCACCGCGCGCAGGCCGCGGCCGACCTTGGTGCGGGAAAACAGCAGCGCCAGCGACGCCACCATCACCGAGGCGACGATGCCGGCGGTGATGTCGAGCTGGCTGATCAGCATGCCGGTGGAGTCCAGCACCCAGCCGATCGGCTCGTCGCGGATCCCGAGATCGAGATTTCGCACGTCGACGCCCCACACCAGCTGCGCCACGCCCTCGATCACGAACGACAGCCCGATGGTCGCCATCAGCAGGGTGTCTTCGCTCTGGCTGACCAGCGGACGCAGCACGAAACGCTCGGTGGCCATGCCCACCAGCACCATGACGCCAACCGCGACCGGTAGCGCCGCCCAGAACGGCAGCCCCTTCTCCATCACGCCGACAAAGGTCAGGACGGCGAAGAACACCATCGAGCCCTGCGCGAAATTGAACACCGACGAGGCCTTGTAGATCAGCACGAAACCGAGGGCGACCAGCGAATACATGATCCCCGACAGCAATCCGCCGACCAGAACCTCGATGAAAAACGAGATATCGAACATGGCGATTCCTCAGTGGGCGACGCCGAGATAGGCGTCGATGACATCCTGGTTGGCGCGCACTTCGTCGGGCGTGCCATCGCCGATCTTCTTGCCGTAATCCAGCACGACGACGCGGTCGGAAATGTCCATCACCACGCCCATATCGTGCTCGATCAGCACCATGGTGGTGCCGTAGTGATCGTTGACGTCGAGAATGAAGCGGCACATGTCCTGCTTCTCTTCGATGTTCATGCCGGCCATCGGCTCGTCGAGCAGCAGGATCTTCGGCTCGGCGGCCAGTGCGCGGCCGAGTTCGACCCGCTTCTGCAACCCGTAGGGCAGCCGCGATACCGGGGTCTTGCGGATGTGTTCGATCTCGAGGAATTCGATGATCTCCTCGGCCGCCTCGCGGCTCTCGGTTTCCTCGCGCCGGGCGCGCGGCAGTTGCAGCGCCACTTCCAGGAAGGTGGCATGGGCCCGCAGGGCGCGCCCCGCCATGATATTGGCCAGCACGGACATGCCCTTGAACAAAGCGATGTTCTGAAACGTCCTGCTGATGCCGAGATTGGCCGCGGCGGTCGGCGTCATGCCCGCGAGGCGTTCGCCGCGCAGGCTGATGGTACCCTCCTGCGGCACGTAGACGCCGTTGATGACATTGAGCATCGAGCTCTTGCCGGCGCCGTTCGGACCGATGATCGCGCGCACTTCGTGCTCGAGCACGTTGAAGCTGATATCGGTCAGCGCCTTGACGCCGCCGAACCGCAGCGAGATCGACTCGAGTTCGAGGATGGGCGCGCCGATCGGGAAAGCGCGCTGCGATGATTGCAGGACATTCGATTGCAAGGGGCTCGATTGCAGGACAGTTGATATATTCACGCGGCGCTCCTGCTGTGCGCGCGCGCAACCGTCGCGTCGCGGATTTTCAGTTCGGTCGATGCCGTGCCTTGATGAGCGTCCGCGCTGTCGACGCGCGCCGTGGCGTGGCCTGCGTACATCGCGTCCACCAGCGCGCGAAAACGCTCGGCAATGACGCCGCGGCGCAGTTTGCCGGTCCGCGTCAGCACGCTGTCCTCGGCGCTGAGTTCGCCATGCAGGATCACAAAGCGATGGATCTGCGACGCCGCCAGCGCGGGATCCTGCGCGAGTTCGGCATTGACCGCCTTGATGCTGTCAGCGACCAGCCCGTATACCTCGTCCTGCGAGGCGAGGTCGGCGTGGCCGGTATAGGCGATGCTGCGCCTGTCGGCCCACCGGCCGACGGCGGCCATGTCGATGTCGATCAGCGCGCAGACCATGTCGCGCCTGTCGCCGAACACCACGGCATCCTTGATGGCGGAAACGAACTTCAGCCTGTTTTCCAGCAGCCTGGGTGCATAGGGAGTGCCGTCGCTCAGGGCGCCGATATGGGTGATGCGGTCGACGATCCGCAGATGTCCGTCATCGTCCAGATAGCCGGCGTCGCCGGTGTGAAACCAGCCTTCGGCATTTGTGACCTGCGCGGTGGCCTCCGGATCGCGATGATATTCCCTGAACAGGCCGGGCGAGCGCACCAGGATTTCGCGCTGCGCCGTGAAGGTCAGTTCGACCCCATCGGCCGCCTGCCCCACCGTGTCCGGCCTGACCTGGCCGTCGCGCTGCATCGCCACGAAGAAGCCGGTCTCGGTCGAACCATAAAGCTGCTTGAGGTTGACGCCGAGGGTCCGGAAGAAGTTGACCAGCGCCGGCGCAATCGCGTCGCCGGCGGTGAAGGCCACGCGTACCTTGCTGAGGCCGAGAACGTCACGCAGCGGGCCGAAGATCAGAAACTCGCTCATCGCCCGGGTAAGGCGGTCGCTAAGAGATGCCGTCTCGCCGGCCGACGTGGATGCCGCGATGCGCCGGGATGCGGCCATGCCGGTGCGGTACAGACGCCCGTTGAGGCGGCTCGCATCCTCCATGCGCATCGACACCTGGGTGAACAGCGCCTCCAGCACCCGGGGCGTCGCCAGAAAATAGGTCGGGCCCATCTCGCGCATGTCGGCCAGCATGGTATCCGAGGATTCCGGACAGCAGACGCAGTAGCCGACGACCATCGGCTGGACGTAGCTGAACAGCGTCTGGCCGATCCAGCCCGGTGGCAGGTAGGCCATGGCCACATCGGCGTCGGTCAGGCGCTCGGTCGCGGCCGCGATCCGGGCCCGGCCGATCAGCGCGCCGTGCGTGAGGACGACGCCTTTGGCTGGCCCCGTCGTGCCCGGGGTGAAGAACACAAACGCCGCATCCTCGCTGCGGCCGGTCGCGGCTTCGGCCTCTACGGCATCGCCGTTCGCCGCGACAAGCTCGCGGCCCTGTTGCAACAGCGTATCGTAGCTCACCAGTTCGGGCTGGTTGTAGTGCCGCAGCCCGCGGTCCTTGTCGTAGACGATGCACCGGACCGTCGGGCACCGCGGCAGGATCAGCAGCAGCTTGTCGACCTGCTCCTGGTTCTCGGCGAAGATGTGGGTGATGTCGGCGCTCTGCATCGGCGCCGCCATCTCGCCGCTGGTCGCGTCCTGGTACAGCGGCACGGCGACAGCCCCCAGCCAGTGCGCCGCACACATGGCGGCATACAGGCGCGGCCGGTTGTCGCCGACGAAGGCCACATGCGCCCCACGCCGCACGCCGCGCGCCGACAACGCGGCCGCCAGCGCCGCCGCTTCATCGGCCAGTTCGCGCCATGTCACGGTGCGCCAGATGCCGCGCTTCTTTTCCCGCAGCGCCGGACGCTCGCCGCGCTGCCGCGCATGCAGCAGCAGCAGTTTTGAAAACGTATCCGGCTCGGAGCTCTCGGTCGCCATCGGTTGCGGCGCGCTAGGCCGGCACGGCGCAAATGATGGCGGCTGGCCGGACCGATGGATGTCTTGTCGATCGCCGATTTCGCGACATGATAATCCCCCAAATTTTTATGCGTGGTGCACGCCCATGCCCCCGCTTGGCCTCCTGGTAGCAACCGCCGTGCCAATCACACGACCAAGCAAATCCAATGCGTTAGTTGAGATAGCACCAGCGCCATGGACAAAATGTCCGGATCGAACGGACAAATTGTCCAGCCCCCTCGGCCGTCATTGCGAGGTCAAGGAAAGCCAATTGGCTTTCCCCTTCGCCCTTCCGACGAAGCAATCCAGTCTTGCCGCGCCTGTGGATCTGGATTGCTGCTTCGCATCCGCCTTCATTCTTCGAGCGACGGCGGACGCTCCTCGCAATGACGAGCCTAGTTCGCCTCCGGCAGCCACACCGTAAACGCCGTGCCCTTCCCCGGCTCGCTCTCGGCCGAGATCCGGCCGCCCTGCCGTGTCACCAGGGTCTGGCTGATGGAAAGCCCGAGCCCGGTGCCTTCGCGCCGCTTGGTGGTGAAGAACGGATCGAACACGCGCTGCATGACGTCCGGCGCCATGCCGACGCCGGTGTCGATCACGGCGATGGCGATGCCCGGCCGGCCGTCGAGATCGGCGTCGGAGGTGCGCAGCGTGAGCATGCCGCCGTCCGGCATGGCGTGGATCGCATTGACGATCAGGTTGACCAGCACCTGCTGCAGCTCCGTCCTGTTCATCAGCACCAGCCGGACGGAACGATCGTCCCGGACGATGGCGATCCTGGCCTTGTTGAGCAGGTGCCGCACCAGCGGCAGCGAATCCGAGATGACCTTGTCCACGGCGTGGCGCTCGACATAGCCGGCATATTCCTCCGGCTTGGCGAACTGCAGCAGCCGGGTGACAATCTGGCTGACGCGGTGGATCTGCTCGTCGAGTAGGTTGAATTCCGTCCGGGCGAGATTTCCCTTCTCCCCCATCAGGCTGCGGATCACGTCCAGGTTGCCCTGCATCACCGCGATGGGATTGTTGATCTCATGGGCGACGCCGGCGGTGACTTCGCCGATGGTGGCGAGCTTCTCGGACACGATCAGTTGCTTGGTGGTGGCTTCGAGCTGCCGGTTGGCGAGCTGCAGTTCGCGGGTGCGCGCGTCGACCCGCGCGTTGAGCTCCTCGTTCCATTCCCGGAGCTGGCGGTCCCGCACCTCGAGGCGGTCGAGCAGATGGTCGAGATGCGACGCCACCAGCCCGATCTCGTCATTGGTGGTGACAAGACCGGTGCGGGCGCCGAGATCGCCGCTTTCGACCTTCTCGATGGTGTCGGTCATGCGCTCCAGCGGCTTGAAGATCGCGCGCGCCCAGCGCAGGAAGATCGGCACCAGCGCCGCGGTGATGACCAGGAACGTCACCAGGATGATGGCGATGGTGGCGTATTTGGCCCGGGTGAACGGGGCTTCGAGAAAGCCTACGTACAGCATCCCGACCCGCTTGCCATAGCTGTCGATGATCGGCTCGTAGGCCGAGATATACCAGTCGTTGACCACGAAGGCGCTGTCGAGCCAGGTCCTGCCCTGGTCCAGCACCATGGACCGCACCGCGCTGGAAACCCGCGTGCCGAGCGCCCGCCGCCCCTCGAACAGCCGCACATTGGTGGTGATGCGCACGTCGTCCAGAAACAGCGTGGCGGTCCCTTGGCTGCCGGCCGGCAGGCTGGCCGCGCGGTAGACCAGATCGTTGATGGTATCGATGAACACCAGGTTCTGGTTCAGCAGCAGGCCGCCGACCAGCGCCGCCGGCTGCCGGCCGCCCCAGGAGACCGGGCTGGCCGAATGCACCACCATGCCGCGGGTCTCCGTGTCGCGGTCGGTCGGCACCGCGTTCGGCGTCGGCACGAGTTCGAGCATCGCCCGCTCCGAGAGCGCGCGCGCAATGTCGGCGAGGTCGTAATTGGCGAAGATGTCGATGGCGATCGACGGCGAGCCCTTCAATGCCGATGCGATCACCGGCCAGTCGCTCCGGATCGACGGCAGCGAAATCCGCGGCGACGAAGCGATCAGTTTTCCCGCGTCGTTGGTCAGGTACAGAAAGTCCAGGTCCAGCGCCTTGCGGCTGTCTTCCAGCAGCCGGGTCAGGCCGGCATGATCTTCCGTGGCCGCGACATCGCGAAACCGCGCCGACAGGCCGAGCGCCTGCAGGTGCTCGCTGGTATATTCGAGGATGCGCGCCAGATACTGGTGCGCGATGGTGAGGTCGCCATTGACCTTCGAGATCAGGGTGGCGTTGAACTTCTCATTCCATCTGGCGACGGCGACGCCGAGCAGAAGCGGCAAGATCACCAGCATCGGCAGCAAGGCGATGGCGAGAAGGCGGAAGCGGACGGAACGGCCCTGCAGCGGCGCGGACAGGGTGCTGTCGGGCCGCTTAAGCATTCGCCAGGGCAAACTTGCGATCGATGGTCTTTCGCGAGATGCCCAGCCTGCGCGCGGCCTCGTCGCGGTTGCCGCCGGTCTCCTTCAGCACCGCCAGGATATGGCGCCACTCCATTTCGGCGAGACTGTCGGTGCCGGCGCCGGCCGACGCGACGGCTGGTCCCGCAAAATCGTCGGGGAACGCGCCCAGGATCAGCGTGCGCTCGATCACATTGCGCAGCTCGCGCACATTGCCCGGCCAGTCATATCTGGCAAGCGACGCCCTGACGGCATCGGTGATCATGACTTGCGGCATGCCGAGTTGCTGCGACAGCTTTCGCATGAACAGCGTGGCGAGGGTCTGCACGTCGTCGTCGCGGTCCTTCAGCGGCGGCAGGCGGATCTGCATCACGTTGATCCGGAAGAACAGGTCGGCACGGAAACGGCCCGTCTCGACTTTTTTTTCCAGCTCATCGTTGGTGGCGAAGATGAAGCGCAGATCGACAGGGACCTCGCGCTCCGAGCCGACCGGACGCACCCGCCGGTCCTCCAGCACGCGGAGCAGCTTGCTCTGCATCGCCAGCGGCATTTCGCCGACTTCGTCGAGAAACAGCGTGCCGCCCTGGGCATGGGTGAACAGGCCCGCGCGCGTGGCTTTCGCCCCGGTGAAGGAGCCTTCCAGGTGACCGAAGAATTCCGACTCCATCATATCGGGCGGAATCGCCGCGCAGTTGACCGGCACGAACGGCTTGTCGGCGCGGTCCGACAGCGAATGGATCGAGCGCGCCGCCACTTCCTTGCCGGTGCCGGACTGGCCGGTCAGCAGCACCGATGTCGGCAACGGCGCCACCCGGGCCAGGGTCTCGCGCACCCGCCGCACCGCCACGGACTCGCCGATCAAGCGGTCGCGCAGCAGGATGTGGTCCGAGGTCGAACGCAGCTCGTAGCGCAGCACATAGTTTTCGCGCTGCAGCCGGTTGCGCTGCAAACACCGCGCGACGGCGTTCAATATCTGGTTGGAGCGGAACGGCTTTAGCACGAAGTCGACGGCGCCGGCCTGCAGCGCCCGGATCGCCGTTTCCAGATCGGCGAACGCTGTCATCAGGATCGCGTCTGCGAAGAAGCCGATCGCGCGTTGTTCGGCGAGCCAGTCGACGCCGTTTTTGCCGGGCATGATGTTGTCGAGAATGACGACATCGAAGTAGTGCACGTCGAGCTTGCGCGACGCCTGCTCGGTGTCGGCGGCTTCCTCGATGCGTTTGCAGAGCGGTCCGAGCGTGCGTACCAGAAAATTGCGCATGCCGGGCTCGTCGTCGATCACCAGGATCGACGCCTGTGCGAGCCAAGGTCCGAATTCGGGATCGCCTAGCTTCTCATGACCCTTCCGTGCCGTTTCACCACGCACAGAACTCCCCCAGCGCTTTTTTATCAAACTACTCTATCCCCGTGCGGCCGGCCCGTACAGATAGTTGAGTACTTGCAAAGTACGACGCAGCCCGCCCGGTGCCTTGGCCGGCGGCTCATGGCCGAAGTCCGGCTTTCGCGCGCATGACGTCGGCGGCTGGCCCGGCAGACTGCAGGCGCCCGGCAGATCGCGGATGCGGGATCGGAACGCGGCCCCTCGCGTGCGGCGCATCAAACGCGGTGGCGATTAACATTTCAACATTCCGGGGATACCTGGATGGATTTTCTCCGGTGTTGTTTTCCGCCTGTGAAATGCCGGGATCGGCGATGTTCTGTCTCCCTGACGGCGATAAAAACCAATATCCAACCCGTTACCCCGCGCGCTGTCGCAACTACACTCCGCCTGACATCAAGGGGAGACAGATGATGATCAGGATGTTGTTGCGTATCGGACGGATAGTCGGCGCTCTGGCCGCATTGGCGGGCACCGCCTTCGCGGACCAGCCGCTAAGGATCGCCACCAGCGCCGGCCCGGTGGGACAATTGGTCGCGTACGCCGCCACCGTCGCCAAGGACAAGGGCCTCGACGTCAAGGTCGTCGAGCTGACCGACTGGATCGTCATCAACGAAACCGTCCAGAGCGGCGACGCCGACGCCAACCTGTTCCAGCACAGCACCTATCTGGCGATCCAGAACAAGCAGCGCGGCTTCAACCTGGTGCAGGTCGACAAGGTCGGCGTGATCGCCCCCGTCGGGCTGTTCTCGAAGAAGATCAAGCGCCTGGACGACATCAAGTCCGGCGACAGCGTCGCGATCCCCAACGAGCCACTGAACGGCGCGCGCGGCCTGATCCTGCTGGAGCGGGCCGGCCTGATCAAGCTCATGCCCGGCAAGGGCTTTGCGGTCAGCAAGTTCGACATCGTCGACAACCCGAAGAACCTGAAAATCGTCGAACTCGATCCCGCCCAGACCTACCGGTCGCTCGACGATGTGACGCTAGCGCTGGTCAACATCACCTATCTGATCCCGGCCGGCGGCGATCCGAAATCGGCGCTGATCATCGACCGCACGCTGGACGACGGGCTGGTGCTGCGCTTCACGGCCCGCGCCGACAAGAAAGACGACCCGCGGCTGGCGGCCTTCATCAAGGTTTTCAAGTCGCCGGAGGTGAAGCGGTATATCGACGAGAAACTGCCGGCCTTCATTGCCGCCGGCTTCGACGGCTAGAGCGGGATGAATTGAAGCCGGGTCAACGTCGCCGGCAGTCGTCTTGCGAGTCAGGGAAAGCCTTCGGCTTTCCCGAACTCGACCGGCATTTTCGTCGAATTATCTCACTCGCGTGACCCGCGATGCGCCATGCGAAGCAATCGGATTGTGCATCCTAGCCTGCACTATCCTGGCGCGCGCCTGCCGCCTTGCGTTCGGCAACGGCTGTAACGCGATGCGCGGCGCCGGGATGGCTGTCGCGCAACAACGGCCCGCGGCCGGGAAACAGTTTCTCCCGCAACGTGCCTTCGTCGTACTTCGTCTTGTAGGCGCGACGCGATTGCAATTCGGGGACGACCAGATCGACAAAGGCGTCGAGCGATTCCGGCGACACCAGCCGGAACAGGTTGAAGCCGTCGACATCGGTCGCCTCGGCCCAGTCGATCAACTGGTCGGCGACTTCGCCGGGCGAGCCGACAATGAACGGCGAGCGCGCGCCGAGCCAGTCGAGCTTTGCGAGATCGCCGACCCGGATCGGCTGGTCGCTCAACGTCGTGAGATTCTCGACCTGCGACTGGATCGCGTTGCTCTTGACGTATTCGATCACCCGGTCCGGCTCGTAGCTGGAGAAATCGATCCCGGTCCAGCC
>Ga0247742_10001847_pt1 | contig 14248 bp, 9 predicted proteins | sample UWRJL208509C2_FD_180944 | JGI IMG/M metagenome (GOLD analysis project Ga0247742, IMG submission 180944) | Plant litter microbial communities from Arlington Agricultural Research Station in Wisconsin, United States - UWRJ-L208-509C-2 | ecosystem: Environmental > Terrestrial > Plant litter >...
TGGGAATGTCCCCATCTAGTTTCGGAGAACGCTTGAGAACGCGATAAGACCATGAGCGCAGACGGAAACATTGCCATCCAGGTCGGGCTAGCCACGCCCACCATGAACACGGTGCCCCTGCGCCGTGCGGACTTTGCCAGCCTTGCAGAAGTGCTGGACTACGCCGCATGTGGCGTCACGGGTGCCAACTTCTACGCGGGCGGCAAGCTTGATCTGGCCCTGCCCTACCGGACCCTTCGTAAAGAGGCCCTTGAGCTGGCGCAGCGACTCGCGACGCTCGGGCTCGAGCGCGGTGCCCGTCTGGCTATCGTGGCGGAAACGAACGCTGATTTTCTGCGTTTCTTCTTCGCCTGCCAGTACGTCGGCCTGGTTCCCGTGGCTCTTCCGTCGACAGTGAATCTCGGCGGCCATGATGCCTACGTGAAGAAGCTTCGCGGCATGCTGCAGGCCGCTGGCGCCTCCGTGGCCGTCGCTTCGGAAGGCTTCATCGGTTTCCTCGGCGAAGCCGTCGCTGGTCTGAATATGGCCAAGTGGGGCACGCCGGCCGCGTTCGCGGAGCTGCCGATCCACAATGTCGAACTGCAGCCGCTCGGCCCGACCGAAGTCGCCTACCTCCAGTTCACCTCGGGCAGCACCGGTACGCCAAAGGCGGCGATGATCACCGAGCAGGCGCTGATGGCGAACCTGCAGGGTTCGAACAATCACGGCCTCGACCTGCGTGACGACGACCGTTTCGTGTCCTGGCTCCCGTTCTATCACGACATGGGCCTGGTCGGCTGTCTGCTCACCGTCATGGCGGGCCAGCGCTCGATCGATTATCTCGATACGCGCGAGTTCGCGATGCGTCCGCGTCGCTGGCTCGAGCTGATGAGCTCGTCGAAGGCCACGATCGCCTACAGCCCGCCGTTCGGTTACGAGATGTGCGCTCGCCGCGTCCGTCCGGGCGACATCGCTTCGTACGACCTGTCGCACTGGCGCGTCGCCGGTATCGGCGCCGAGCCGATCCTGCCGGAAGTGCCGGCGCGCTTTGCCGAACTGCTGGCTCCGGCCGGGTTCGATGCACGCGCGTTCGTGCCGTCCTACGGCATGGCCGAAGCGTCGCTGGCGATCAGCTTCTCGCCGCTGCAGGCGGGCATCGTCGTCGAGTGGATCGATCCGACCCACCTCGCCGAAGACCTCGTCGCGACGCCGGTCGCTGCCGGCACCGGCACGGGCTTCGTCCGTTGCGGCGGTCCGCTCCCGGGTCACGAGCTCGAGATCTGGAACGACGCCGGTACGCAGCTCGCCGACCTCCACGTCGGTCGCATCATGGTGCGTGGTCCGAGCATCATGTCGGGCTACTACCAGCAGCCGGAAAAGACCGCTGAAGTGCTCGCCGCCGATGGCTGGCTCGACACCGGCGATATCGGTTATGTCGTCGATGGCGAAGTCGTCGTCACCGGCCGTCACAAGGACATGATCATCGTCAACGGCCGCAACATCTGGCCGCAGGACATCGAGCGCATCGTCGAGCGTCAGCCGGAACTGCGCTCGCAGGACGCCTCCGCGTTCGGCGTGCCGGGCCCGGGCGGCGCGGAAGTCGCTGCCGTGGTCGTCCAGTGCAACACCGACGACGTCGACGTCCGCGAGTCGCTGGTCAACCGCATCCGTGGCGACCTCCTCGAAGAGCTGGGCATTGCCTGCCTCATCGAGCTGGTGCCGCGTCACACCCTGCCGCGTACGTCGTCGGGCAAGCTGTCCCGCTCGGCCACCCGCAGCGGTTACCTGGAGCGTCAGGCTCAGGAACAGGCTCCGCAGGCCGCCGCCGCGGCATGAGCGACGTTGCTGCCGCAAGGCAGCCCGTCGTTGCACTGACGGGTGCCACCGGTTTCGTTGGCACCGCGTTGCGGCAACAGTTGGTAGCTTCGGGCTACCGCGTTCGCGCCCTGTACCGCCCCCGTCCGGGGCGGGTCCTGAAAGACACCTTCAACGTTGAATGGATCGCCGGCGATCTCGCCGATAGCGCTGCGCTGGCGACCCTGGTCGAGGGCGCCGAGGCCTTCGTGCACTGCGCTGGCAGCGTTCGTGGCGCCCGCCGTACCGATTTCGATCGCGTCAACGAGCAAGGCGTCCTGGACACGGTGGACGCCGCCAGGAACGAAACCGGTTGCCGCCGGTACCTCCTTATCTCTTCCCTCGCCGCCCGCGAACCGCAGCTGTCCGACTACGCCGGCAGCAAGTGGCGGGGCGAGCGTGCGCTTGCCTCCCATGCGGGCCGGCTGGCCTGGGTCGCCCTCCGCCCACCGGCTGTCTACGGTCCCGGCGACCGCGAGATGCTTCCGCTGTTTCAGGGGATGCAGCGCGGGCTGGCGCCGATCCCGGGCGACGGTCGCGGACGGTTTTCGCTGATCCACGTCGCCGACCTCGCCTCGGCCGTGACGGCCTGGCTGGCGTCCGAGGGCGATTCGGGAAATACTTATGAACTGGATGACGGCCACGAAAACGGCTACGACTGGGACACCGTGCTTGGCACGGCATCCCGCGTGCTACGTGGTAACGCGCCGATTCGGCGGCTGACGATTCCCGCGTCATTACTGCGACTTATCGGCGGGGTTAATCTCGCCGCGGCGCGCGTCTTCGGATACGCACCGATGCTCACCCTCGGCAAGGTGCGCGAAGTCACGCACGCCGACTGGGTGGCCGATGGCACGGCCTTCGAACACGCAACCGGTTGGCGGCCCACCTTTGGCTTCGAGCGCGGTCTTGCCGACACGCTCGGCAAACCCTCTGCCGCAACGAACGGAGTGCCCTGATGAATCATCAAGATGTTGTTGCGAAACTTATCGAGCTCGTCACGCCCTTCGCGGAAGGTCGCGTCCTGGACATCAACGAAAGCACAGGCATCACCAGTGAGCTGGGACTGGATTCCCTGAAGGTCATGGACCTGGTCGTGGCGGTCGAGGACGAGTTCGACATTTCCGTGCCGATCAATGCATTGGCAGAAGTGCGGACCGTCGGCGACTTTGCGTCGCTGATCCAGAAATCCGCGGGCTAGAGCGCTTCATCGAGCGCACTCGGACGCGTCACTGTTCCAGCATTCCACGGGCAAACATCGCATGAAAGAGAATTCCAGGCTGAAGGCGGTTCGTGCCGTCCGGCAGGAGCTGGCGCAGGTCGGCATCGACCCGTTCGGCGTCCAGATCGACCGGATCGTTTCGCCCACCGAGGGCATCATCGATGGTCGGCCGACCATCCTCGCCGGCACCAACAACTACCTCGGCATGACCTTCGATGCGGACTGTGTCGCGTCGGCACGCGAGGCCCTGGAAACGGCGGGTACCGGCACCACCGGTTCGCGCATGGCCAATGGCAGCTACGCCTCGCACCGCGAGCTCGAGCTGGATCTGGCCCGCTTCTACGGCAAGCGCGACGCCATCGTCTTCTCGACCGGTTACCAGGCCAACCTGGGCATGATCTCGGCCCTGGCCGGTCCGGGCGACACCGTGATGATCGATGCCGACAGCCACGCCAGCATCTATGACGGCTGCACGCTGGCCGGCGCGAACACGATCCGCTTCCGCCACAACGATGCCGACGACCTGGCCAAGCGCATGCGCCGCCTCGGTGACGAGGCCGCCAATGCCCTGATCGTCGTGGAAGGCGTCTACAGCATGCTCGGCGACCGCGCACCGCTGCGCGACTTCGTCCGCGTGAAGAACGAATTCGGCGCGACCCTGATGGTCGACGAAGCCCACTCGATGGGCGTCCTCGGCGAGAAGGGTCGTGGCCTGGCCGAAGTGGATGGTGTGCTCGACGACATCGACTACGTGGTCGGCACCTTCAGCAAGAGCCTCGGCAACACCGGTGGTTTCTGCGTCGGTGACTCGGTCGACATGGACGTGCTGCGTTACGCCAGCCGCCCGTACGTGTTCACGGCCTCGCTCGCGCCTGCCACCATCGCCGCGACACGTACCGCCCTGCGCAAGCTCGAAGCCGCCAGCGATCGTCGCGAGCGCCTGCAGGCCAACGCAGAGCGTCTGCACGCCGGTCTGTCCGCACTGGGCTTCCGCCTGGGTGCGCCGGCCAATGCCGTCGTCGCCGTGCTCGTGGGCGAGAAGCTGGAAGCGCTGCGCTTCTGGGACCACCTGCTCAAGGCGGGTGTGTACGTGAACCTCATGGTGCCACCGGCCACGCCGGGCAACGAATCGCTGCTGCGCTGCAGCGTCAGCGCCGCGCATACGTTCGAACAGATCGATGCCATCTGTGCCGCCTTCGGCAGCTGGAACGGCGCACGCGCATGAAGCACTGGTTCTCCGATGGCGCGTTTCGCGCCATCGTGCGCAACGCATCCATCCTCGGTTCAAGCAACGTCGTCAGCGCGTTGCTGAGCCTGTTGGCCCTGGGTTGCGCAGGCCGTGGCATGACGCCCGCGTTGTTCGGCACGCTGGTCGTCGTCCAGGCCTATGCGAAGACGGTCAGCGACATCGCCAAGTTCCAGACCTGGCAGTTCGTCGTCCAGTTCGGCACGCCTGCCCTGACTCACAAGGACATCGCGCGCTTCCGTGACGTCACGGGGTTCTCGTTCGGCCTGGATCTGGCGAGCGGCATCCTCGCCGCCATCGGCGGCATGATCCTCCTGCCGCTGCTCAGCCATTCGGTCGGCATCTCGACGGAAGATTTCTGGTGGGCCCTGGGCTATTGCACGCTGATTCCCACCATGACGGCAGCAACGCCGACGGGCATCCTGCGCTCGATCGACCGCTTCGACCTGATCGCCGTGCAACAGGCCGTCACGCCGTTCCTGCGCGCCATCGGCAGTGTCATCGCCTACTTCGCCCACCTCGGCTTTCCGGGCTTCCTGGCGACGTGGTACGTGTCCAGCCTGGTCGGCGACATCGCGCTGTGGATCTTCGCTGTGCAAGAGCTGCGCCGGCAGAACATCGATCATGCGCTGCGACCGGGGCTTTTCGGCCCGGCACGCCGGATCAAGGGCGCCTGGGACTTCGTCTGGACGACCAACTTCTCCCACTCGATCTGGTCGGCGCGTAACGCCGGCAGCAACGTGCTGGTCGGCATCATGCTGGGCCCCACGGCGGCCGGCCTGTTCAAGGTCGCGCTGACGTTCTTCGACGCGGCCGGCACGCCCGCCTCGCTGATGCAGAAAAGCTTCTACCCCGAGATCATGCGGCTCGATCCGGCCAGCACGCGGCCGTGGAAGCTGGGCTTGCGCTCGGCCGCCCTCGCCGGTGGCCTGGGCGTGCTCGTCGCGCTGCTCGTCTTCGTCGTCGGCAAGCCGCTGATTTCCTCGGTGTTCGGCGCGAAGTATCTCGAGTCCTACAGCCTGCTCCAGGTCATGTGTGGCGCCCTCGTGGTCTCCATGGCGGCCTTCCCCCTCGAGTCGCTGCTCTACATCGCCAGCCGCCAGCGTGCGGCCCTGGTCGCGCAGGGGCTCGCGGCGCTGCTCTACGTCGGACTGCTCATCGGATTGACACATCACTTGGGCATCATGGGCGCGGCCCTGGCCTATTTCGGTGGTCAGTGCCTGGAAGCGTTTTTCTTCCTGGTCCCGACCGTGTCCGCTTACCGTAAGCGACATACGCTTTCGTTCTACAAGCCGGAGGAAGTGCAGTGACGAGTGGGCGTCGTGCGGGCCAGTGGCAGACCTTCCCGGCTGAGACGTTGCGGCGGCTGTTCGACGCCGTGGATGTCAACGATGCCGTCGATGCGCATGCCCCCCTGCCCGAGCCCATCGTCCTGGCATGCCCGGAAGATTCGATCCGGCAGTGTTATTCGCTGAGCCTGCAATTCTGGAAAGATGGCGTCATTCGCGCGGATGCGCTGCGCCTGATCGACAAGCTGCTTCGCAACGAAGGGCTGAGCGCCGACGAACGCCTCGAGTTCAAGTACATCCGTGCGAGATACAAGCAGCTGCGCTTTACGCAACGGCTGTACAGCAGGCGTCACCGGTCGGACTACCTGTTCGACAAGACCACACGCATGCTGGGCAAGCTGCAGGATGCCTTCCGTGGGGGCCAGCGCGGCGACATCGTCCGCAGCGGCTTCAAACTGCGCGTGTTGCTATCGAAGCCTGTCTGGTGGTTCGTCCAGCGTTCGCTGGAGAACACGCGCCTGGACAGCGAAGCGGGACTGATCGCTTTCCAGAAGGCGGAAATACGCGCGCTGAAAGAGGCCATGGCAGGTAGTACGTTCGCTGGCCACGAGTTTCACACCGTGCGCAAGATCGTCAGCATGCAGGTGTCTTTCTACGACACCCAGAGGACGATCGGCCCGAACGATCACGCCTACCGGATGTCGCGCTTCCTCGCGGCGATCAACGGCCTGATGGGATCGCGCCACGACGAGATGATCGCCGAGGCCCTGTCGGGCCGACGTCACTACGACACGCCGGCACCGCTGGCCAACGAAACCCGGTCTCGTCTCGAGACCCTCATCGCCCGCTACCCGCTCTAAGCTGGAAAACGAAAGCGTTTCGGTAAATACTTGCGAACTTCTCATCCCCGCAAGCGGCATTCGCTTTCGTAATAAAAGCCTAAGGAAGCGCAGTAATGACCCGCAGTAGTGGGCCCACGTGGCAGAAATTCCCGGCCGAAACCTTGCAGCGCCTCTTCGACGCCGTGGCTGTCGACGATATCGTCGACGCACATGTCGCCCTGCCCGAGCCCATCGTGCTGGGCTGCCCGGATGAGTCGATTCGGCAGTGTTACGCCGTATGCCTGCAATTCTGGGAAGACGGCTTCATGCGTGAGGACGCGCTGCGCCTGGTTGAAAAGCTGCTTCGCAACGAGGGTCTCAGCGCCGACGAACGCCTTGAATTCAAGGATATCCGCGCGCGCTACAAGCATCTGCGTTTCGCGCAGCGTCTGTACAGCAAGCAACATCGCTCGAACCGCGTCTTCGACCTGACGACGCGTGTTCTCGGCAAATTGCAGGATGCTTTTCGCAGCGGCCGGCGCAGCGGCATTGTCCGCAGCGGTCTGCAATTGCGCATTCTCTTGTCGAAGCCGGTCTGGTCGATGGTCAGGCGCGCGATGCAAAACACGCAGCTGGACAACGAAGCGGGCTTCGTTGCGTTCCAGCAGTCGGAGATGCGCAACCTGAAAGAAGCCGTGTCGCGTACCGCCTTCGCCGGCCATCAGTTCCATGCAGTGAGAAAAATCGTAAGCATGCAGGTGTCGTTCTACGACACGCTGCGCTCGCTCGGTCCGAACGACCACGCGTACCGCATGTCGCGGTTCCTCGCGGCGATCAACGGCCTGATGGGATCCCGTCACGACGAGATGGTCGCCGAGGCCCTGTCGGGCCGGCGCCACTACGAAACGCCGGCGCCCTTGGCCAGCGAGACGCGCTCGCGCCTCGAAACGCTGATCGCGCACTTCCCCGTCTAAACGGCGCCCGGCTTCCTGGCTTTTTGGCTTCTTGTGGGAGCCGCTTCAGCGGCGAACCGAACCATGTGGGAGCCGCTTCAGCGGCGAACGGTAAATAAACCCGCTGCGCAGCAGCGCTCCTCCCAGGTTGCTTGCCTCAGTCTCCCCCGGAGAAAAGCATCGCCGATGAAGCGGCTCCCACAATATTCTCAGCGCGGCGACTTCGGATCGCGCACGGACGCGGGCTCCCAGCCGCCGCCGAGCGCCATGATCAGGTTCACGCTTGCGTCGAGACGGCGCAGGCGCAGCTGCATGTCACCACGCACGCCGTCGAGCGCCGCGTTGGCAGACTCCACGACGGCGGGATAGTCGGCGACGCCTTGCTTGTACTGGTTGCGCGTGACCCGATCCGACTCCGTCGCGGCCTTGGCGGCGCTGGCCTGCAGCTCGGCGTGCGCCGCCAGCGTGCTGGTCACCACCAGGCCGTCTTCCACTTCGCGGAACGCGTCGAGCACGGTCTGCCGGTAGTTCGCGACGGCCTCGTTGAAGGCTTCGTCGGCGTTCGTGACCTGACCGGTCAGACGGCCGCCCGTGAACAAGGGTGCGCGAATATCCGCCGTGCCGGTGGGACCCTTCAGGATGCCGATGCCGGCGGCCAGATTGATCGACGGCAAGGTCTCGGCCTTGGCGACACCAATGCGCGCGCTGGCGGCCGCCATGCGGCGCTCGCTCGCAGCGACATCCGGGCGGCGCTCCAGGAGGCTGGCGGGCACACCGGTGGGCACATCCGGGATAGTCGCGATGAACGCGGCGGGGGCGATGGCGAAGTCCGCCGGCGCCTTGCCGAGCATGACCGCGATCGCGTGTTCCAGCTGGGCACGCGCCGCCTTCGTATCCGCCAGCTGAAGCTGCGCCGCACTGGCTTTCATCGTCGCGTCGGCCACGTTCGCGCTGGAGGCCTGGCCCTGCGCGTACTGGTTGCCGACCATCCGGTGCCACTGTTCGTTGGCGTCCGCGGACTGCTGCAGGAGGTCGATCACGGCATCGTCCTGGCGCAGCGCGAAATAGCTCTGCACGAGCTGCGCCTGCATCGACAACGTGGCGGCGGCAAGGTCGTCCCTGCTCGCCTCCGCGATGGCGCGATGGGATTCCACGTCGCGGCGAATCCGGCCCCACAGGTCGAGTTCCCAGCTGACACCGATACCGATGTCGTTTTCATTCTTGCGGCCGGACTTGAGCGTACCAGCCGTGACCGACGGCAGAGACGCGCCGTGAGCCACCTCGATCAGTGCCTGGGCCTGGCGCACGCGTGCAGCGGCGGCGGCCAGCGACTGGTTGCTCACCGCAACCTGCGAGACCAGCGCATTGAGGGTGGGATCACCGTAGATTTCCCACCACTTGCCGGCGATCACGGATTCCGCGTGCGGGGCCTTCTGCGCGCTGGCTTCCTTGAAGGCGGCGGGCACGGGGGCCGCGGGGCGCACGTAATTCGGGCCGACCTCGGTGCAGGCGGCGACAGCCATCACGGCGCCCGCGACAAGCAGTGCGCGCAAGGCGTGTGCAGGAAGGCGCGCGCTCACTTCAGCGCTCCATTGCGGCCTGCCGACCAACCGGCGTCCCCTCGGGCCCTGAAACTCTGCGTCCATCTGCTTGCCCACCTGCTGAATCTGTCGAGATAAAGGTACACAACCGGGGTCGTGTAAAGCGTCAACAACTGGCTCACTACCAGGCCACCACCCATGGCGATACCGAGCGGCGCGTGCATTTCCGAGCCGTTGCCCCGGGAGATCGCCAGCGGCACCGCTGCCACCATGACCGCCAGTGAGGTCATCAGGATCGGACGGAAGCGCAGTCGGCATGCTTCCTGGATCGCCTCGGCCGGCGTCAGTCCGGAGCCGCGCTGCGCGGCGAGCGCAAAGTCCACCATCATGATCGCGTTCTTCATCACGATGCCGATGAGGGCGAAAATGCCGATCAGCGCAATCACGTCCAGATCGGTGCGGAAGACGATGAGCGCGAACACGGCACCCACCGCGGCGGAGGGCAGCGTCGAAAGAATCGTCAGCGGGTGGAAGCAGCTCTCGTAGAGGATGCCCAGGACGATGAACAGCGTGAGGAACGCACCGAGGATCAATGCCGGCTCACTCGACGCCACCTGTCGGGCGGCACCCGCCGAACCGGCGAACGTGCTGCGCACCGAGGTCGGCATGGCCGTGCGATCCACGGCACGCTGGATGGCCTGGGTCGCCTGCGACAGGGAGACACCCGGTGCCCTGTCGAACGAAATCGTCGCCGACAGCGACTGCCCGTAATGGGAGATACCGAGCGGCGTATTGAACTGGCGTACGTGACCCAGCATCAGCAAGGGCACGTCGCTCTTGCCCGAGCCCGGCACCTGGATCAGGTTGAAGGCCTCCGGCGATTGCGCTTGCTCCGGGGCCACGCCCATCAACACGGGGATCTGGTCCGACGGCGAGAAGATCGTTGCCGCGCGCCGTCCCGCGAAGGCATCGCGCAGCACACCATCGAGGCGGGCGTAGCTGATGCCATATTGGGCGGCGGTGTCCCGATCCACGTCCAGCGAGGTCGCCAGCGCCGTGCCGCCGTTGTCGCTGTGCACGTTGCTGATCTGCGGAATCGTGGTCATGGCCTGGGCGATGCGTGGCGCCCACGTGCGCAGTAGTTCCGGGGAGTCCGCCTGGATCGTGTATTCGTTCGAGGCCCGGCTGCGGCGTCCGCCGACGCGAATGTTCTGGACCGAGGTCACGGTGAACGTACCGCCCGACAAACGGGCCAGCTTGGCATTCAGTCGCGCTGCTACCTCGTCCGCGCTGGCGTCGCGCTTCGAAAGCGGCTTCAGGGTGGCGAACAGCGAACCCGAATCGTGCTCGGCATATCCAGCGACGCTCTGAATGGCAGGATCGGCGCGCACCACATCGAGGAACACGGCGAGCTTCGCCTTGGCCACCGGGAAGGAGGCGCTGCCGTCGGTATCGAAGTCGCCCGTGAGTTCGCCGGTATCCTGGCGTGGGAAGAAGCCCTTGGGCACCACGACGTACAGGACCACGCTCAGGCACAACACCGCGAGCAGGGACAACATGGTCAGCGGCGCACGGCGCAGGGCGACAACGAGGCTCTTGTCGTAGGCCCTCTGCAGCCTGGCGAAGGCACGCTCGCTCCACTCGAACACGCGGCCATGCGCGTGACGGGTGCTTTCCGGCTTCAGCCACAACGCACACACCATCGGCACGAAGGTCAGCGAGACCACCAGGGAGATCACGATCACCACGGCCAGTGTGACGGCGAACTCGCGCACGAACAGGCCGACATAGCCGCCCATCAGCAGCAAGGGGATGAATACCGCGATCAGCACGGCGCTCATGGACAGCACGGTGAGGCCGACTTCGCCCGCACCGACGCGTGCCGCTTCGCGCGGCGGCATGCCGTCCTCGATGTGGCGGGCGATGTTCTCCACCACCACCACGGCGTCGTCCACGGTGAAGCCCACCGCGATGGTCAGCGCCATCAGGGACAGGATGTCGAGGCTGTACCCGAGCAGGTACATCACCGTCATCGCGCCCAGCAGCGAAATCGGTGCCACGGCGCTGGCGATCAACGCCGCGCGCACGTCGCGCAGGAAGAGCAACATCACCACGACGACCAGCACCACCGCCAGGGCCAGCGTGTGCTCGGCACCGCTCAGCGAACCGCGCACCGAGGTCGCGCGATCGACGATGACGCTGACCTTCATGTCGCCGGGCAAGGAGGCCTGCAGCGCCGGAAGCCGTCGCGTGATGCCGTCGATCACTTCGATGATATTGGCGCCGGCCTTGTGCCGGACCAGCGCCAGCACGGCCGGTTCGCCATTGGCGAGCGCCGCGTTGTCGGGTTCGCGCACGGTATTGACGACACGGGCGATGTCGCCCAGCGAGACCGCGGTGCCGTCACGCCCGGCAACCACGAGCGAGCGGAACGCGTCGGCGGTAGCGAGCTGGCCGTTCGTGGCTACCTGCAGGTATCGGTCACCGACCTCCAACGCGCCGGATGCCTGGTTCGATACCGCCGCGGCGACGGCGTGACGCAGCTGTTCGAAGCCCACCCCGCGCTGGTTCATCGCGATCGGATCCAGGTCGATGCGGATCGCCGGCACGGAACTGCCGACGAGTTCCACGTCACCCACGCCGTCCACCTGCGCCAGCATCTGGCTGAAGGTCGTCGAGGCCACGGCATACATTTGGCCCGGGCTCGCATCGCGCGAGGTCAGGCTGAGCACAAGCACCGGGGCATCGGCCGAACTCACCGCGCGATACGTCGGGCTGCCCGGCATGTCGGATGGCAAATCACCACGAGCGGCATTGATCGCTGCCTGCACGTCGCGGGTGGCACCCACCACATTGCGGGAAAAATCGAAGCTGAGGCGGATGTCCGTCGAGCCACTCGTGCTGACCGAGGTCATTTCGGTCACGCCGGCGATGCGCCCCAGCGCCCGTTCGAGCGGGGTCGCGACCGCCGAGACCATCGTGGCGGGACTCGCCCCGGGCAGGCTGGCGGAGACCTTGATGGTCGGCACGTCCACCTCGGGCAGCGAGGCGATCGGCAGCAGCCGCCAGGCCAGCGCGCCGGCGATCACCAGCCCGAGGCACAGCAGCGAGGTCGCCACCGGCCGGTCGATGAAGAGCCTGGAGATGTTCATGCCCGCCGACTCACGCCCGCAGCCCGCGACGCTGCAGCACGCGCTCGAAGGCCAGGTAGATCACCGGCGTGGTGAACAGCGTCAGCAACTGGCTCACCAGCAGGCCCCAGAAGATGCCCACGCCGAGCGGATGGCGCAGCTCCGCACCCATGCCGCCGCCCAGCATCAACGGCAAGGCGCCGAGCATGGCGGCCAGCGTGGTCATGATGATCGGACGGAAGCGCAGCATGCAGGCCTGCACGATGGCATCGCGCGGCGCCAGCCCCTGCTGCCGCTGCGCGTCGATCGCGAAGTCGATCAGCATGATGGCGTTCTTCTGCACGATGCCGATCAGCAGGATCACGCCGATGAGCGAGATCACGTCAAGCTCGAATCCGCCGATCATCAGCGCCAGCAAGGCGCCGATGCCCGCCGACGGCAGTGTCGACAGGATCGTCAACGGATGGATGTAGCTCTCGTAGAGCACGCCCAGCACGATGTAGACCGTGATCAGCGTGGCGAGGATCAGCCATGGCTGACCATCGCGCGAGGCCTGGAAAGCCTGCGAGGAACCCTGCCAACGCATCTGCATGCTGGCCGGCATCTTCAGCTCGCGCCATGCCTTGTCCACGGATTGAATGGCCGCGTCCAGCGCAACGCCGCGCGCGACGTTGAACGACACGGTGGCCGCGGGCAGCTGGTCGATACGGGTGACCACCAGCGGCCCCGTGCGCTCGCTGATCTGGGCGATCGACGAGAGCGGAATCAACGTGGACGACGGATCGCTCGCATCCGCGCCGGTCACGCCGGTGCCAGCCTGCGGGGCGAGATAAACCCCACTCATCGCGCCCGCGGTACCGTCGGCGTTGGGAGCCGCTTCAAGGATCACGCGACGCTGGCTGGCGAGGGTCAGCAAGGTGCTCACCTGGCGCTGGCCAAACGCGTTATACAGCGCGTCACCCACGGCGGCCGACGAGATGCCGTAGCGGCTCGCCAGGTCGTGATCGACCTGGACGAAGGCCTCCAGGCCCTTGTCGTGCTGGTCGCTGGTCACACCCGACAACTTGCTGATGTTCTGCAGCGGGCCGACGATGCGCGGCAGCCACTGGGACAACAGCGCGGGGTCCGAATTCTCGACCGAGAACTGATACTGCCCCGGGCTGACGCGATCGTCGATCGTCAGGTCGGGCACGGGCTGCATGTACAGCGTGATGCCTTCGATCTTGCTGGCGGCATCCGAGAGCCGCTGCATGACCTTGGGTACGCGGCTGCGCTTGCTCAACGGCTTGAGATGAATGAGCAGGCGGCCACTGTTGAGCGACAACGCGCCATCACCGACACCGATGAAGGATGCCACGCTCTCCACCGCGGGATCCTTCAGGATCTCGGCGGTCAAGGCTTGCTGACGCTTGGCCATCGCGGCGAAGGACACCGTCGGCGAAGCCACGGAAATGCCCTGGATGTCGCCGGAGTCCTGTGTCGGGAACAAGCCGCGCGGAATCACGACATACAACACGACGGCGAGCGCGGCCATGCCGGCGACTGTCACCAGGGTAGCGGTCTGGCGTGCGAGCACCCATTCCAGTCCGCGCGCGTACTTTGCCAACACGGTGTCGTGCCATTCCCTGCCCTTGCGGGCGAGGCGGCTCTGCTGGGATACCTCGGGCGTACGCCGGAGCATGCGGGCGCACATCATCGGCGTGAGTGTCAGCGACACCACGCAGGAAATCAGGATCGCCACCGCGAGGGTGATCGCAAACTCGCGGAACAGACGTCCGACCAGCCCGCCCATAAACAACAACGGGATCAACACCGCCAGCAGCGACAGGGTCAAGGACACGACGGTGAAGGCGATCTGCCGCGAGCCCTTCAGTGCCGCCGCGAACGGATCCTCACCGGCTTCCACGTAGCGGGCGATGTTCTCGATCATCACGATCGCATCGTCGACCATGAAGCCGGTCGCCACGATGAGCGCCATCAGGGTCAGGTTGTTGATCGAGAACCCGGCCAGGTACATGACCGCGAACGTTCCGATCAGCGAGAGCGGGACCACCACGCCGGGGATCACCGTGGCGGCGCCACTGCCCAGGAACAGGAAGATCACCATCACCACGAGGACGATCGCGAAGATCAGTTCGAGCTGGGTGTCGCGCACGGCGGCGCGTACGGTCTGGGTACGGTCGGTCAGTGTCGCGACATCGACCGCGGCGGG
>Ga0247742_10001848_pt1 | contig 14242 bp, 14 predicted proteins | sample UWRJL208509C2_FD_180944 | JGI IMG/M metagenome (GOLD analysis project Ga0247742, IMG submission 180944) | Plant litter microbial communities from Arlington Agricultural Research Station in Wisconsin, United States - UWRJ-L208-509C-2 | ecosystem: Environmental > Terrestrial > Plant litter >...
CGTGCGCTCGCTGCCGGTCAGCGTCGTGACCAAAACGCGTCCCGGAAAGGCTGCGGCCTATGCCGCGCTTTCCCGGACCTATATGAGCATGCGGCAATACGACCGGGCGGGTCTGTACGCGGATTCCAGCCTGCAGCTTAATGCCGTGCTGATGGATTACAACAAGATCGCTCCTGCAGGAACGGGGCTCTCCTTCAAACGGTTCAACGACGAGGTGCTGCTGCATACGATCACGCTGTCTACGCCGATCCTCATACCGGTAAAATACCTGGTCGATAGCTCGCTGTACGCCTCCTTCGATCAGACCGATTTGCGCAAGAGCTTATTCTTTAAAGCGATCAAAGGTTCGCCCTATCTGAATTTTAACGGCAGCTATGATGGTACTGGCAATTTATTCAACGGGCCTGCGACGGATGAAATGTACCTGGTGAGGGCGGAAGCCAATGCGCGGGCAGGGAAGTTGGAGTCAGCTCTTGCGGACCTGAATACACTGCGTAGGAATAGGTATCTGGCGACATCATATCAGCCTTTGGTTTCCACAGATCAGGCGCAGGTACTGGGTTGGGTCTTAACGGAAAGAAGAAAAGAGCTGATGTTAAGAGGGCTTCGCTGGATGGATCTCCGGCGGCTGAATAAGGAGCCGTCCTATGCTAAGACCCTGGTCAAACTGATTAACGGTCAGCGCTACGAACTGCCGCCGGATGATCCGCGGTATGTGTGGCCGATCCCCCAGCAGGTGATCAGTGATACGGGAATTACGCAGAACTAAAAAAGGCAGGCTGCGGGCAGCCTGCCTTCAGTGGAAAGGGGAAGATTAGTTTTTCCTTTCCTCCTGGGTGATGTGCGCCAGGTCGGGCTGGTTTGGATTTGTGGCGCTTGGCAACGCGAGCACGGCACAGCGTTCAGTACCGGTAGTACAGTTCGGGTCACTTGGGCTCAGGGTATACTGGCTCGGGTCGCTAATCTGGGCCTGGTCTGTACCGGTAAATACATACCACTGTTCAGCGGCCTGTTTTGAGGCCGCTGCTTTGCTGGCGAATGCGCCGCCAATGCCTAATACGAAGGCTAAGGCGATGATTACTGATTTTGATGTTTTCATCATGTTTGAACGTTTTTTTGCTAAAAAACGAACGAAAAACTTAAGGTGAAGAAATAGGCCTACTCTGTTCACAGGTTTTCGGCTTCCCCTGTTGGTTTAGGTGGAGATCGTAGGTCACTCTGGACTACTCCTCAGGTATAGCGCAATGGCGAAGGTGTTAACCAGGATAAAGAAAATATTGAAGATCAAATGCCAGCCCCAGCTCATATGACTGAGAATACCGCCGCAGGAACAGGGGATTTTAAGCCAGAAATGAAGCACGCCGAGCGTGATGTAGATCGTAAAGGTGACCAGAAGTAATAGGGAAAGCAGTAGACCGGCCAGCAGAGTGCGGTACCTGCAGAGCAAAGCTGCGGCAGCGAGCTCCGAAGCAGGCAGCAAGTAAAACAATGAACTTGCCAGTTCATGGGATAGTGGTTGACGATAGAGCTGAGCGCGGAACTCGCCCGGAGCGATCATCTTGCTGAATGCGGCGTAAACAAATAACAATATAAGCAGTGCCGTAAGCATGGATTGGGTCATTGATTTCATGTTGATGCGATTGATGGATACAAAGTAAAAGCCTTGAACAAGGCAAAAACAGTGGGAAAGGGCCGGTATACCCTTTTTAATGATATTGAATATGGAAACAAAGATGGAATATAAGTTTTCAGGGACCCTGTTTTTAAGGGCTCCCTATTACAGCGCTGCAAGTTTTGCGCTGGAAAAAATGGTTGATGTTCTGGCCGACCCGGCCTTCCGCCAGGCTTTGTGGCTAGCCAGTCCGGACTTTTACACGGCGCTGGAAAAAAAGCACTTCTGCTGGGACCAGCTGGCTAAAAAGGAGCGGCATTCGCTGTATAAATATTATAACCGGATGGTTTTCCGTCCGACTCCCTTTGGTGCTTTCGCGTCCTTCTCCCTTGCGGAATGGAAGGTAGATACGGGAATGGAACTTGAATCAGGTGCCGCTGCCCTGCTTCATCTTTTGCCATCCCGTCAGTGGCAAAAACGTCTCCAGGACAAGCTGGTCGGGGAGGGGCAGGATTACGATTTGCAGGCAAATCCTACCTTGTATAAGATTGGAGAACGTTACCGGTATGTACGCTACCAGTGGGACGTAAAGGGAAAGATCAGCTTTCAGATCAATTCTTTGCCGGGTGAAAAAGTGAATACCATGTTAATCAGGAAGGCCAAAAACGGGCCTATACCTATGTCCACCCTGCTTGCCCATCTGCAGCAGGTGGCTGATTGTTCTGAGACAGAAGGACGCGATTACCTTGAATTCCTGATCCGGGAGCAGGTATTGTTAACGGAGATGGAAGCCGGTCTGACCTCGCGTTATGGTTGGCAGGAGACGGCTGGAGCGAGCGAAAAGAATAGCGTCCGTGCTGCGGAGGATTTCTTCTTTAAAGGGATATCTGCCCAGACAGCCGCCCGGCAGCAGCACCTGCAGGACCTTCACCGGCAGGCGAATCAGCTCGTATCTTTACCTGATGATACCACCATGCAGGAGAACTTTTATGCGGCGCTGGAAAGGCCGGTTAGATCCGGCGGCGTAAACCTGAAAATAAAAGAGCAAATCGGCGATACGATGGAAGTATTGCGGCGAATCGTCATACCCTTTACTACCCCTAATCTGGATAGCTTCAAAGAGGCCTTCCGCAGGAAGTTCGATGCGCAGCGGATTCCGTTCTTGGCTGCCCTTGATCCCGATACCGGGATCAATTACGGCGGGCTGAACACCTCCATGAACGGCTCCGCGCTGCTCGACGGGCTATCGTTCCCCGAGGTGTCAAGGAAACAACAAGAGCAGGAATGGACCGCAGTTCACCGGATGTTCCTGCGGACCTGGCTTCAAAACGGCAGGCGAAGCCTGCATGAACCTGTTTTGATCAATGATGCCGATGTTGAAATGCTACCGAGTGATTTTCAGGGGTTTGTGTTGCCGTCTTCCCTTCCGGTGATGTTCCGGATGGTGGAAGATAAACTCGTTGTGGAGAGCGCAGGCGGGGCTACAGCAACCTCGCTCGTTGGCCGCTTTTCTGTATTCAGTGAGCGGGTAAGGGAGTTTTGCCGGGAACTCGCTCAGGCGGAATCTGCTGCTAGTCCGGAGGTGATCTTTGCGGAGATCCACCAACTCTCGGATTTGCATACGGATAACATCAACCGGAGAATGCCCGTCTATGACTATATTATACACCTGGCCACCTATCCCGCCGAAACCGGGCAAAAACGGATTGCGCTGGACGACCTGGTACTTTCCATCCGTGGGGAAGAGCTGATCCTGGAATCGGTCAGCCTGGGTAAACGGGTCATTCCCCGGCTGCCTAGCGCTTTTAATTTCCATCATAATGAGCTGGCGATGTTTCAGATGCTCTGTGATCTGCAGTTCCAGGGCTTGCAGGTTAATTTCAATTTTGATCCTGAAAAGCTTTTTCCGGGCATGGACTTTTACCCAAGATTCGAGTATGCAAACACCGTGTTAAGCCTGGCTAAATGGTGCCTCAGTGAGCAGGAGAAGGCGGCGCTGCTGGCTGCCCCGTTGTCACTGGGCCGCTTGCACGCGTTCTGCAGGCAACGCGGCGTGCCTCAGCGCATCAGCATGGGGCTGAGCGATCAGCAGCTCGTATTTAACCTGCAAAATGATTTGGAGGCATTTTTCTTTCTGGATTGCCTCCGGGATCAGAAACGTGTTGTGTTACGGGAATATCTTTTCCCGGATGGCTCGGTAAGTGCCGGCGGTAGGGCTTTCGCCGGGCAGCTGATCGCATTGCTTAGCCGGAATCACGCGGTGTACAGAGGAATGCCGGGCCAAAGCAAAAAAATGCAGGCGGTCAGGAACGGGCGGCATTTCCTGCCGGGAAGCGATTGGCTATATGTGAAAATTTACTGCACCCAGGAATCTTCGGACCGCCTGCTGACTCAAACGATTTATCCGGTACTCAAAGCCAACAGGGGTTTGGTGGATTGTTGGTTTTTTATCCGTTACCAGGATCCTGAGCCGCATATCCGGCTCAGGATCAGAAGCGGGAAGAGTGGCACCAGTCACCTGCTGGGCGAACTGCAACGAAAATTTGCTCAAAGCCGGTACCGCGCCTACGTGCGAGCGCTGCAGATCGATACTTACCAGCGGGAGATTGAACGGTATAGTCCTGAACTGATGGAAGCCTGCGAGCTATGTTTCCAGGCAGGTAGCGAGTGGGTCATGGCTGATCTGGCCTCCGGCGGGCGCCGCAAAGGGGAGCCGGTGAACTTAGCTCCGTTTTGCCTGGTTTACCGGATGGCCGGTGTTTTTTTTGGTGAATCTGGCGCTCTCCCCGGTTTCTTTCGGTGGCGTGCAGCGAGCTTTTTGGAAGAATTTGGGCCAGGCAAACAGCTGCGCCTGGATATGGATAACAAATACCGGAAGCTGAGTGCAGCGTTGCAATTGGCCCTGGAGAATGGTAGTGTGGCTGATGTAGATAGCGAACAGCCCTCCGAAACGGAAAAACTCCTTACTATTATATCAGAGATAGCTGCCAGAGCAATGACATGGCCGGGAGAAAAAAGATTTACCTTAATAGCCGACCTTATCCACATGCAGGTTAACCGGATGTATCATTCGATGCAAAGGCAGCATGAGGCGCTGATCTGCTATAGCCTGCAAAAATACTCGGAATCTCTTTGGGTACGTGCCGGGCTTCTTCGAAGTCCGGGTAATCTACCGGCAAGGCAATGACGGGTTCTGGTGGTACGATTCATCGGGAACAGAAAGCTGATTATTTTTTGGAACCGGATGCCACTGATGCACCCTGGAAATCCTACAACTATAAGTAGAGCTCACCTGGAGCCGATATACTTCCAAAAGTGCTCTTTATAAGATCTGCTAAGGGGGATGACCAGCCCATCACCCATGATGATCCCGCCATATTCGATGGATTTGATACGCGCTGTATTGATAATATAAGACCGGTGCACCCTGACAAAATGATCGTCAGGCAATTGATCCTGAATCTTTCCAATGCTGGACAAGGTGACTACTTTGTTTGTTTCAGTATGGATATGGATATAGTGTTCATCGCTTTTGATATAGATAATTTCCCAAGCCGGGATCGGAACGAGTTTTCCTTTGATGTTGCCCTTTACAAAAATGGCGTGTTGTTCTTTGATAGGTTGAGTGCTGCTTTTAACATGCAGCAGTTCAGATTTTTCGACAGACTTCAGAAAACGCTGGTAGGAGATGGGCTTCAGCAGGTAATCGATGACGTTACTTTCGTAGGCTTCGGGCCCATACTCCCGGTAAGATGTGGTGAATATGATTTGCGTCAGCTCACCGATCACCCGGGTTAGTTCAAGCCCGGAGATCTCGGGCATATTGATATCTAGAAAGGTGAGCTGCGGACGGAACGTTTTGATCGACTCCAGCGCCTCGACAGGATTGGTGGAAGAACCCAGGAGCTGGAGGCGAGGCGTTAGGCGGACATATTCTAACAAGATCCCTACGGCATGTGATTCATCGTCTACAATATAAACCGTCATCATAATTGTACTTCCAAGTTGGTTTCGTAAATATCTTCACCGTCATGGATATTCAGCTGGTAACCGTCCCCATAAGCGTAGTCCAAACGGATTCTGATGTTTTCCAGGCCAATGCTTTTTAAACGGCCCTCCCGCGGTCTGGGCCGCTTATAATTGATGGACCGGTAAGTTAGTAAGCCGCCCTCAGTAACAGCAAGGCTCAAAGTGGCCATTCTTTCCCGGAGATCGCCATGTTTAAAAATGTTTTCGCTCAGCGTCATGAGCACCAAAGGAATGATCCGGTGACCGCTGAAGTTGCCCTCCATGGTGAAATTAATAGACATCGGATAGTCAAACCGGTATTGGTTGATCCTGATCAGATTCTCTAGCTGCTTCGTCTCTTTTAAGAGTTCTATCTTACCGTCGTCGTCGGTGGCTTCAAGACTAAAACGCATCAGGTCAGCCAGGAGCAGTACGCTGTCAGCCGCCTCCGCGGAATGTCTAAAAACACTGCTGAAGACAAAGTTTAATGAATTTAACAAAAGGTGCGGATTAATCTGTTGCTTTAAATAGGCATTCTGTGATTTGGCAAGCCTGCTTTCCAGCTCTGCCTTTTCCCGGGAATCGGCAAGTTCGCGTATCGCGGCAACAGCAATTTGCTGCTGCGCTGCTGCCATGTTCAGACCGGCCCAGTATAACGCCCCGCAGATGGCGAACTGTATAGACCGGAATAGATCTAATGCACCTAACGATTTAATGAATTGTGGAATAGTCATGCTAGAATCCGTGAAATTGATAAAATAATAATCAACACCCAGCTTCAGCGAATTAAATACGACCAATTCTGCAAGTATGCCAACCACCAAATTTCCGTAACGCCGTTTTGAGCCGCCAAGACATATCATCAGCAGCCAAGTTTGGCAATAAAAAACGCCCACATTCAGGCTGTAGTACATGACATTTTTCCACACCGAGCCCACATTGCCGGTGGAAAGGTAAAATGTAAGCAATTCGAAAAGAATATAAAGCATCCAATAAAAGCCGTGGGTGATGAACTTTTGCGTTGGAAGGTTTTTTATAGCATTAATCAATTGCATATTGGTAATTTAAGTATCGAATATTGTTATTCAAGTAATAAAATTGAGTGATTATTATTTATATATTAATATAGAAAAAAAATAAGTATTATGAACAATCAAAAAATTAAACTTCCTGAGAAAAAGGTTTTCGCGGCTTATCTTAACAAACGCTCCACGGTTGGATATGTCCTACAAACAGAACCTACTACCTCCCAAGGTGATCCTACCAACCATTGCACTTCGATTTTAACTACAACGCATTTTCTCGCGAAGTAACCCCGCCAAGCCAATCTGCAAATGACGAATCTTAGAAACGAATTAGACGGTTTAACCAAAATAATCGGTCAGTTTGAAAAACTGACCGATGTATGGGAGCCTGATCTTCTCGCATCGTCAAGTCAATTGGAATCGGATGTCAAAACGGTGTGCGCCAAGGCCCGGCAGTCCTGGGCTTTGGCTATCTTTTCCAACGTAGGAGAGGATGTGTTAGAGCGCTACTTCAACTACCACGTCCGAATTTTATCTGATTGTTTAAGCTCTCTGCCAGCAAATAAAGAGACAGTTTTCCAGATCAATCCTAATTCAGACCAGGTTGATCAGCACAAGATGACCCGGCACGAATTGGTGGAGTTATTAGATCACTTATATCGTTTTTATAGCAAATATATTGATACTACGCATGTCGTCCCTTCAGGGCTGCAAAGTAGACTAATTCAGGATTTCCGACCCTTCGGCAATGATGTATTGCACCTACTGGAAGTTCGCGTTTCGGATAATGAACTTAAAATACCGCTCGCTACTTATCTGCAGTATATGGGCAGTCTGGATGATCAAACGGTGCTGACTTTTGGAGAAATCAACTATTTCCAAAAGCTATTAATGGCCCTTGATAGAACATTGAACTCTCACGGGAAGCCGGGCAGTGATCAAATGCTTGAAAAAAAGCTGATCGAGCTCAATTTTAACCATCTCCAAATCTTTGCCTATATGCAGCAGAAGATCAGACGTGAAATCAAGGGGAAGACCGCAAGGGTGCGCTTGGCCGGCTATAGAAAGCAAGTTATAGAGGTAAACTGCTTAAATAAGAGCTCAACCGATGCATACGACTTTCAGCGCCCGTCACTACATACTATGCTAGAAACCTGGCTAAGGGCGGAGATCTTAGTATTGGAGCATAACATACAGCAAACGCAGGACGGCCATATTCTCCCGGAGACCGCAAAATTACGGCTTGCACTAAGCATGCCCCGTCTGGCCTGTTTGATTAAGTTATTTCATAAGACCAGTTTGCAAGGAGAGATTTCGCTGGAACAGATTTTTAAATTTGTTGCCGCGCATTTCAGTACAAAACAACAACCCTCCATCTCCCCGAAGAGCCTGTCTAAGGAATATTACGCGCTCGATATGTATACCGCAGCTAAAGTCCGAGGCCTGCTAAAAGATATGATCGTTATGATCGATGAGAGTTTTTCCTGGCAATAAAAAAACATGCAATCATGAGCAGGTTCCAACCTGCATTTGTTCAACAATTATTTGAAACAATTGCCTACACTAAAGTGCTGGCGAAAATCAAAGTCACCCAATATACGAGGAAGCATGGGATCAAAATAGATGTCATGTCTTTTTAGCACCCAACAATTTACGCCATTTTCAGCAACATTATCACTCTGGAGTTTAATGGCCACACTCTTCAACAGACACAAAAGTAGAATCAATTTTTTTCAGGAGATCGCCCGGGCAAGGGCTGTAATAAATAAATAAGTTGATTTTCACTTAGGAATTCAACTAGTTCGCCGAGCCAATTGTAATTGAACCCGGATTTATCGAACATCTCTTGTGGAGATGCCTCGATCAGATCTTTGAGCGTAGTATATTCCATGAGGCGGCAGCATTCTTTAAACTTCTCACTGAATCTCAGTTCTTCAATGGGTTGTTCAAGTAAATTTGAATCGTATGTGTATGACATGATATTTATTGCTTATTAAATAAAAATAGGGATTTTAATCCCTATTTAAAAGCCACTTGATTTTCTTTCTTGCATTATGCTTAAAGGGGACAAACATAGGCGAAATGAGAAGGCTATTTTGACCCTGGCTAAAAATATTAGATACTACCGGAAGGTGAGAAAAATTACCATGACTGAACTTGCCAACTCCCTAGATATAGATTATTCCCATATAGGCCGAATTGAACGCGGCATCATTAACACCAATGTTTCTATGATATTCGATATTGCAGATATGCTGGGGGTAAAACCTTCACAGTTGCTTGAAGAATAATTTGCGCCTGAGTTGTTCCTGACGAAGTTTTAATACTAAACCACTGGGTGATGTGGCGAAAGTTTTTAGCACTCAATTATTCCTTACAATAGAAGGGTTCAGTTTGAAGTATTCCCAAAGTAATAAAGGATATAAGGGTAATTGACTCAAGATATCAAAGACACTCAAGGTTGCACCTGTAAGCGCGATTAACTAAAGAACAATCAGTATAGAAATATTATCAAACTGGTTCACTAATTCAGCCTTTTCCGTCGGTAATTGGTTTATAACATCTACATCCCTAATCAATCTCTTATATACAAAATCATATCAGTAAGCAAAGAGTATCTGCATATGAATGCATAAAGATTACAGAGGTCGGTTTCAGAAGTTTTTGCTCAATTCGAAATAAAGGTATGTTGCCTTATATAGGAATATTACCTATTACTTTTCAGTCATGGTCGGTATTGGCCTTCATAACAACATGTTAAACGAGTGAAATTAGTTCCCTTATGTTGAAATAGCGTTTTTGAGACAAAATCAATCAAATGAACGCTGCATCCAAGCAATTTTAGAGGAGCGCCATATAACCGGAGTTAAAAGAAAAGGCAGTATTACTTATTCTATGTGGAGGGATGACCCTCATCAAATCATGGAGAAATCAATATACACCTGATTAATAAGCTGCAATAGTTATAATTAGAAGTCTCCCGTACTTGCCAGAATTATCTTTAATGTGAGCCTATCCGGCATACAGCTTTTCATGGTAGCTTTATTTATTTAATGCATGTATTAAAAGACTGCGTGTGGAAACCCCCGCCTTAACAAAAATATTTTGGACATGCTTTTTTACGGTTTTATCAGATATATATAGCTGTTCTCCGATACGTTTGTATTCTAGTCCTTTCGCAACTAACTCTACGATTTCAATTTCGCGTTTAGTCAGGCCCCATGTCTGACACTTTTTAAGGTAAATCTCCTGTTGAGTCGCCGGTGCAACCGTACTAATTGTTAATGCATTATTAGATAACTCCAATAGTATGTCTTGCTCAGACCTTGACAGCCATACTACCTGGCGCATATAAATAGCATTTACAAGAAGAAAACCAATGTTAAAAGTCGTTGTGATGATCCATTTATCAAGTCCCATCCACCCACCAAAAATTGGTGTTACGCTTATTGGGAAAACTGATAAGAAAACTAGTAATCTTTCTTGTAGCACTCCTTTATCACGATAACAGCGATAATGTTTAAACATTACTCTGAGAGCGGTTACAAATATTGTTATTGCATATATCCCTGGTATAATATAAACAAATTTGCGAGTGAAGGAGAGATTGTGATTTATGGGATAAACCATAAAATAGAAAACAATAACGGGTACCAAAATAAAAAGGAACCCGAACTTTCCGTGAAAGCGGAGTTCCTCAAGTTCCATCCCTCCGTAAAAAAATATTGGGCAATAGGAGGCAAAAACATACCCAAACCCATATCCTAAAAAGTTTTGAAGAACATCAGGAATCACATCAACTCGTTTATCTGGAAAAAAACCCTCAGCAAGGTTGTAAAAAATTAAAAGTAAAAGTAACAGTAAATGATATAATCTTTTTTTTTCCCTTGGTCGAGTAAGATATATAAACCATTGGTTAAATAAAATTGATATTTCAACTATGATAATAACGAAGATTATCATAGGCATATTTGTTCCGTATAAAAACATTTCTTAGTTAATTTAAATTACGTCTCATACAGTAGACTGGGAAGCCAAGTTCTACCTCATCGAATATTTCAAAACCAAATTTATTGTAGAACTGAATATTCTTTTTTAGATATGTTTCTAGGTAAATTGGATATAGGTGCTTTTGACTGTCGTAAACGATCTCAGCAAGTAATTTTCCTCCAATACCTTTATTTTGCATTTCTGGTAAAACACCTATAAAAAGTAAATAGTAAAAAGGATATTTTGGATGCTTCTTTTTAATTACGGCTTCTCTACTGAATCCTTTTTTGGCACTCGAAACGCCAATTATCGACACAAGCTTAATATCCGCAAGAATCGTACGTAACGTTGTTTTTTTCAAATGTGGGAGACCGACTATCGCACAAGCCATATCGTCGTCAGATAAGAAGATTACTCCATAATTTAACCAGGTATTGAAAAAGTATTCAAAAACTTTTCTTATACGGATTTTACGATTTTTATCTTGCTTTATAATGGTATTGAAACTATTGTTTTGATCGAAAGAAGCCGATAATATTTCTACCACTAACTTTTTATCCATTTTATTTGCCAACCTCATTTGACTAGATTTAAGTTTATGAAACGGCAAATAATTAAAAACGGGAACTGTAATTGCAGGTAAGGCGTGTAACTCATTGCTTTGTTATGGTTATTTGTTGAAGTATTTATTGTATAATTATATAGGTTTTGTAGGTATTAAATACGTAAACCTAAAACTCTTTTTAGGCAAATGATGTGTCTAAAATAAACTTTTGGTTGTAGAAAATTAATATTAAGGCAAAAAAATTACAAAAATACTATTTATGTATTATTATTTAATATTAAAAGATTGTTAATAAAGTTTGATGTTATTAAATTGCCTTTTACCTATTTACCCCATAATAATTCTGGTATGGCAAGTTTTTAGTAGTGAATAATCACCGGTAAAATACTATATAAGAAATATGAAGTATTGTGTCTATTAATAAGTGTTTTTGTCTGATAATCACAATAATCATTTTACATATGATTGATTATTAGAATTATACATCTATACGTAATTGTACGTACTATCTGAAATACTACTTCCAAAACTTTTTTATACTGCTTTTTACGTATTTCTTTCCACTATCTTAATATTCATATTTGATCCGGATAAAATTTCGCTGAGAATTCCGGGTCTTACCATTTTTTAGAGGAAGCTTTTTGGAGGTTGTTCTACCACTTTGGTGGTTAACCATGCTCGCGTAAATCACCCCAATAAATCGTAAGTAAACGCTTTGCCTTTACTTACTTAAAGGAATAATTAAATCAGTTATAGGTGTGCAATCAATTATCTATTAATAGTTAAATATACTTACAACAACAACATTGGTTATGGAAAAAAAGACTACTAAGTATGTCTACCCCTATGCATGGTTAGACGAGGCAGTGGAGAGCACTTTAAACCCGCAAAGATCAAATGTAATTGAGCTACAATTCGAACAATTGGAAACAATTCAGATTAAGTTTAGCCAGGAACTTCAAGAAGTCCTCAAGAACTTAAAAGCTAACACCTTCTTTCTCGTCTCATTTGATGAGATCAAGGCCATGGTAAGTCAATACTATAATTCTTTGTTATTATTAGAACAACAGGCAATGAATAATCTCGCCGGATATCCCGATGGCCACGCGGTAGTAAGCACAGGAGAAAATATTTTACTTTACATCAGAGATACCGATAGGTATTTCAAAGGGCGTTATGGTAAGTATATGAGCGTAAACGATGTCAAAGTAAAAACTTCGCCGGATATTAAGCCAATTGGCATATTAAAATTGATTTGTAATCTAAGTGGGGATCAAATCGGCATTATTTTAAAAGCCGCCGACGATACCAGGCTAATTGCCGCCAGGTCGTTGAGCCTTATTTTCCAGTCTATTATCCCTTACTTGTCTACTTATGCGAATAAGGATCTTTCTTGGGATAGTATTAGAAAAAGTACTTATCGCATGGAGCAGGTCGACAAAGACATTGTGATAGCTGCCCTGGAAAAATTAATCCGCAAAATTAAAGATTACTAAGGTTTAATCTTTCAAGTTGAAATGTAGATTTTTCTGGTAATATTGAAACGGATTTTTGGGCTGAATAATTTAATTGCAAAACAATAAATTATTCAGCCTTTTTGGAATAATAACTAGCGGGGAAATCGCTTCTGTCTGTTTGCCTATTGGCGAAAGATAAGAATGCTTGTCTCCGTATTAAATAATTAGGCTTTTTTTAAGTATCCTTTAGATTGGCTCATTAATCTGTTATCGATGCTTCGGATAAATTTTTTGAATTCCATTATCCAGATCCCGGATGGTCTAACAAATATCCATTCAATTTAAGCGAATGCCAGGTTATCTATTCTTTATATTTTCAATATCCCGCCATTAATATTGCCTACTTAAATAGCAAAAAGTTTATCAGTAGCGGTTTTATTAGTGCAGCGTTTTGGTGAATGAAATAATCGCCACTGTGTCTTTGAGCGGCTTTAACGATCACTCATCGGAATAACCGCCGTCTACTCCAATCAAGTAATTGATTTTCCGGGACAGTTTGTTTATCCCATGCATCATATGGCCGATTACGTCAGTGAAGAGATTGATGTTAACGCAGCAACTTTCAGGGAACGCATCAGAGATGTTTGGTGCACTTACTTTTTAGATTTTTCTTATTGATTGCTGCTTTGTAAGGTGTTGATTGATAGTGAGGTGCGATTTTTTGTTTTAGGCGCAATAAAAACTTGCGCTTTATTAACACCGAGAATCTCGGTTGCTTTACTTCAGGAATTACAAATGAATTGTCTTCAACTGTAATAACGAAGAACGTTTTTTGACATCAAGGGATGAAACATTATCCGGCGAGGAGCCGGAAATTTTGCGAAGGTGAGCGTAAAGCCGCAATATACCGAAAACGCAAAGGCAGGCCGGCGCCCGGATCGTAGGATCTGACGTGAGTATATCCCGAATCCAATACCGCCCGATACGGACGGAGAAGGGGACCATAGCGTCCCCTTTTTTGTACAATAGATCCTGGTGGGTATCACATTAATTTACCTTTACCTTATATCAGCTGACTCGTTAAAAGCATTGCTGGGGTGATGTAAATAGACTAGCTTAAATTCCGTTGAGATAATTCAATCCCGCCGGAAAATAGCTGCAAATGCCTGATCGCATCCGACTCTAATATTGGGGGCAATTCAGAACCTGGAACATCGTCCATCAAAATCCGATTATATTCACTGTAGTCTATTAAAATATGGTTTTTGATCAGATCATGCTCCTGGATAGTATGAATTCCGTGTCTGGACTCAAATCAATAGTAATATCTGGCTTCGATGAGTTCCAGCTCTTTCTGAAAAATTTGAATATCTTTTATAAACTCTTATTCCATTACGATTTAACGACACGTTCCCCTTGCCAAATTTCACCCGGGTTATAGCTTATATCTATGGTGCTGCTTGTAAAGTATTGGTTAACTGTTATTTATTAGAAGGATTATCATGGCAGACTATATCGACCTGCAAAAACTGCGCGACAGTATTTCATTAGTGGATTTTTTGTCGCGACTTGGCTATGAACCAAC
>Ga0247742_10001851_pt1 | contig 14229 bp, 20 predicted proteins | sample UWRJL208509C2_FD_180944 | JGI IMG/M metagenome (GOLD analysis project Ga0247742, IMG submission 180944) | Plant litter microbial communities from Arlington Agricultural Research Station in Wisconsin, United States - UWRJ-L208-509C-2 | ecosystem: Environmental > Terrestrial > Plant litter >...
AGGGCACAGAAGCTGCTGAAATTCTCCAGTCGCATCCGCAACTACACAAGCGCACCAATGGATTCCTTCAGCACTATCTCTGTCCCCGCATCCATCCCCACCTCTGAGGAGAATCCCGGAGGACCCGCGGCCAGGCGTATTGCGTTATCTCGCACGCCCCCGATATCCCCGCCGACCAAGAGAACCCAGGAGGCTCGGGTGGCCAAGCTTACTGCGTCATCGCTTGAGCGCTCTTGCTCGCGCCTTCGACGGTCAACAATTCGTTCGCTCGTGTGAGTTGTACTGTGTACTAGATCATCTATTCTCTTAACCTCGCTCTAATTATTATCTACAGTTCATGTCACCAATATTGTCGCCACTTCATCACTCAGCAGTGGCCGCGACCATGGGATGGATTCCTGAGAGCCGGAGACCGATCATTTTGTATCACACTACATAACATTATACTCTGTTTATGCGTTCAATCCACATTTTAAGTAAACCAGATTTTGGCGCAATATATTACCGATGGTAAAAATGTAGACGTGACACTTGTAGCTTGAATATGCGGGTGCTAGCCTACAGCATTTATTATAAGACATATCCATTCCAGCAACGTATAAGGGGACGGACCCCCCATTAGTTAATAGTTCATGGCACACAGCCATACGATCGAAAGATTAACCTCAACAAGATTGTATTCAACGGCCTCGCCTACAAGGTCTGGCAAAAGACCTCTTGCACCACCGTTAGATCCTCCTGGAGTTTAAGAACTCGAGATAGATACGAAGGTTGTTACCTTCATTCATAAATTTAATAGAATGCCGGCACTCTTCATCGATACATGGATTGAGCTGGACGTTTAGCTCGGGTGCCTAAGGAATACACATTCAAATCCGCTTTTGTTAGATCTTGCCCGATTGGTGTAACCGTCCATGTCTTGAAAACTTTAGAAGAAACCTAAAGATTTATGGAAGGAGTCACAGGCAGAAACACCCCATTTCTGTCTACCGTACACCTAACACTTCAGTAGAACAGGACATGGCTAATGCAGACAATTGAAAAACAATTTGAACAACGTCGTTATTGTATAGCTGCGGGCCAAGCTCTATTATGTTGCACTAAACGTCGGTTTGCATCCACCCAGCTTACTCTGTTACGTAGCTGCTTTTGTTGGTAATATCCTTTTTAGGTGTTCACCTCGAACTTTGAGTCAGGGTTATGACAAAAACCCGAGCCCGATGTGGGTACCTTGAGTTATAGCCACGGACAAACGAGCGACCTTGCGCTGTGTCATTCAGTTGAGTAGACCTAGACCCTCGAGTCAATTCAATTTTTTGTGCATCGTACGTTGATTTTGGAAATGTTAGATTCACGATGGAGGTCGGAAATCATATAAAGAGCGCCTTGGCAATGCTGCTAATTCTCCAGTCGCATTCGCAACTACAGAAACACGCAAATGGATTCCTTCAGCACCATCTCTGTTCCTACCTCCATCCCCACCAGCGAGGAGAACCCTGGAGGATCCGGCGGCCAGGCTTACTGCGTCGTCTCGCACGCCCCCGTCTCGATCCCTTCCGACCAGGAGAATCCGGGAGGCTCAGGCGGCCAGGCCTACTGTATCATCGCTTGAGCGTTTTTTCCTCGCGATTAACACCGTTAACCTTCGTTCATTGTTGTGAGCCATGATTTGTTGTTTTCACTCTTGGAGTATCCTCTAACCGTTCTGTTAGACCCACCATTAACACAATTTACAATAAGTACTCATCAAGTACCACTTGGAGGAGTAGTGATGGTTCTTTACTGATTGGTTATTTATTTGTATTGAGTAATCGTGAATGGGATTTCGTTGCTCTGTAAGTCTTATCGTAAAAGCACACGCACACACGCGCATAGACCGTTTTAACGGTCTTTGCGAATTGCAGCAATATGGGAGTTGGTAACATCGAGAAGCAGTTCGTTTAGATCCTCGTTTTGCATGTGACAGAACTTGAAGGAGATGAGACAGTAGGTTTTTCAAAGTGCATCAGGAATACGGCGGGTTGATCTTTCGCATCTTCGTCACTTGAAATACATCTTTGTGAATTACTCTGTAAAAACTCGTCAGCTTCGGCATGAGCAATGGATTCCTCATGATTACGGACGGACGAAATGGTAGGGTGCACGTGAGGTGCTCCAAATTCGCACGGTTTCAGGACCAAATGCTTCCTTTGATTTCTTCTTTTGTCAGTAGAATTGGCTGACCAGTTGCTTGAGGACGAAGTACGCCTCCCTGCGCCGTGTCCAACGCGTGTTGAAATGGTCAATCGAATAGGCACTTCCCTCCATTCTTCATCCAACACCACTCCTACGCCCATTTCTCCTAGGCCACAGTTCCTTCTTAGAACGAATCCTACTAGGGCATGGGTATGCAGACTGGCATTATCGTCTGTCGATCCAACAATTTGACATTAGTTCCGGCGTCGTTTATAGGATTGTGAAGGCTTACCGGTACCGTACACTACGACCACGACCAACTCTGCCCACCATATGAGCACCTGAAGGCTCGAATCGGCGAAATACACCCCTACTCGTCAAATTTCGCAATGCGGTGGCCATTCCAGTCCATCGTAGCGAAACGATGACGTTTGCTTGATTGAGTTTGGTGCTCCTGGCGGTCGGTCGGAAAATTGTCACAGGGTACAGGCATACTCCTACTAGGACAGTATCGACGTCCTGGATAATCAACGAGGAACCCAATGGCTAGCGGATGCGATGAACGCAAAGCACAGATCATCTGCATAACATCTGCGGGAGAGAAGGAGATGGACAAGGATGAACACGAATATGAATACGAATACGACACTCAGTGGTGTGTGCTCACATCCTGCACCTTCGAGCCACCCTCGTTCTCGCATTTAGGAGGCTGAGGGCTAAGACTGGACGTAAGGATTTGGATTTGGGAGCGGGGCTTAGGGCTAACATTGAAAGGAGATATTGTGCATAGGTATAAGCATAGGCCTTGGCAGATGCAGTTGGTTGTTGGTCGTAGGAAGGCAGAGTTCCCACTGCAAAGTCTTGGGAGCCTCAACTTGAGCTGGAGGTTAGTTGTTATACCTTTTTTTGTACGAAATATAAACTGAAGATGATCGCCTATAGATATAGAGACAGTTCCAGACAGCACATCCCGCCGTTCTGGTCAATTTTGCCTTACAAATGTCAGACTTCAGGCTCTCAACAGGGAGCGCGTTTCGCTCTTTTCAAATCGACCCTCTGTCTGCGTCGCGATCTGTCCTCAAGTGGTCCATACCATAAAGAGTGGTATGGGATCCATCATGCGCATGTCTCCTCCCCTTCAGCTCCTCCACCCCTCTACTTCCTCTCATTTGGCCTCTTACGCCCCATTTCATCTCAAATACAAACCATAAGCCTCTCGAACGACGTGCACGACCAGAATGCAAGATATCTCGACATTTACGAATGTAGATTGTCTCCCTCCACTCAAGCTCCCTGTGTCCATTCCTTGCGAAACGACCGAAACAAGTATCTGCCTCTCCGTCATCCAGAATCCGAATAAAAGTCTGCCATGAGTCCCACAACCACCTGCTAGACGATGGTACAGAGGACTATGATGTTTATTCGAGCTTCACAGGACCCTTAAAGAGAGATGCGCGGGAGGTTGGGGTTTGGTGGCGGCGATCGCGATCGCTGAGTTGTCCACGTGGTTTGCAACGCCGCCACCAAGCTCGAGGCGATCACCTTTGCATTTGCCATTCTGAACGGAATCACAGCCTGGCTTTGCAATTGGTGGCATAAACCATCCGACATATGGTGCGCTGTGCTATCCTTACCGAGTCTATCCATTCGGCAGTATGACCAACACGCGAAGACAACAGACATCCTGGCACCTTCAACTTTGACACGACAAGAACGAGTCCGACCACGGTCAAATTTGGGGATGTATGTCCGGAGCATAGACCTTGATTGGAAAACCCTTACCGACTTTCAAGGGACCAATCTCAGCCTCAATGAATGCTCGGAAATTATTCGTCGGGCTCCCAACCTCACCGCCTTCACAGCTGAGTCCATCAAAGAACAGGATGATCCATTTCTACTAACACCCCCCAGTATTACTACCTAGCAGTGGAGGGACTCTCCCAGGGAGGCATGGGACGATCTTGCGCTTTCTTCCCTGGAGCGCCTGCGGTGCTATACGCCCTATCAAACTCAAGTCCAGAGGATTGGGAATTTCGTTCAATACTCTGGATTGGATCTCACGACGTTCGTTCTCACCGATGTCCCCGATGAAGCGGAGGCTATTATGGCGCTCCTTAGGGGATGCCTCGCTCAAGACTCTCGACATGGTCAACGTTGAGACTACTACCGACCCAATCCACCATTTCTTCGAAGAAATTTCTTGCACGGCAAGCTTGACAGACACCGACAAGCTTTCCCCTCACCTTTTAGACCAGTGAAGATAGCGCAATACAGGACCTTATCCTGCACGTTTTCGCGGTACTTTCGAAGACGGAAAAGTGGTTCCAGATAATGATGCACCAGGCCGGAAGTAGGCTGGCGTATGTATGAGCGAAATTTTGTAAATATTAGGGAGTCGTTGAGGCAACTATATAAGCCCGACAAGTGAAATTACATCATAACAGCCCAGCGGACCACATCAGTCAACCCAAGTTGGTTCAACGCCAGGGAGAATCCTTGCCTTCGGCTTGTAAGGCTTTTTGTGGTCTTTAAACAGCTCCATCCTCAGCTTCACCGACCTGTGAATATGAACGCCTTCCAATCTCTGCTTGGGAATTACCCGGCCACGAGCTCGATTGATACTATAGCAATATTTGGCATCCGTTCAGAATGAATAACAAAGCAGAGAAGTCCATGCAACTCACGATAGCTTCAAAACCCATGTGTCGTCGTCGTTTTGAAATCGAATTTTTTGGGGTATGTACTCAAATATCCACCATGTTTTAGAGATCTTGAGCATATCGTTAGTACCACAAAGCGTATCAGCGAGATCTTCCTCCTCCTCGCTGACGAAGTCTGGAGCATCCTCAAAAGTTCCTTTGATACCCATTGTAGCCAGAGCACGAGTCTGCGCAGGCGGACCATTGGAGAAAGTGGTTACAGGTTCTGGGCGGGGTTTAACGGTCGGCCAAAGCATGTGGTAGTCCAGTCCAGCATATTTGAACGTATCGCGATGGAAAAGAATACCAGTGTTGAGCTCGAAACATTGTCGTATCATCCATCGTAGGGAGATGCGAGCGAGATTGTTTCGTAGCTCGTTCTTGACCGCACCTCCTCCAACATCTAGAGACAAGACATAGACTCGTTAGATCTATAGTGCGGACCAAGTCCTTCTGATGTCACGTACCACAATGACATCCAGCGAACCATACCTCTTTAACGTCAGTCTGATGCGAACCACCTCGAGTATACTGACGCTCAAGTTCTCGCATAGTCTTCCTCCGATGGGGCTTTTCATGCATCTTGGATCGTACCCCTTCGCCCCACTTGAGTCCCTTTTCGAGCTCGTCGTGCGTGGGACGATTATAGAAATTAGGTTTGAATCGAACGCGATGCTCATCCAAAGCGATCGCATGGCGGAAATGTTTGACATGGGTGTTGAAAGTTGTGAATGGCAGACGCTTGGGAATCATCCCAACAGAACCGACAGTGTCCCTTTCCAGTATGTTAGCTTATGCTTTGAAATAATCGCGAAAGGAGTTTACCAAACGCCGATCATTTCGATATCGACATCGATGGAGAAAGCTTTCTTGAACGCCGCGCTTTGTCGCCAGCCCGTCTCATCTTCTCGAGAATACATCTTGTAGGCGAATGGGACTTGTTGGAGGTTAAATCTTGGCAATAATCCAACCTGTTCAAAGAAGCGGTAAGGCATGAATACCACGAGGCATACAATTAAATAGAGACCTTATGGATCCTGATGCATTTTGTGAGAGTGTGATTATAGTTAGGAAGCACAGCATCACTCACATTCCAGCCAGAGCCCTCGCCGTATCTGTACATTTTTGGTGAGATCTCGACAGAAATAAAATCAAGTGGTACGTTAACACGCACAAGCGCCTCGTGAAAAGCCTATGGAACGATTTAGCTTTAATTATCGAGGCATAAATAAACAGCCCAACGAACCGAAAAGGAATATTTTATCTCCGTGCTCATCTGGGTTCAATAAGTCTTGTCGGTCCTTCTTCAAGGTGAGTACAAAAACATACAGTTTTGCATGAGGAACTCGTATCCTCCTTTTCGATCACGAAGTCATGATTGATGAGCTCGGTTGACAATTGCACGGGGCCGTACTCACCCATAACATGGGCATTCAGATGGACGCCAACCATGGTATCCATTGCTTTGTGAAATTTCGCCATCATCGGTTTGGCAACTTGAGGGATTGTGTATGTCCCAATTCCCGCCTAGATGATGGAACGTTAGTACGATATTAGCGCCTCAGCGATGCGAAGGTAAGAACCTGGTAGTACACAAGCTGCTCTTTGGGATCATCCTTCTTCAACATGGAGAAGAAGTTGACGATATTCGAATTCTGCATTATAAGATTAGTAATCGAAAGAAAATGCGTAAAAGAAAACCCATACGTCATCATCGAATTGGTCGCCTGTGGGTTCAAGATTGATAACAAAGTTGGACATGGTATAAGAGGCCTTACCTGTTCCGTCAAAGCAAAGAATCAAGGTTCTGTGTTGGTGGTTTGGTGGGACAGTAGGCTCATCATATTCTGATGTACTTGAAACATCGTCCCCACTGGGAGAAGTGGTATTGCGAAACCCAGGGTACTGTGTATTCTCGGCAATGGGACTGCTGGTCAAATGGGAGTCGATGGCCAACTTTTCGTCTATTGACGACAGTGTGGTGTTGCGAGAGTGCATGTTCCGAGCGTAATACGGAAGCACGAGGAGGAAACGAGGACGTTGCTGGTGGGCACCACAGGTTTTTAAAGAGACCCAAGCCAAGAACCCTGTTCGCTTCCGCCTAATGATTGGTGCACAAAATGAAATCCAATTATCACACGTCACACACCTTCTTCGGACGAACGGCTTGTCTTGGAGCGAGTCATATATAAGTTGGATTGTGCACAAGAGATATGATCACTGACAGCAGAAATGGTCACTGGACATCTGACAGAGACATCGCCTCGAGGTGGATCGTCCAGGAAATGCACACTATGCTGAGGCGCGAGACCGCACGGAAGGCTAATAAAAACGTCCTAAATCAAGACTCGAAACAGTACGAAATGGCACAACCTTCCGGTGATCAGAGCTGGCAATCCATTCCAAGAGGTCTGGACACGAACAGGTGCGGAGGAAAGCGCGTGCATGGACCATCAAGACTCCCGACTAATGACGTCAGGAATGATTAATCCACATTCCAGACGACCTATCTGGCGTCGAGGATGACAATTGGAAGCATACCGACTCGAACAAGTAGGTATTCAAGTTTGGATCATAAGTTTTCCGAGTCCGAGCGACTGGCAGCTGTATATTCATGTCCTGTGACCTACCGTACCACTCCAACTACTCCAACAATATGGATTTGTCCATGGGTATTATGAGTTCAAATTTTGCGTTCAGGTAAGGTAAGGAATGAGTAAAGACAGCAAAAAGAGCAAGGTCGTTATCTTACTATCAGTCGTGTGAATTTATCACCCATGCCAATGGCGGACCACACCATTCTCCGACAACATTCAAATGTCACAACGCACGGAATTGAGCAGGTAATATGGCGGGCAATCTGTACAAAAATTATTTGTGTCGTAGTTATATAGTCTCATTCCTCTGGTTAAAGTAAAAGATATTATTTGGGTGAGATACATCGTGCGAGATTGTATAAGTACGATTTTTTGTACACCAAATATATGATAAATGGTGCGAGAAATGAATGGAGATGGGTTGAAAGTATCGTAGATGATTTGAAAGTGTTGTAGAGACATAGAAAATTGTCACAGATAGACAAAAAAGCGTCGCAGATAGACCGAAAGTGTTGCCTACAGGGAAATTTGTGTGGCTCAGAGTGGAAAGTGTGTCTCTCATAGATAAATTATATCCCTCATTCCATCTACAGTCGTGTTTTTGGTGTATGCGAAACTTTTTTTGTACTCTTCGCGACACTTTCAATCTATCTGCAACACTTTTCGGTCCATCTGCAACACCTTTTGGTCTATCTGCGACAATTTTCTATCTCTCCGCAACACTTTCAAATCATCTACGACACTTTCAACCCATCTCCATCCATTTCTCGCGCCATTTATCATATATTTACTGTGCAAAATTCGTACTTATACTACCTCGCATGATGTATCTCACCCAAATAAGATCTTTTACTTCAATAGGAGGGACAACACTATGTAACTACGACACAAATAATTTTTGTACAGATTGCCCGCCATAAAGTTAGCGTTTTAAAATGTTGTTATTTGAATTGAGTGATAGAAGGCGAATAGTTCCGACGCCAATACTGCGGCGCACGAGCAAGAAGACTAGGAGAAGTCATGATCTTTGTCTAAAATATAAGCTATGATTTATCTTAAGCACCATTTAACATTTATCGTACCAAGCTTGACATTATTCACAACTCAAATTGTAGAAGTATGTTGTCCCAGTGGTCGAGCTTGGGTTCGAAGGAGCTGGGCGCCTCATCTATTTTTAGTCATCGCGCGCGCTTATGCCGATAGGTATCGTACGTGAGTGCACCCAAGGTCGATACAAGTGTCTATTCATGGCAGTCTATTGTACAGGTTCAATCTTCTCTAAAAATCGGAGATCTCTCTATAATGTCACATGGGGACCAAGGTAAATCCATTCCGATATTGGCGGGCCTTAAGGCGTCACGCACGGTAGCAGGCCTTCTTCTGTGTTTGAAAATGCAATTCTTGAAACCAAGAACGATATTCTTCAGCTCACAAAATATAGCAGTCACGAATGCTCAAAAAGACTGTTATTGACTGCGGTTATATCTCCAACCTATCGTCAGCACTTCGCTCGCTCCGAAAACGGGCTGAGGGTAATTATTATCATTTCGCCAGAATTAACTCGTCAAGAGTATATTCTGGTACCTATTTTTCTTACAGATCATGCAAATCAATTGTAAAACTTAACGCGTCGACACCAGTGATCTAGTTAGATAAGTGCGTTGCAACTTTCAAGTGAGGCTTGTATACTGTACCATTTTGTTCAATTCGGCCGTCCCCCGCCACACCTTATTTTTTCGGACACCGGATTTGAACGTTTCAATCGTGTTCTGATTTTCTGGGATTTCTCAAAAAATAACAATCCCAATCGAAATGGTACGATACTATGATACCAATGTAGAGATTAAAAAACCCGCTTTTTCATAATTTCAGTACCTTCAAATTGCCGTTTACATTCAACAATTTGGGGCAGCGCTTTTATTTCGTTGAAGCATGTACACTTACAGTGGACTAGGCGACTTAGCTAAAGCAGAAGAAAATATTACGTGAAGAATAAATTATGTATCAAATTGATAGCCGAGCCCCGAGGCACCAAACATCGTGCAGGCCACTCTCAGTTGCTTGCCACACAAGACATGTCGGAACGGTCTCAACACCGCCCATGCTTTAAATGCTCCCGTCGAGCTGAATTCATCTGCACCTCTCCCGGGGAACGACCACGACCTCTAGGAATGCCATTCTAACGAACTTGATACGCCACGAACACACCTAGAAAACGCTTCATGGTTTCTGGATCGAAGGGGAAGGGCAAGGAGAAAGAACCAAGGGAGAAAAAGAAACCCGGAAGAATGTGCGCTAGTCATCTGTCAGTATAAAATGTTGTACTAATCTACGGCGTTTTACAAGTCCTACTGCCTGTAAGGAATGCAGGAGACTAAAGCTGAAGTGCGACAAAAGTGTACGTTTCAGAATATCGCCGAACAAGCGAGCGCTCTGCCTTTTCCCTCGAATCTGAACACCTTGAATAGGTGCCATGCTCGAAATGTGTATCCCGGGGCTGTGGAACGATTTGTCCGGATGGTCGGTCTACTTCCTTCACTCATCATGCCTTGCCTAGATGCTAACCAATCTCCAGGCGAACTTGCACAAGGGAGAGGCAACCGAATGATCCTCGCCGGTACAGAAGAACTTCACGACCGAATAGAGCAGCTGATTCTGCGGAATCGAGAGCTGGAGACTGGTCTTCAAGCACTTCAAGAGAGCGCTTCGGATCAGCCCCATCCTCTTTTACGCACAGATGTTCTCCGTCCCAGTTTCCTCCAGGGGTCATCATCAGAACCTAGCACATCTTCATCGAGCAAGTCGCCATCAACATCGCGCATTAGTCCAACACATCCAAATCCTCCAGAAGATGAGCGTAACCCTATCGACTCATTTGGTACCTTGATATTAGGCCGCAGAGGAGAATCACAGCACTACGGAAGGACTTCCCGTCCAGAGGTTTGTGGTGATTTCATCGTCGATTAACGCTCACTGATTCATTCTCGATAGTACTTCATTCAAGTAGATCGCTTCTTACTCGCCCCCTTCCTTTCTAACCAACTTCTGCCAGGCTTCCACGAAGTCTCGTGGGGTTCCTCGTCCCACTCTACCCCGAGTTCCCCGAAGTATCATGGAGGTCGCCTTCCCTGATTCCGCCATCCCCGATGAGAATTTGTCTTCTGATATTCTCGATTATTTACCGCCGCGCGCAGAGGCGTATCACTTGTGCGAAGTCTACATGGAATACGGAAAGTTCCTGTTAGTGATCTTATCCCCTTCTTCTGCTGTGTATATTCCGCTCAGCCCTCATTCAGTTATAACCCCATTCCAAGAAGTGAACTTATCGACGAGATCCTTGCTCTTGTTTATCGATACGAGTACGTATTCACAGTATTTTCCTTGGCAGACATCCTAATTCAATCATGCAGGCACCTCAGCGCTTTCGAGCAGTACAATGCAGTATCTCTGCTTTTCATTATCTTTGCTATTGCCACACTATTCGACTCCAACAAGCAGCCCTATTCTACAGAAGCACATGAATATTACTACCTTGCACGAGCTACCCTCAATATTTCGCAGCCATTCAGACAGACGACATTGGCAACCATTCATACCTTTGTAGGTCGTCGTCTTATAATCCGCGTCTTACCTTTTTGAACCATGAGACACGCAGATCCATATGGCTCATTACCTTGATTTAACTGACTCTGACGCAAGTGGCCCTGATTCGCCCTGGGCGAACATTGGTGATGCTCTACGACTGAGCGATAGCGTGAGTCAATCGTTTAGCTCTTGGCAGAAAGGAAAGGCTCACACCACATAGATCGGGTTGCGTAAGCGGATTCAAGATTCCTCTCGACTAGTTCTAATCTCATAATTTAGACCTTGATGGCAAGCGTTGGAAGATGCATGAAGATCTCGTTCTACGACGAACTGCTCTTTTCTGGAGGTTGTTCATTTCTGATACATGGGCCGTATGTCGTTTGATACTTTCCCGTTGCATCCATTGGCCATTTAATGATATGTGCAGAGTTTCAACATCGGCAGATCTGTCAGTATTTCCAAGAACGATATAGATTGCGCCTATCCTCGAGGGTTCGACGACACCCCAACCTCGTCTGACTTTATAACGGGAGGAGATGGGGATTGTGAGTGTCTTGAATCGATACGTTGTGGACACCTCCTCACCTACTATACAGATCATCTCTGGCATGCGCATTACACTCTCTTGCTGCACTCGGTCATGACGAGTGCTTTTGGCCCCCGGCAGCCTGCTTACCCTGTAACTATAGACTTGGATAAGAAAATCCGAGACTTTCATGTGCCACTGTCATGGAGAATGCCTATGGAGGAAGAGACCGCACCCTGTCAAGACATCTCGATGTACCGGTGGCTAATTCTGTCCGCGAAGGAAATAAGTCAGTGTACACTTTGCCTGTTTAGTAACGCCATCGTTAATGTCGATTCATTGTAGCTCTTCTTAACCTCCATCGCTCTTACGTGGCGATAGCCTTGCAAGAAAGTCCTTCAGATCTGCATCGCCACCGATATTTGCCTTCAGTGGTGGCTGTTTTCCGATCTTCGTGGCGACTGATCCATGGCTTGGCTACGACTTGGATGGCTATACCGAAGCAGCTATCTCGTATCAACTTCCCTTGGTCATACGGACTCTCTGCTGCAGTATGTCCATATCCTAAAAGTGCTGATTATGCTCTAATAAACAAAAAATAACCTGAAGATCATGCTCTGCACGGTGGTCACACGCGCTCCGACATCGCATCTAACAGGTCCTGCGCTGGAGCAGCTCGATAATGCGACTTCACTTTTCGACTCGGCGTCAAAATCATGTCGCTCAGCCGACAAACTTCTTGTAAGTTTTATTCGCACCACCTTAGCTTTCATCTTCCCATTTGTCGTATGGACCTTTCTTTAAACTGACATATTTACCGTCATGTAGAGCACCATTCAAACACTGCAACGTAAAGCTCATGAAGTTCTTGGGCCTTCACATGTCAGGTCGTACTATCATCACGACGACCCCAGTATAACACCCTCCGAACTGGAGCGTCTGAATGGCAAGACCCATCTCATTTCTGATCACCCATCTGCGTCATCGACGGCCGAAAATCGTTCACGTGCCACCTCCGTAACCATCTCAGACACTGCGGATCAGCATCAACATCCTCGGGCGACGTCCTCTTCAGCGACTTCATTCCACTCTACCTCAGCGTCTGACAATGAGAACCTGCATTCGACTCTGGTCCAGGACCTGAGAGACTTCGTCGCTCGCAGCGCAGGCCCTTTTGCAGGCAACATGTCATTCTATGACCACCCAAGCGACCCCTCGTCCGTCGCACAGCCATTCTCGTCATCGCAACCTCGTTCAGACCCTCTTCATCCTCAACCGCCGCACATTCAACCGCCTCCTCAGCCACGTTTGCAGACGCAGCATCAACCATTTCAGCAACAGCACCATCAACCTTTCCAACATTATCACACCTTTTCACAACAACCCATCACCACTCGTGAAACTTCGTACGATCAGTCGAAGTTCCTCCTTCAGGCATTTCAACCATTGCCTCAGGTTCATACACCTTACTTCAGTCAACCGATGAGCACAGGCTTTGGTTCAGGCTTCCAGAGTGGATTTCAACCTGGGGGTTTTGGCGCGGGCGTAGTGCTGGATTCATCGTGGAGTAGCTTTGAGGAACAGCTTGGCTTTTGAGCCGGTGGTCGTAACTGTCCGAAGTTCAGATCCGTCCATAACATATACCCTTTGTATCTAAAGTAATGTGTAATGCTAATCAGTGTATTTTTAAGGTCTCGCATGATTCTCGAACATTATGCTTATACGAAAGAGGATTTACATTTGAAGTACTGTATGTATGCAATATAGCCTTTCAGGCGTTCGCCAAGCGCCGGACGTATTCGATTAGAGCACTAAATAAGACATTGTCAGACCAAGTGTAATATAACTGGTGAATCACCTACCGAACAGGACGCCCAGTCATTCCCTTCTCCTGGTATGGGGTGGGCCTTGTAGCCTAAAAAAGTCATACATTAGCTACAGCAAGTGTAACGCTAAACTAAGGGCGAGGGCAGTTCAGGGGCATACCTCCATGCTTCCAGCAATGTCGATGTGAGCCCACTTCATGGCGGGTTCCTCGCCATCTTTGGCTTCAATGCCCTCAGCGAAAGGCTTCAAGAAGAGAGCGGCAGTTATGCTTCCTCCGGCTTTACCGCCGGTCTAGACACACATCATCTGTTAGCCAGATTGAACATCTCGAGGAGGGATGGAAACTGACATTCTGAAGGTCCGCGTTAGATGAGTGAATTTGGGGCCCAAAATCATCATCGAGAGGCATGCGCCAGAATCGGTCGTACTCGACTTCGCCAGCGACGTGAAGTTGCTCCCAGAGCTGATCGGAAGTCTGTTGAATATTGTCGATTAGAAGGCTCCTACTATGACCATCAATTATAGAGACGCACCGAGAAGACCCCAGAGTATACTTCTCCAAGAGCGATTACCATTGCGCTATAAGTTGGTTAAAAGCTAAGCATAAAGAGGAACACGCTAAGTATTACCCAGTAAGAGTGGCTACGTCGATCAACGTGTGAGGCTTGTATTCCGTTGCTGTATAGTAGATGGCATCCGAGAGAACAAGGCGGCCTTCAGCGTCCGTGTTATCGACTTCTACAGACTTTCCGTTCATGGCGTAAACGCTGTAAGGGTGTGAGAATAGAATATTTACCCTAAACAGGAAAAACTTACATGT
>Ga0247742_10001852_pt1 | contig 14224 bp, 16 predicted proteins | sample UWRJL208509C2_FD_180944 | JGI IMG/M metagenome (GOLD analysis project Ga0247742, IMG submission 180944) | Plant litter microbial communities from Arlington Agricultural Research Station in Wisconsin, United States - UWRJ-L208-509C-2 | ecosystem: Environmental > Terrestrial > Plant litter >...
ACTCACATCCTGCAGAGATTGAAGAGCAGATTGGTCAGCAAAGTTAGAGAGATTTTATTCTGCAGAATTAGGACTCACTGGCTGCAGAGATTGAGGAGCAAATTGGTCAGCAAAGTTGGAGAGATTTTATTCTGCAGAATTGGGACTCACATCCTGCAGAGATTGAGGAGCAGATTGGTCAGCAAAGTTGGACAGATTTTATTCTACAGAATTGGGACTCACAACCTGCAGAGATTGAGGAGCAAATTGGTCAGCAAAGTTGGAGAGATTTTATTCTGCAGAATTGGGACTCACATCCTGCAGAGATTGAGGAGCAGATTGGTCAGCAAAGTTGGAGAGATTTTATTCTGCAGAATTGGGACTCACTCCCTGCAGAGATTGAGGAGCAGATTGGTCAGCAAAGTTGGAGAGATTTTATTCTGCAGAATTGGAACTCACATCCTGCAGAGATTGAAGAGCAGATTGGTCAGCAAAGTTAGAGAGATTTTATTCTGCAGAATTGGGACTCACAACCTGCAGAGATTGAGGAGCAGATTGGTCAGCAAAGTTGGAGAGATTTATTCTGCAGAATTAGGACTCACATACTGCAGAGATTGAGGAACAGATTGGTCAGCAAAGTTGGAGAGATTTTATTCTGCAGAATTAGAACTCACATACTGTAGAGATTGAGGAGCAGATTGATCAGCAAAGTTGGAGAGATTTTATTCTACAGAATTGGGACTCACTCCCTGCAGAGATTGAGGAGCAGATTGGTCAGCAAAGTTAGAGAGATTTTATTCTGCAGAATTAGGACTCACTGCCTGCAGAGATTGAGGAGCAGATTGGTCAACAAAGTTGGAGAGATTTTATTCTGCAGAATTGGGACTCACTCCCTGCAGAGATTGAGGAGCAGATTGGTCAGCAAAGTTGGAGAGATTTTATTCTGCAGAATTAGGACTCACTGCCTGCAGAGATTGAGGAGCAGATTGGTCAACAAAGTTGGAGAGATTTTTATTCTGCAGAATCAGGACTCACATCCTGCAGAGATTGAGGAGCAGATTGATTGGTCAGCAAAGTTGGACAGATTTTGTTTTCCTAAATTAAGACTCACATTCTATAAAGATGATAATAACAGGTCATATAAATAGAACTTGTAAATGGTGGAACTATAATTGGCCATTAACATAGCCAATATCAGAACTCACATTCTGTGTATTATTTTTGTCATTATGTGCTTAAATATTATTTTCAAGACATAACTCATAAGACTTACATACTGTTTTAAATCACATTTTACACTCAGACATTTAGTTATAGATAATGCTGCTAACAGCACTCACCTCCTAGTAAATTAAAGTGAGTAAAAGGTCTTATCAAGTTACAAGATACACTTAGGCTTCTTACCACCTGTAATGTCATTAGAAATCCTTGTTGTTATAAGCAAATTTCAGAAGACTCACATATGATCCCTATACATCAGACTTCTGTCAGCCTCTATCAAGTATTTTCCAAGTGAAAAGATCACATACTTCCTGCATTTGTTTCAGAACTAATATCAGAATATAGATTACTAGTAAAACACAATTATCACATACCCAAACATGTGGAAACCATTTCAGGATATCTTCTGTTGTGACTTTAATAAGATCCTCTTTATCATAAGCACATTCATTATACTGTGTTCACAAAGTTGAGACATCAGTGCATACCCATAGGTTTGGGAAGTATCTTCATCAAGTTAGGATCAATCCTTATGATCAATAGTGAGCAAGCAATCACAATAAAAAGAGATGATATCAACCCTGACACTGCCCTATGAATGCAGAGATTGATGTTGTTTTCCTGCACAGACACAAACAAAAATTCTAGAGCATCATTGCTCAGTGAATTTGCTGTTCTTTCAATCAATTCAGCACAGCTACTGGCACTGTCTCGCATGTCTGTCATCACCAAAAGTCAGCCACACATAGTTACACCATACCAATGCACCTACCAGCTAGTTGCACATGAGCCGAAGGTCGGAATTTTGTTGCCATGAGTGGTCCTATAAAGTTTGTGTTTAGCTTCTTGTTTGCTCTATTAACCTTATTGCTGTTCGCTTCGCCAATGCTCAGCCCTTCCTTTCGAAGCTCGCTAAATGCTGTAGTGAGAAGACCGTCAAATTTTGTGAAGATTGCCACCACAGGTACTTGAAGACCACTTTTAACATTGATATTAATACTTCCCAGAAATATGCACATACCACTCCCACTACCATACTCGTCAAAAAACTTCTTATCAGCCCCCAAAAGCGGCCTGTCGGTATCGGTGGGGAGGCAATACCTGACAAGGATTCAGTATTTAGAATCCCGCCACAACATCACGTCTAGTAATAACTCGCACCAAATGACATGCAGCTGTTTGCGCAACTCTGTACTTTGAGCGTGCTTGGTGATGAAGACCTTGACTATCTCCATTTCATCCACGGAGCCAGATTCGAATCCGCGAGAGTCGTGGAAGATGAAATTGCGGTTACTCTTGAATATCATCTGATTTTCGATGTCATGTAATCCTCGCTGTAGGTTGTACTGAATGGCCGTGAACTTAAACGAATAAAAACATGGAGCTAACCTCGGATGATCCTTGAATCGTTGCGGGATCAAGCTGAAATTGATCAAGTTCAGACGAGCGCTCGCATTCCAGTGCCATCTTACTTACCTTTTCACCTGACGGACTGAATATCTCTGGATCATCGACTGAGTTACAGACATTCTTCAAGATAGTGGTCTTGCCAGCGTTCGCTCGGCCCAGAATGAGGATGCGAAAGTGAGGGCACCTGCTGCGGACATCGATATCAGGGCGAGGAGCAGGAGGAGGAGGAGCAGGAGGAGCAGGAGGAGCAGGAGGGGAACTCTTGAAGGCGCTTTTGATGAACTTTCTCATGTTGAACTGCTAGTATGCGATCGAGAGATCGAGGTTGACGTTGAACGGTAAGAAGCAGAAGGGAGACCTAACATAGGAATGGTACACAGCCACGTATATCTTCGCATGCATTATATTCAAATTCAGGACGGAAACGCACAGGCAAGGATACGGTCCACGCATGATACGAAGAGCGGTTGTTGGATGTGATATGGAAAGGATATGCATGAAGAACAAGATAAAGAGAGGTGAAGAGGCCAAAAAAGAGTGTCGACAATAAGTAGATTATCAGAAGCGTCATAAAGGGTAGAAAAATTCATCCGTCCTTTTACTAGCATCACGTTGCCTACATGTACCTAATTAAATGATACGCCCCTCTCGCAACAACGCCATCCAGGACTGCAGAGCCGGGGTGCCGTTCGTCATTGCGCGTTTATCTGGTGGGTTGAGCACGACGCGTCGGGGATGAGATGTTGCGTGTTCCTGTCATGTGCGGATAAGAGCAGCCGACCTGCGTCGAGTATACTCGTCGACGCCCGAGGCAGCGGCGGCGTCGAAGCGCATTGAAAGATGCAGACGCATGTGAACCCAACGCCAACACAAGTAACTCCCAGTCAAACCCACGCACGCATACAGCGGTTCCGGGAGGGCCTCTTTCCTTGACAACCTTCCCGGCCCAACAACCCGAAATACACGTTCGTATCCTCTTCCGATACCACTACGTCCGCATCCTCCATTGCGATTACCACCATACCCATACCCACACCCACACCCATACCGCCGGGGACTCCGACTCTCCTCCGAATCCCATCTCAGCCTTCTCTCCATCTCCCTCACACCAATAAACCTCACCATCGGATCGATCGGCAACAGCACGCAAAAAGCGACAAGCGGCGTCAGCGCGGCAGATGATTTCGAGCAGGTTGGAGCATCAGAGGGATAGGGAGGGTTGATGGGTGAGTGACGACGATGAGTGGGCGGATGAAGATAAGTGAGAGCCGCAACCTAAATGTCCTCTGGAACATGACCCGATGACCGCATGACCACACGAGCTACTTGATCCTGGCGCCATGAACGTCTGTGATGCCTTCTTTGTTGTGCGGTCTCCATTATCCCGATCCTGCTGTTGCTGTTGCTGTTCCTCCTCCCTGAGCAGCGGTACACGGATACGTATCACCCGAAACGATCGACAGATTCCTCAACGGGAACGAACCACATCGAAAGACTGGAGAACGTCATACTGCTCAACGTCGCTTTGAAAGACGAGGGAGTATGGGTGTGTCGCATCGGATTCTCCTTCGCCCGTCGTCCAGGAATGATGATGTATCGATGGTTGACCGGGCTGGGGCCGGAGCCAAAGGAGTCGAGGTAGGAAGGAGGGAGAGTAGGCGGAAGGGAGGGTAGAAAGAAGGGCCCGGGTGGGACGAAGCCCGCTGCCATACTCCACCGTCGTCGCTGTCAACAACCCGAAGCTGAGGCTTAAACATTCAACGTTCGAGCTCGAGCTCAACTCGAGACATGGAATGGCCATCGACGCCATCGACGGTAATCCAACGCGCTCTTGCATCCGACCTCCTCCCGGCATCCCAGAGATGACTTACCCACGTAATCTCGCCACTCGTCGACGACGTCAACTGATCACGAAAGCTACCAAAGCTGCCGACGCTGACGAACCCAACCACAACCTCCAACACCTGGAGTGACCCAACGATAGGGCCACGAGATGCGTTGTAGCCTGGGAGCTCCTTCCCCTCCGCCTGATGAGTGCGAATAGGAATCGTAACTACGCCTATCCACTGATGGACATAGCTCCTCCACTTCAACTCTTGGTGGGCACGATAACATCGCAAAGGGCAGTGTCCACCCCTTCAACACCTCCTCTTGCAGTCCCTGGTTATCTTCCATAGTGGAACCAGTGGCCACCTAGGCCACCGCGGATTGATATTCGGCAGAAATACACCATCTCCAGTCATCTCCAATAACGCTGAGAAGAAGCAGTGGAGGTGGGCACGATGATGGTTCCGTTTGTGAGATATTGAGGTTCGTATTAGAATATATGCGTGATTGAGGCTGCAACACGAGCGGCGTTCGATACAACCAAACTCTGTCGCTTTCGTCGTTATCGCCCACGCCGAATGAGGTCAGGTGCCATCAGGTCGTCGCATTGGTGACATCGGCCGAGGAGTAGCAAAGAGCAAGCGAGAATTTAGGCCGAAGTAGAGGGAGGTCCTCGATTCGTGTTTGAACGTGTGTTGCCTCTGGTTGACTCGGGTGGCGACCTCAGATCGAATGGAAGTGGTGTTGATCTGGGAAGAAGGGTATCAGCATATATTCAAAGCAGGACAAAGACGGAAGTGACTGACTGGGACCAGCTTGTATGCAAGATAACCATAGGAAAGGGCGAATGATGTTCATCATAAATTCGCGACAATGACCTGCTTCTAGAGTACTCGAGGGCATATGGCCATGGATCCTATATTTCATCAGCTGAAGCCGAGCTTGGCGTCGATGGAGCAAAGCAGAAAGAAAGCTGGGAAGATTAGCTAAGGTATTCCTTTTCAGGACATCGTCCAAACGCTCTTGCAGGCGTCTTCCCGACTGTTTGCTTGGTTCCAGATTCTCTACCTCTGTCGAGAAAAAGCTCTCCGATTTATTAGTTCTCTTTATGCCGAATTGCAAAGACACCGCTGATGTCCAACCTCGAGGAATGAAAGTAAGTATGTGCTTGCTTAATTGTCCTTCCTTAGGATGAGGACTAACTCTCTGCTAGCTCGTTCCGTCAATCCCAAGGTCGACGCACTGGGCACATCGACCATGTGGGTTCAGAGGATCACTGTCCGTATGCTCCTACTACCACCTACCTGTCTTGGTAAAACGGACTCAACATGTGGGGCAAAAGACCATTTGAATATCGATTGTATGTCAACATCCAGTCGGAATTTCTTGGTCGAGCTGACATTTTCTTCTAACAGCCAATCCTCCTGCGTTCAGTAACTGCCTTTTCTTCCGTTGGTCCTTTCGGCAACGGCAACATCCGCTGGTTTCAAGCTCGACTCTTCAACTTCACTCGCACAAGCTCCAGCTCCAGCATCTGCCTTAACCCTTGTTTACACGTCTCGTCCTTCGTTTATTCAGCCGCGGGTTGTGGCTCTCCATTGACTTCGCCACTGGCGGTCTGTCAAAGACCCTGCCGGCGATTGCTAAACAGGATTGGCTCACCATCGGGGCTCTCTCGACGGGTCGAATCGCAAGGCCAATCTCTTCCGGAGCTGAGAAGGAAGGCATTCGCGATGACGGAACTCGAAGGTTCAGGCTGTGGTAGCCACTGCGACCGCCACATTCCCTTCAGTTCCCGCTTAGATCGAATTATGAGCTGAAGCTCGAAGGATAGGGCAGGTGTCGTTGAGGATTGACGTCGTCGAGGCAGGAGAAACCAGACGGTTGAGTGCGCATTTCGATCATACTATTACCGGTTCGTTCAATGACCTCTGTTGCATTAATTTTCAGAGAGATCCTACTATCAGCAACGTCGACAACCACCGTTTTTCGAGCTTGACTCGGCTCAATGAGACCTCTCACTGCGACTCCAGTTCCAACATCAGCATCCACCTACCTCATATTTCGCGTCTTGTCCTTCTCTCTGCCCTAGCTCGTCTTGTCTGTCGAAGACTCTGCCACTTCGAGAATTCAGGTCACGTGTCGACTGGTCAAATCAGGGCACTGGGCAGGAAGGACCTCGTAATGGCCGAAGGAGTGTCGGAGACCAGGCCATGCTGCTGCTGCTCCCTCTATTCCCGCTTGGGTCAAACTACCAACCTGATGAACTAAGGCGGGTGTCGCTGAGGATCGACATCGTTTCGAACGCGCAATTGGCAGCAGACATCAAGATCCGCTAGGTGCGCATCTCATCTCAACTAGTGGACCAACGTGGACTTTTGACGAGGATCGACATCCAGAAGAGTCGCAGGACACCTCGGAAGACTCATAGCAGGTGTAGGCTTGGCCACCCTTCAAGTCGTAGCCGGCTCGGTTTATTGTCCACTGTACACGAGAACTATATACCTAAATCGCCGCATTCGAAGCCCAATATATCTCTTTTAAACACTCTCTCGTCTTCTGTCCACCATCTTTCACTCTCGACCTCTGGTCAATGGTTCTACCTCGCAGACTCTCCAACTCGTCACGAGATAATCTCTCCAAACGACTGGTGATCGGTACGCAGTTTGAAGGCTCTGCATTTCTAAGCCACGTACCCAAGTGCCGCAGTTCTCTAGGACCGTCGGAATTTCGGACATCCCAACGTCTAACCTCGAGAGAAATAAAGGTACGTAATGCGTATATTCGTTCTTATTCAGTATCCTGACTACCCTTCTCTGCTAGCTCGTTTCAGTTTCATCCACACCTCCGTCGACGGACTGAGCACATCAACCTATGGACTCAAAGCTTCGCTCTCCTATATCACCTCCATGGTTAGATTCTATTTTGTCCGTGTGCTCTTACTGCAAAACGGACTCAACTCCAAGTATCCACGGTCGGCAAGAGATCGTTCAAATACTGATGGTACGTCGATGTCCACTTAGAATTCCTCAGTTGGTTGACGTTTCCTCCTCATAGCCAATTATACTGCGTTCATTAATCTCCCATGCTTCCGTTGAGCCTTGAAGTCCTATCGGCAACTTCGACAACCGCCTTTTTTGGAGCTTGATCGACGATAATTCTCGCCCAAACTCCGGCTTCAGCTTCAGCGTCTGCCTACCCCATAGTTCACGTCTAATCATACACGTTCATTCAGCCGCAGCTCTCTTAGGCTCCACCGTCAGCCTGTCGAAATCTCTGCTGGCGACTGCTTCGAGAAATCAAGAGGCAGGATTAGGCCACCACTGACTGTCGAGTGGTCGAATATTCATGCCGAATCTTTCGGAGTTGGGAAGGAGGTTGAAATGACCTAGGAAGGGTCAGAGATGAGGCGAAGGCAGGGATAGACACTGTCGCTGCTGTAATCTCCCTCGGTTCTCACTTGGGTCAAACTCCCGCTGAAAAGCCCTGATGCGGGTGTCGCCAAGGATTTATCTGTGTTCGGCAAGAAACTGCCCAAGTGTATGTCAATTATCCAGTTGGAGGTTGACAGTCAAATTGATGTTTCCTCCCACCAGCTGATCTGAAGTCTTATCGGCGACGTCGATAACTGTCTCGAGCTCGACTCGACTCTGGGCCTCTTGCCCAAGCTCCAGCTCCGTCTGCCTACCTCATATTTTATGTCCAATCGTTCGTTTAGCCGCGGCTCTCTGCGAAGCTGTCGTAGAGTCTGCCAATACTTCGAGAAATTAAGAAGCAAGACTAGGTCGCCGTTTGGTCGAACCCAACTCTGATCTCTTCCGGAGCCGGGAAAGTAGGACGTTACCTCCATCGCCTCCGTTGAGGGCCTATGTGCGCCTTTGACAAACCCCGTTTTCCGAGCTCGATTGGACGACTACTCTCTCGCCCCATCTCCAGTTGCAGCAGCAGCATCCCCCTGGTCCACGTTTCGCTTATAATTGTTCGTTCAGCCGCATGCGGCAGCCCTCTATTTGCTTCGTTGGCCAGTTGAAGACTCTGCCGGCGATTGCGAGGAAGCAGGATTGACTCACTATCGGCTCAGGCCGTGATAGTCCCTCAGCTCCTGCTTGAATTGAATTACTACCTGAAGCAGATGTGGCCACGAATTGGCGTCCGCGCCATCAGATATCAACACGGCTGGGTGCGCATTTCGATTATCTTATTACCCGTTCGTTCAATGACCTCTGTTGCCTCAATTTTCAGAGAGATCTTATCAGTAACGTCGACAACTACCTTTTTTCGGAGCTTGAGTCGGCACGATGAGACTTCTCTCCGCAAATCATCAGCATCCGCCTACCCCATGTTTCACGTCTCGTCCTTCTTTCTGCCCTAGCTCGTCTGTCAGCCTTTCGAAGACTCTGCCACATGGTGTCTGGAAGCAAAGCAGAAAGATTAGCTAAGATATCCCTTTTCGGACATGTAGACAAAAGGGACAACTTGAAAGCCGACCGTTACACGTTCTTTCTAAACTCGTCCCTCCGCTCATAGATTCTCTACCTCAGCACAGAAACATTCTTGATAGCCCCTCCAGGCGATTGGTGCTCGTTACGCGGTTCGAAGGCACTGTATTATTGGCTATATGCCCAGCCTGTTCACCAAGAGCGTCGGAATGTCGAACTTACAGATATCAATAAAGGTAAGCAGTTTGTACATTCGCTCTTATCTAGCATCCTGACCAAATATCTGCCAGTTCGTTTCACCAACCCCACCATCCACGCAGTAACCATACGGCCAACCTGCGGGCTCCGAGCTTCACTTCATAACCCTCATGGCTTGGGCCCTGGTTCTACCAGCGAAACGGACTCAATATCGGCCATTTACTTTCAACAAGAGATGATTCAAACACTGAATGTATGTCAATATCTTCACGGAATTCGCTCGAGTTGATGATCCCTCCTAACAGTTGTTCGCACGGCGTTCAATGCCTTCCATTGAGGCCCCAATGTCCATTGGCAACTCCTCTCGCGCCAGCTCCAGCTCTACCATCCGTCTTCACTAAGTTGGCCGGGATTTCGAAGATATCAATATCCAATCTTGAGGATTGAAGGTAATTAGTTTGTACATTAGCGCTTGCTGAGGACTCTAATAAAAAATTTCTAGCCGTTTCATCAATAGATCCACGTCGTCAACCTGTAGGCTCAGAGCCCTACTGACCCGCACAACCTACACGGATATGCCTCCTTTATTCACGTGCTCCTGCTACGGCCTGTTTATCTTGCAAAAACGGGCTCAACGTTTGGCAAGAGACCAATGTTAATTGTATGTCGATATCCTCTTAGATTCCTCAGTTGAGCTGATGTTTTACCCCAGCAGCTGATCGTACCGTTCAATAATGCACTTTGCTTCCGTTGAGGTCTTATAGGCGTACCGAGCTCGACCCGACTCAAAGATGACCCTCCAGCTTCAGGATCTATCTGGTCCATGTTTCACGTCTATTCCCTCGTTCAGCCGCAGCTTACTCCGGGGTTCGACAGTCAGTCCATCGAAGACCGCTAGCAACGACTGTTTTGAGAAATCTCGAAGCAGGATTAGATCACTGTTGGCACTATGTCGACTGGTCGAATCCTAACGCCAATCTCTTTCGGAGCTGGGAAGGAAGGAAGGACGCCGTGATGGCCATGGGAAGGTCAGAGACGCGGCCAAAGATCAAGGCAGTGATAGGTTACCATTGCTGCCAAATGTCCTACGGCTCGTGCATGCGCGGGAAGCAATTGCCGCATTCGGGGCTTACGTTTTGTTGCTCTCCCACCTTTTGTCCAAGGAGCTGTCTGAGGCGGTATAAATCGACGACGTGGGGGGCGGTGATGGCAAATAGTATGTCCCCAATAAAAATATGTTCTTTCCTTCAGACAAGGCGAGCCGCAATATCGAGCAATTGCACTTGACCATGTTACATCGTCTTCAGGCCAACGAAGCGTGCAAAACCCGCCAAATTTCAAGTCACAGGTATATCAATCATGTACTTGCTATGTATAACAGAGCTGACGATAAGCCAAGATGTGCCCTAGTTATCGCCAGTCTTTGTTGGAACTTACAGTTTGCGCCTACGAGAGCGAACTTAGAAGACTCGATACATCTAATCTCGTCCTCGTCGCAACCGCTTTCAAGTTACCCTCTAATTCAAAGGCGCACGATCCATCTATTTCACTCTTACCTATGACAAGAAGAAAGAAGTTCCTAATCCGCGTCGACGCCAAAGCAGTCGCTCATCTCGACGAGGATCCGACTCGGGGTCAGGTAAACGCATGGAAAGGGTCCGAGACTTTACCAGCACGCCATCGCCGTTTCCAAGTCATACGATACTAGACTTAAATACTCGATTGCGGCCTACGGTTACTCGAGAAGACAGGATGCTCACCACTCCTTTGATCCCGTGCCGCGGAGCGTCAGAAGTACGAATTTTTCGAGGCAGAAGAAGAGGCCAAGTACAGAGCGATGATTGCACAGATTAAGGAAATGGTTGATGCAAGCTGAATAGAGTCGGCTGCCAGTAGTCAGACAGTTGTAAATTATGGTGAATGCGTGGTATATGTTCATGCACGACTACTTGGCAGCCCCTACCTACACCAAATACTAAGTATCATTAGATGTAATAACATCTAGCATGACTGGCAGAAACACGGACTTGGGATAAGAGCGGCTTTGCTGACTGTCTCCCAACAGTTATCTCACTGAAATTGGACATGCAGTCGAAGATATAGTATTTGTGCAGAGGAATGGCAGTGGTACTAAATATGGACATATGCAAGACCTGAACGAGTTCTGACTATGCACCTGCAAGGTGCTTTCGGATGAGCTCTATCACCTTTTCCTGCGCTTTGTTGGACTGTAAAATCTGTTGAAAAGTCGCCCTATTTGCATATTCGCGGATGGCTTGGTGAACTTTCGCCGCTTCTGAGGTCTTATAACTCTCTAACGCCATCTCTATCTGTTCGGCAGTCACACGGCGCGGAGGTTTGACGGGTAGAGTATCGAGGAAAAGCTGATCCAACACAAGTGTTAGGTCAACTATGTAGCCCATCAGACAACGTAGGACCTCCGGGCTATTGGCACCAAGTTAGTGAATAAGTCCATATTTACTTGTGTCGTACGTACGTCTGCTGGTATACCTTCTTGATCCAGCCTACAAACATGGCTGATAGTCCGATGGCTGCCACAGCTGGAGCTGCAGCGGATGCGATTGCAGAGCCCAGTCCTACAAGGGTTTCAAGATTTTCGAGGCTCGTGGTGCTAGAAGTGAAGACATAGACAATGAGTGGATACAACCTTGGCTCGGTGTCGTCAGTACGCACAACCACGAACCGCAATCCGAAGTGTCCGGCGTGACCAACTGTGCAAGACTTTTGATCTTCCCTTGAAAATCTTCGCCATTTAGCAACTAAGGAGAGGATAAAATTAGCGTTAGCGCGACAGCCAACAGGCAATAAGATAGTGACAATACATTGTCTGGATCATTGTAGTTCCAGCTCGAGATGATGTCAACATGGATGGTGGCCAGACAACTTTCAAGCGTCGAACCCGCAAAACTGGCACTCGATGCGAGACCCTGCCAGTATTCTAGATAGATATGGGAAGAGTCGTTATCAGACGTAACTCCTTCAGTTTAAAGGGAAATCGCATTACTTTTCATGCCAACTCTGTAGATGGCAACGACAATCAGCACGCTGAATAGATTCATAAGGGCAATGACTTACTCAATGGATGATTTGATTTTCGCTTGAGCGCTTGCTCTCTGAGCCATTGCAGAAACAATCCATACATCCCCTTCTATGTTATGTTGTGTGCGATTTATCAGATCTGATAAAGTTGAAGGGTACGGTAATTCCACTGAAAGGGAAAAGTGTAGGTGGTGAAACTGATTAAAATACCTCGAAACGGAATATCTCACCAGATACTTTGGCGTAAGGAATCTTGGGATTGATTTTTTTGAGCGGATCCACGCAGACATGTTTAAATTCGGCTTCAGCTTTCTGCAAGCAAAGGTTGTCAAGCACTTCAGGATTTTTAAGCTCCTCAGAAGTTAGACGCTCCTCCATCCGGCTAACGAGTTTGTCGAACTTGGTGAAAACAACCACTATAGGCACTTGGATCAAAAAATAACATCAGCTAAGACTATCCGAGTCGCGTCCACCCAGTATTCACCTTTCGTCAGCGTGAATGCCAGAAACTCTTCGTCTCCCGTCTCGAAGACTCGACCACCAGCGAAAGGTGCTTGTATGCAAAGCCTAGATTCAGATATATCAATAGGACTTAGACGCGTGACGAGTAACCCACCAAATGGCGTGAATTTTCTCCTTAAGATCCAGGTGGTCGCCCGTACGAGAGTGGATGAACGCCTTGACTCTATCTAGATTATGTGTTTCCCCTGGCTCAAACCCTTGAGAATCGTGCAGTACAAACCGCGGGTTCTGAGGTGACATAATCTCGGTATTGATGTCGCATACTCCATGCTCTTGATGCGATATCGTCTGTAGCGACTCGGCGTCAGTGGCTTCGCTTTCTACATGAAGGAGGGGAGATTACGGCTTTATCGACGCTGAATGCGTGGTTGATGAGGGAAGATTTTCCCACTCCGGACTAAGAAGATTTTAGAAATGAGTTAGAGAGAACTTCAAATCTCTTACCTTGCCGACAACCAAAATGCGGAACCTATGGATGATAAGCGCCCAGCAGTGGTACCGCGCATGCAACAAGAAATCGGAAAGGCGTACCTCGGGCATTGGCTCAGGATTTCTTCAGTTGTAAGCGGTAGCGTCTCCGATATCTTGACCGGAGGAATCAAGTAGGGAGTGGACGACGGTGAAGTGTTCGTCTGAATCTGACGAGACGGGACCTGATCTTGGCGCCCTACTGACGGGGTGTTGTCAACATCGAGTGGCTTCGTGGGTGGTTCGGTGATGGGGTTGCTGTCTGGGTTCTCAGAAGCGGTGGCTGCGACTGTAGCGGTGGTAGCTGGTAGGTTGGAATCCCCGCCAATTACTACATTGGTGTCTGCTTGTTGGCGCCTGCGACGAAATCGGAAGACCTTTCCCAGTTTGGCCGTAAACCATGATCTTACTGGGCCCTTGGGTTTCATATCGACGCGAAGAGAAAGGAAGAGAGGTGTTGAAAGATAGTCGGATAGGATGCGTACACAACGAGGAGAGATGAAAGGCACAGGGCAGCCTCATGGTCAGTCAAAATTGACATCGCTGTTAAGACGCATGCCCTAATGACAATGGACAGCCTTCCAATATAAATGTCAGTGTGCTCGATAGCTGTGCCTTCGGCGAAGGTGGTACTGAACTTGGTTGAAAGTTCAAGCAGAGTATCCATGCGGAAACAACATAATTATCGGCCAGGTGTTGTCGATTATGGCGGTTAGAAGGGAGGAGTTAAAGATGCACGGAGACGGTCAGACCGTCACAGATGGAATTCAATCCTAAAAGAAAGGGTTAGCTTAGATCCAACGCAGGGACCAAAGACGAGGGGAATGGAGGCCCAGTACGAGAGACCGGAGGAGGAAAGCAAAGGGTGGATATAATTAAGAGAGTGCCAGAAACTTGAAACTGTAGATTCGACAACGAAGATTTATTCAGATCTAACGCGGCAATGGATTCATATGCCACGTCACGTGCAAGCTGCAAGCTGCAAGCCTAACTTGAACCGATTCCAGAATTTCTTTCCTTTTCTTATGTTGCTTGGTGGCTTGAGCTACCCGTGCGTCTTAGTACTTAGACTACTTGTTGCACGTAAATCTGCAGAATCA
>Ga0247742_10001853_pt1 | contig 14221 bp, 17 predicted proteins | sample UWRJL208509C2_FD_180944 | JGI IMG/M metagenome (GOLD analysis project Ga0247742, IMG submission 180944) | Plant litter microbial communities from Arlington Agricultural Research Station in Wisconsin, United States - UWRJ-L208-509C-2 | ecosystem: Environmental > Terrestrial > Plant litter >...
GTATGAGGTTTTTATTTATATATTTCAACACGCAATCATCTAACGCAGCCTTTCCCATTAGAATTAGCCCCTCACGATGATGCAGCCTCCGGCTGCACCATCCTGAGGGACTAATTGTGTTAGGATTCTGATGGCTGGAAGATCAGAACGGAACCTGGAAGGAGCAGCTGTGAGTTCATGTACGGGATGACTTTCGCAACTGAGATGTGGGCATACCACTCATCACGCGCTGGCCTGCGAAATGGTGTCTGAGTCGTAGTTCGTGGTATAGCTCTTCCATACTGGTTTATGAGCGAGGAGGTCGAATTAATGCGCCATTGTCTAGAATCCAAGAAGTTGTCGATCTTGCATAATCTGGGCCGGAGAGCAGTGAGGGAGGAACAGCGAGGGGCGGCTGAGATAACCACCCGAGTCACCTAAAGGTATGACGTTGCTTAGGGGGCGATCCGGAGAGGTTCCGGCGATATTTGGTAGGAGTGGGTTCGGGAAGTGTCGTTTTGGGACAAAACCTGTAAGAAGGTTTTTGTAGCATAAGATATGAGATTATTGGCTTTTACTATCACTCACCACATCAAAAAATACCCATACCAGCTTCCTTCTACACTTGCTTGATTATACCGCTAGAATCGCAGCTCGCTTTGCGCACACTCAATCTGAATCCATATATGAAACCACCTTCTTCGCAGCTTTTCGCCCAACAGAGCTTAGCATCGTCCGAGTCAGGGAGGTCTTCGACGACAACGAAAAGCCTGTGCTTCTTCTCCATGTTTTTGACGTCTTCGGTGGGTGGAAAGGTACCAGCGAAAGCAGGAATGGGAAGAATGTAGGCGAGCCAGCAGAAAATTGAGTTATAGAGGACGCGGTGCCATGGTTTGGTCTTCTCCGCCCGAAATATTGGAGACATGGGAAGGCGAGTGAGGTAAACAGCAGCTGAATTTGAGGTCGAGTCGCAGCAGGTGGCTGCAACGTTGAAAAGAAGGGATTCTCAAGAAGTAGCGCAGCGCATAAACTCTAAAGTGGATTTGAGGAGAATAAGCAGAGAGCTCGAGTCTGAGAATGAATTAATGACGTCTTTCCAGCAAATTACAAATCGATAGACTCATTTTGATTTTGCAGCACTTAGGGCTTTTGTTTATACGGTGGGGCGGTACAAATAAAACTAACCAAAATAGGATGTGGGGCCGCTCAGGCGTGACCTCGAGCCGTACAGGCCGCAAGGCGGCACTGCGACCAGATTTGGCAAGATGTCGTCATCACGTCGTTTGCCGCTGAGGGTTCGATGCGAGCTCGCTATGCGTAACAGCGAGCCCGCATATCTCAACATCCAAAGAACAGTTTTGCTTCTCAAAAGTTAGAGACACATATTTACACAATATACTGTCGTATGATGTTTCCAAAAAATTTTCAAGAGCATAATGATGTCCAGAGAAATCCAATATGTTTCCGAAAATCTACCTGCTTTTGATGCAAGAATATGCGGCTAATTTATTGTAAATGAAATGAGAAGTACATTACGGGTGAGCTTTTGGCTGTATAAAAAAAATTGAAGAGAGAAATTATCCAGATGTTGAGATATGCGAGCTCGCTGTTACGCATAGCGAGCTCGCATCGAACCCTCAGCGGCAAACGATGTGATGACGACATCTTGCCAAATCTGGTCGCAGTGCCGCCTTGCGGCCTGTACGGCTCGAGGTCACGCCTGAGCGGCCCCACATCCTATTTTGGTTAGTGTTATTTGTACCGCCCCACTGTATGAACAAAAGCCCTAAGTGCTGCAAAATCAAAATGAGTCTATCGATTTGCAATTTGCTGTCAGGTCCTACGCTCTTACATATATAGCTATGTCATCTCGTACGCCAACTGTGCTTACTCGCCAGGTTCGACTCGGCGCATTCTTATAGGCACGCAGAACGAACGCGCTGAGTCGACAAAGTTCTTTTTTTCAATCTTGGTTTAGGTGTGGAAAGGGAGGCGATTCACCGAATCTACCAAAGAGTAGTGGGCTTGAGGCATTTGAAACTGATGAGCGCGTATGCCTCAAGGGAGGAAAAAACTGCTTTGGAACAAGTTTAAGTGAATCACATTCGCTACGAGCTCTCTGGTGCGTCTCTCGCCTCTTCCATTACTCCAGTTATTCACTGTCGTTGAAGCTCATGCTATATTCCTGGGGTACCCTGGTCGCCTCCCTCTTCACATGGTTCGACGTTTGGGAAAACGCCGATGTCATACGCACGGGCAATCACCCGGAAATCATCCCGTCCACCATCGCCGCAAGGGTAGGCACCTTCACCTCCATCATCGGCTGGGTTGGTATCCTCCTCAACAACCGCAGCTTTCTTACCTCAGTTATAAACATCGTACATTCAATCTCGAAGACATGTGCACAGTGGTCGGGTTACTTCAACCCGTTTGTTGCGGCCACGACCAGCCAGTGTTATTATGTGCGGGGTATTCTCCCATCAACCTGCCTTACGTGCAGCTCAAGCACAAGATGTCGGACTATGGTCATCAGGAACCTCAGTCCTTTTACCAGCGCATATTTCTGTGGTGCTCTGCTCGAACAATATTTCGCATAGGTTCGGGAAAGACATGATGCCAGAGGCATATAGGGCGAACACGAGCACAATGGCGGTCATTGTGGGGAATTGTGCGAAGTAAATTTACTCCAAGTTATGATAGTCAGACTCGCTGAGCAGTTGCGTACAAGACACCGCAACGGATATCCTCAAATGAACCCAAACCGCACGCCAGGAGAGCTGTCGACTACTCTATCACCATGCGGAAGTGATACACAATCACCCATTTCGCCCTTCAATGGTATAAATCTGACCTTGCGAAGACCGTACGCTGTGATCTCGTTGGTTGGACACCACGAATACACCGTCTACGTTCATACAGACCCAATTTTCGTCTCATTTGCCGTTGCCGCCAATTCTCATTAATTATCAAGTACCTAGTACTCGCGTCAAAACCTCGCCGGTATATCTGTATCCCGTATTTATAAAGCATATCATTCACCTCCACCTACCCATGAGAAGTCACCGACTAACCATCATCACTTCTTATCACCGTAGCCAGCGCCGGAGCGACAATGTAAATATACACATTCTTCTTTACGAGTCGAGTCATTGACGTGTTGTCATTTTAGGTCAATTGTCCTAATCAATCCAAGGACCTCTCTTCAAGTGTCATCGTCTTCTTTCGTTCTGAAGTCAAGCCTCGCCGTGCTGATAGGTCTTCACGGTACTCTTCATTCCTTCGAGTTACTTTGCTTTCGATTTCTCTCTCGTTCTTGTTGCTCAATCTGGTACAAATTCAAACATGTAGGCACCTAAATTGTGAGTGATACCCTCATGTCCGCTTACCACTTTCTCGCCTGATGGAATAGCGGCTAGAGGAAAGTAATTTAATTCCGTGTTATAGAGCCAAAATGAGCCGTTGCTCCGTTCTAAAATCTTCTGAAGGCTGTGTATAGGTCTGATCCCGCTCGCACAGAAGAAGAGGATGACTGGAAAGGAACACAAGCGTAGAAAATAACATGCGTGATATGTGTCAAGGTTATCATAGAAGTGTTTCCAGCCCCCGGGATTGATGAACGAACATCAACGGTGTCACAGACTCACAGCCGTAAAAACGGCAAATGAGAGGCTGTCTTTCGAACGACAATGGTGATCAGTCCTAGGCAGCACAATGCACTGAAATCGGAATATAATCATCGCTCTTCAATGAAGGACGTTAATACCCTCGCAAAATCTTATGTATAGACTTCTTCGATCTCAGTATTGAAACTCCAATGATATAACATGTATTACTGTGTTCTGCTGTCTTGGTTCTCTGGCCATTCTAATGACCTCAAATCGGAGAACTTCATTTGGAGAGTCAAGACTCACCGAGAAGCATGTATTGTAGATCTTGGTGCCGTGGAATATCCGAGAACTATCCAGCATCGAAGCAGAGCTGACTGGTGATATGATTTTAATCCTGCGGGCCCTCGAACGCTCTCCAAGCCCCAAACAGATAAATTTACTGACTAGAAGACTATAAATGCGTATCTGAGTTTCATTACATGGGTCGAGGTGAGGTCATAGTCTACGATGGTACCATAATGAGTACAAAGCTCGTATCTTGACCACCACGCTCCCCCAGTGCTTCGTACCTCTCCTTATCTCTGGGCTACATTTATCAGGGACACAAAATCTGCTCTTTCAACAGAATAGAACCATATCCGTCGAAGAGAAAACATCTGACCTTCTTAGTCCACATGCGAGACGCATGGAGGCGAAGCGTTATTTTTAGGTTACGTCTTGGCTCACTTAGCGATCGAAGACTCGCCCAAAATAGTAACTCATGTACTGAAGAAAACATGTGTAACAGTTTTCTCACCAGCCTCAACTTGTATGCATGAATAATGAGGAGCTGGAATATCCTGCCACGAGTCTGAGGCATCGAGTTGCTGCAAAAAAGGTGTAGGCAAACAAGGGCAAATTGATGACTAGCCGCCGATTCCAACATTGACGTGTCTTGATACCATCCAATGCTCACCTTAAGCAACGGCTAGTACGCATGGACACCTTTCTATACAACAGTTACACTGCCTAAAACTGCCAGACTGCAAGTCTATCTTTGTCTTATCTCCTGAATCTCCACCCTTGACGATCAACTAAGACAATTGCAACCTCGAGAAACTCGTGTCCATCGTCTAAGTCGTCATATGGCGTGGTCTGTAATCCGACTTCAACATCTTATGCAAAATTTTGAAGCAACATATGTGTTGTGTCTGGTCTAGGGTTTTCTGTTCAGGAGTTATTTCTCGTGGTTGGATACTGGTGAGGTCCTTATTCCGTAATAAACGATAATCTGAGAAGCACCTAGTATTCATAATCAGCAATAGGGACATCTCGGATCAGGGCTTCTTGCCTTCTATCGCAGTGACACTTTGAGTGCGCCTTTCCAGCTTCGACCATTCATGACAGTTCAACATGCGACCATCATGAAAGATCCCTGCTACGAGCGCATGGGCGTTCAAGCTTTGCCCTCCGGACAACATCAATGGAACGCTGTCCGCGCTCCTGCCAGGATTCCAAGAGACTATCAGCGGATGGTCCGTTTCTGAACTACTTCCATGTGCCCATGTTTTCGGCGCATATTGCCTCACCCACTGTATCCTAGGTATAAATGCAACGATCGATTGGCTGAATTCTTCAGTTCTTCCAGTAATCCCTCGAAGCTAACTACATCATATAGTTTACCATGCACTTCCTCGCAACCACTGTCACCGCCGCTGTCCTCGCAGCCTCTGCCTTGGCTGCCGTGGCTCCCATCCACGCCGTCGAGAAGTATCATGGCGAGACCACAGGTCGATTCATCGTTCAGCTGAAGAAGGGTGTCTCGAAAGACAGCGTTGTCCAGCAAGTTGGTGCTGGTAGCAATGTCACTCACAACTGGCAGAATTTGAACGGTTTCGCTGGTGTGTATATTTCTGATCCATCCCTTAACGCGAGACTGACCTAGCCTTAGGTGAATTCACAGCTGAGACCCTCACTGCCCTCCGCGCCAACCCGAACATCGAATCCATTCACGAGGACGGTGTCATGCACACAATGACCACCCAGTATGCTTCAATCACCAGCTAATCTACTGAACACCCAACTAATTTTCTATCAGGACGAACGCCCCTTGGGGTATCGCCCGCCTTAGCGCCTCCGGCAAGCTCACCGGTTCAGACAGGTACTTCTATCTCGAATGATCCAGCGTCGTGCTTTCGTTGATTTCGTTCATCCAGCTCTCTGACTTTCAGCTACACCTACGATGCGTCTGCTGGATCAGGTGTCGACATCTATGTCGTTGACACTGGCATCTACACTGCTCATGCAAGTTTCTTGTGGTTTCTGTCCAAGTACATACATAATTAAACCTCATTCTGTTTTCCATCTAGTCGACCTTCGGTGGACGCGCCAAGTGGGGAGCTACCTTCGGCGGCTACGCCAACGCCGATGGCAATGGTCACGGAACTCACTGTTCGTGAGTGGACGGAGACTATCAGTTACGCAGGAGTCTCACTTTTCTCAGGGGTACCGCTGCTGGCTCCCAATACGGTGTAGCCAAAAACGCCAACCTCATCGCGGTTAAGGTCTTGAGCGACGCTGGGTAAGATTCCGTCCATGCCATTGAGTTCTATTCTCACCACTCGACCATCCTTATAGATCCGGCTCTGTCGCCGACATGTGTGTTTTCTTCCTTGCTTCCATGATCACGAAACTCATTTCTTCTACTCTAGTGTTTCTGGCCTCAACTGGGTTATCACTAATCAGAGGTCTACTGGCCGTCCCTCCGTTGTCTCATTATCTCTTGGTGGAAGTGCCAGCACTGCTTTAGACAATGCCATTACCTCCGTAAGCCACTGTCTTCTTGTGTCCATTGCAAGCTACTTAAACTTCCTATAGATTACCAACGCCGGTATCCACGCCGCCGTTGCTGCGGGCAACTCCAACACCGACGCTGGCAGCACATCCCCTGCTCGTGCCCCATCCGCCAACACCGTTGGAGCCACAACCATCGCCGATGCCCGTGCTTCGTTCTCCAACTACGGCTCCGTTGTCGACATTTGGGCTCCTGGCCAGAATGTCATCTCTTCCTGGATCGGCAGCACCACCGTAAGCCCCCTTTTTCCATTCGACACCGTTGATACTCATCTGCATTCAAGGCCACCAATAGCATCTCGGGAACTTCCATGGCCACCCCGCACATTGCTGGTCTCATCGCCTACTTAATTGCCCTCCAGGGCAATATTTCCCCTGCTGCCATGACCGCCAAGCTCCAGAGCCTCAGCCAGAAGGGTGTCATCAGCGGCATTCGTAAGTATCCCTCCTTTGTCATCATGGTTTTGAGCTGACCCATGCAAACCACCAGCCTCTGGAACTATCAATGACTTCGCCCACAACGCCTAAGTAGCTGTTACAACTAGCTTAGTACCAGGGCTACTGTACAACATAAAATGGTGTTATGTATTCCTTATCTATAAAGAATGAAATTCCTTTCGTTGTCCCACTCGTTCATGCTGGTCGGTGGTGCTTTGGTCCTCGTAGAAATCAGATTGGCATTCACGATCCATTAAGTACATGTAAGGATAGTTCAAATCGGGGCGGTCCATTTCTCTGAGGCTTGTTGAGAAGATCAAAGATAATTTTTTAATGCAATTGCTCAAGCGAAGGATCGGCTTACTTCTCCTGGGCTCGTAGACTTGTGAGTCGCAGGAAATATCAGTCATCTCATCTATCGGATTCCAATCCAGGTTTGTTTCAAGTCTATGTTGAATAATATCCTTGATCTACATCATGCCTCTGCCATCTCTTCCGGTCCAGGCGCCATCGATTGCTGGCCACCATCTTTCTCTCGCCGAACAGCCTGGACAACATCGTCGACGCGGAGGAGCATGCGAGCGGCCTAAAGAAACAGGTCAAGCTGGAGTCAACGAACCGACGAACAGAACATACTTCGATGGCCGTTTTAAGGGTTTGGATCTAGAAATGTCAGCTCAGGTCGACATGCAGGTGACGAAGACATACCTTGACGCTGGCAGATTCATATAACCCGTACGTTTTCATGTCTACGATCTTTCCAGTGTCACCATTAACCCCCCAAGAGCTCTCTCCATTCGCGTGTTTGGCCTAAGTAAAATCAAATTTTGGGAACAGGGCCAAAATTGAAAGCAGTCGACGCACTCTGAGTTCGGTCAATACTCTGATCGCGTTTCCTCCACTATTTTGGACCAACGTCCGTGGAATGACTTCCATCGCGTCTGCAACGGCACGATACGGCCAACCCTCAACCCCAATGACACTCCTTGCCTTTGCATGCAGTCCGACCGATATCGCCATTTCCGTGGCACCACCTCCAGGGGCGAGTGTTGGGTTGAAAACGACATTACGAGCCACCGACATCGCGTCGGCAAGATTTCTGTCGATTTCATTCAAGATGTCCTTCGAAGGACCACGGAGGAGAATGGTGCAAGCCTTGGGTGAAGTACATTCTGTGAGGAAAGTGAAATATCTAATGTGTTGATTAATCGCAAGTCCATGTAAAACCGCAAAACACATACTCATCGCCAATCTTCTCAATGTAAAACAACCCGCACTCGGTGCCAACGTCAGAGTCCCTCAGATCCTCAATCCTGTTAACGATAGTTGCGCCAACCGCAAGAGCAACCCGATTGTTGTCAGACTTGCGAACGCGACGGATGGCCGATACATTGTTCTGGACGAAGACATGTTGGGCAAGATCTGGTGAATCGTTAGTCGTGAGATCTGCGCGCGAAAGCAACTGAACATACCTGAGATACCCTTCTCAGTGATGATGATATCGGGTTTGAATTCGAGGATCTTGTAACAAAGCTCTTTCACCTGCTCTTCCTCGATCTCCTGAGCGCGTGCCCAGTCAGCCTCCTTTGAAAACTCCATGTTCGTCTGCGACTCGCCCTTCTTGTATTCCAACGGGCAATCAAGAAGAATGATACGCGGTTTTTGGATCCGTCTTCGCATTTTGGGATGGGTGATGTCCTTATTCAGCATGACACCACGTAGAACTTTGCTCTGCTCAATCTCCCCACCGGGAACTTTCTCCACCCTCGCGTACCGTTTGATGTCGACCGTCTTCAATCCGTTGATGTCTTGAGCAACAGTTCGAACCGCCTGTAGAGCAAGGTTGCACATAAGATCTGACCAGCGGACGACGAACTTGGTACCGATGGAAGTTTTTATCAAAGAAAGCATCTGTTTGTCGTCATTCACGTCGATCGGTATTGATATCCGTTTAACGATTTCGAGAGCTTCCTTCAGAGCCTTGTTGTAAGCAGATATGATGACCACAGGATGTATGTCGCGTTCCAGTTGGGATAGCGATTGCGCCAAAATTTCTCCAGCTGTATATGCAGAGGATCAGATGAGGTGCGCACGAAGGTACTAAAAATGCTTACCAAGGATTATCACACTCGTTGTGCCATCGCCACATTCCTCGTCTTGCGTCCGGCTTAGCTCGATCATGTTCTTCGCCGCTGGATGAGCAACGTCAATTTCACGGAGTATGGCATTTCCGTCATTTGTAAGCCTGAAGAGCGGTTAGAAGATTGAGGTATGTCCAATCTGTGAGAAGCGTTGCGACGTACAAAATTCCGCCCATCGGGTCCAGAATCATCTTCAGCATGGCTTTGGGCCCCAAGCAGGTCCTAATTACATCCGCGACAGTCTACCCTAGAATAAGAGAGAATAAACCAGAAAAAGTAGATGGTGCTTACTTTGGCTGCGGTAATGTTAGAGATTTGAGCTTTTCGACCCGATTGCCTCTCGGGCGCAGTGTCTGGAGGAGTGTTTGAGCTCAGTTCACGTAAGAAATTGGCGTCTCTCACTCATCACGAAAACAGGTGTTTGGGACATATTGGGCGAGTAGGGACTTAGAGGTGTGCAAGCAAGCGATCTTCAAATTTGCAGCAATCGCGGTCGACGCGTCCAAGCGTGTTACGTAATGAATCTACTTTCTCACACTCCAGGGTCCGCGAGAGCATTTAGTTGCGGAAAGTCCGGCCTATAACTTCCTCAGCGCAAGTACATTCCTGCCTTGTTTATGAGCCAGTGAGTTGCTTATAAAGTAAAATAAAATAAACATGAACATGAACATCTGGCAGCTCTTCGCCTTGTGGACCTTGTATGAAGCGCACGCTCTCAGAAATGTAGATATAAGTAACTGAAAATAAGAACGGCAAGTCGTACATGCATTAGTGCCTTTTTCTTCCACGTCGCCTTTAAGGCCTTACCTAGAACACTGTAAATAGAGTGAAGATGTATGAATGGCTCTCTAGTCAACATTGGACTGACGACATACTGCGAAGTCGGGCACTCGCTTGAAGTCTGCTTCGAAGTGCTTGATTGAAACGACCTCGTATAGACCAGAATCTTTATTATCGGGTAGTAAATTGCATTTTCTACTTCAGCTTGCATATTTGCAACGACAAACGCAATACTTCATTGTGTTTAAATATACGCCTTTATCAGAGGTATTGCCCACAATTTTTTCATAAATGGCTAAACGTGCTTTGAGGCAATACAAATGTAAAAATTAGGTTGGGATTTATATGCATGCAGTTTGACGGTTTTGCGACTGGGCATGGTTGTTTGGAGGGGTCCTGAGGTGAGTGGCCATATGAAACGCGTACCGATTTCGAACGTGTGCAGCGCGTCTCATCATGCGCGGTTGCCGCTGCCGGACATTCCGAAATCCAAATTCATTGGGGTCGGCAGAGGTATTTCTACTCCAACGGTTGACCAGAAATGTCTCTGAATCGCTCAGGAAACGATGGAACTACCCACCCTTCGACATACAGTAGTATCATAGCCTCCGGTATCAACCACTGCATCATCAATACAAAACAGCGCAGAACGTTCGAAAGAAATGTTCTGGTCCAGTGACCTAAGTATGTGATTCAAACGTTGCTTTCGGTGGAATTGAATCGAGTTTCACTGGTCGTCAACAGACCGGATCCGTGACGCATGCCGGCTCCGGCGTTAAACGTCTGCTGCTGCTCCGATCTGTCAGATAAGCACTCCACTGGCTTTCGGTACCCTCCATCGGGTTTAGTCTTACTCACAAGAGCCCTTCTGATTGTCGGTGTACTCTCTATGCGATGAGGACGGAATTCCATGGATCTCCACATTCTCTAAAATCTATTTCATGCCTCTGGATTGGACTAACGCTTCATGGTGGCTTTCTTCCCAAAATCTTACAACTGTTGAAGCTAGTTTCAATGTTCCTGAGCAATCGCCGAACTTCTGCAGCTGTCGTACGAGATGATTCCAAATAGACATGGACTTCCTGATACCATACTTCTCTCTGAATGAAATTGCAGTATGTATTTTTAGTGCCGAAATTTCATCACTCCACCGTGTCTGCGTGGGTGGGAATTGTATCACATCTAACCCCACAAGACCATTACCCAGCCACAAAACCCCGGGTTGCGCGTGCAATATCCAAATGCTTTTCTAAAACCGTCCTTGACCACCACGAACCCAATGGAACCTTTCGATGTCTTTCCGTTTTGATAAAGTTTGTCAATTCGTCTTGCCCCTTTCGTTTGCAAGTCGGATCCAGCCGCTCGACAGGTTCGGCGAAGGTCGTCGCGTTGGAATCCAATTGACATCCGCTGGTCCGTCGAGATCGATCTGTAACCCTTATGAAATTTCCCCAGAGTACAAGAACCCGGCGAGGAGTAAGTGTTCCATTTCCTTTTGCTTCCCGTCGGACTCGGTCCTCGTTTGCCATATCCTTTTTTTATCCTGAAAAATGGCAACAGTTGACATTCCCAAGTCGTTTGGGGCTCTACTACTTGGGGGATTGTATGCCTCATTGTGAGTTTTTCAATGTGTTCACGGTGAGCCTAGCTCACGTTGAACTTCTTCAGACTGTCAGGTTTTGTGGTCGTCCAGGTGGTGCTATATTTTAAAATGTACCCCTCAGATCACACACATACGAAAGCCTTGGTAAGCGAACCGTTACTCGCTTATATTCGAGTCTATCAGGCTAATCCTACGGGCATTAGGTATTCATTGTCTGGTACGATTGCTAATCAACGTCAACCCTCGATGGCTGCTATCTCACCCTTGCGTCAGGGTACTCGATACTGTTCATACAGCTTTCATTTGGTCAGCTCTCTGGAGCTATCTCATCGGAGACTATGGTTTAGAGAGTCGTATCAACCTTATCCACTGGTAATATTGTGTTCTTTAAACCATATTCCAAACTGATGACGTGCGCTCTATAGGGATCTCGCAGTAGGTAATTCTAAACCCTGCATTTGGTGCCAGGCTTACCATTGAATAGGCCACCATCATTTTCACTGCCGTTTTAACATTCTTTGTACATATGTGTGTTCCAGCGACATTGCGCTTCTCTGTGTTGATACTAATCTAACTCCAGCTTCTTTGCGTATCGTATCCACATCCGTGAGTAAATCCATCCGCACTTTGTCCTTCAATTGCTCATTCGAGCGACACCGACCTTACTCCGCGTATTCACTACCGGACTTGCTCCTGAAGTCAGCAAACGTAACTATTGGCTCACTGCACCCATTGTAAGACGACTACTTACAATCATAGCAATACTGTGCGTATGTGTTCTCACTATACTTTGCTCACATAGGCAGCTCTCGCCTTACTCCGCCTTGGTGAGTGCCATGAATTCAAGGATCGATTAAGCGCTCGACTGACTTGATCATCGATCTAGTATCTGCATCTGGTAACATTCATGCCAGTGTTGGGAGAAAGAAATACTGACTTTGCGTACCGTTTTCTAGTCACGATGGGGGAGATGTGAGGGCGTTTCTTACGAATGCTAACAAATTTTTGAAGCCTTTGGCATTTGATAGGCTTCACCTCAAAACGTTCTCTTTATTCAAGGACGAATTCCGAGTTCGTCGCCTTTTCCGATCTTGCACCAGGCAGAACCACTAACAAGTGCATGCAGTGGGTGTTCACGACAGGCCTGGCATTATCCACTGCCGTTGACGTTCTGATAACTGGGTCTTTGTTCCTTCTCTTAAACTCCAGTAAATCTGGAGCCACTGAAAAGTACGATAATGTCCCTCTCTGTCCTTTCAAGGTCTCATCGATAATTGGCGACTGACGCAGCTTGAGCGCTGTCATCGACTCACTGATGTGGTATACATTTGAGACGGGTTCTTTGACATGGTATGCTATCTTTTGAAGTTTCGTGATCATCAATGATATGTAGCCTTCTTGCAGTGCCGGCACCGTCATCGCCATGCTTTGCGTGAGTTTCAACTTGGTTATGTCCCTTCGCTACACTTATCAAATTTTACCTTATCTAGTGGCTCACCATGTCTGATAACCTCATCTTCATGGGTCTTCACTTTGTGATTGGAAAGCGTGAGTCAATGATGTGGAGGACATTTACTTCGCACTGAGCGATACAAAACTCTTATCTAGTTTATGCGAACTCTCTGCTAGTAACGTAAGTGCCCACCGATTGGCTTTAACTCTGCGGATTGAATTGATCTTATCTCCAGACTCAATACGAGAGCCAAGATACGACGACGTACGCAGGGGGACCCTGCAGAAGGTATTCACGTGCTAGATACCCGTCGACCGCCGACAAGCAGGAATTATGATCATTTCACGGTATATCCATCCTTACATGAATCGAGATTGGGGTGACGAAACAATCATTTCTAGATACCTGACGATGAAAGGGATTTCAAGCAATCTAAGGTAATTAATTTACGCCCTTCTTACACAACTAGGCGATTCTAAAAATTTGCACACAGCTGGCCGTAAATGTGGAGAGAAGTATTACATACGAGACATAGCCCCAGAACATGACTGCCGATTTTCATCGACAACAACCTGACTTGAGACCACTACGCCCTACCTGATGCTGAAATTCAGATCGATCACAAGAGGACGACGCCGTTAGATTATGATTACGTTATCCGAGGAGTAGTTGTTTAATTAGGTATACATGGATTGCGATGTACTAGGATTGAAGCTAGCTTTAGGCAATGAAGTAAATGCAAGGGGGTGGAAACACAACACTAGGCGGAGATATGCATCAAGTCTTTTTCTTCTTCGTTGATCTCTTGCCGGATGCCGTTTCGACAGGAGTAGGTGGCCTCGATTCCAGTTTTTCCATCTTTTGCACCTCCTCAATGCCTCGTTTCTGAGGGCAAATGCATCAGCAGCTTGTATTAGATGGTTAGAACAACGGGCTGCGTACCTTTCCTTTGGTGGGTTTCAGCTTCGCTTCCTCGGACTGTCTTGCCTCTTCCTCTTTTTCGATCATGCCTAAGAGTGTGTTACATCGACGCTGCAGTTCCTGTGGTGAACGGCTCTTGAGGAACCAGTCAAAGCGGAAAACTGGAAATTCAGTGATGTCCTTCTTGATCCGTTCGTAGACGTCGTCGGCCTGCATCCCATAATAGTTCAACCTACAGAGGAGGTATCGGTCTTCCTCCTCACTGTAGACCTTGCCTTTCGTCGTTGGGTAGTTGAGTTCGAGCTCTTGCATTGGGTATCGAACCGAACCAATCTTCTTCTCAAGGAGGTTTTCTAGATTCTCACGTTTGTTCCTCTTGGCTTCCCCTTCTTCGATACGTGTTTTGATGCGAGGATACTCTAAAGTCCCAAACTTACTTTAGTTTCGAAATAAACCAAGAAGGTCG
>Ga0247742_10001854_pt1 | contig 14217 bp, 16 predicted proteins | sample UWRJL208509C2_FD_180944 | JGI IMG/M metagenome (GOLD analysis project Ga0247742, IMG submission 180944) | Plant litter microbial communities from Arlington Agricultural Research Station in Wisconsin, United States - UWRJ-L208-509C-2 | ecosystem: Environmental > Terrestrial > Plant litter >...
CTCACCAATTCCTGGATCCCCTTACGGAAACTGCGAAGGTGGGAGGACATAGTTAGGTGTTTCCTCTATAGAAAGTTACTTTCGTGCCTAGATTTGTCTATCCACACTATCATTGGCTATGTTCTTAAAAGCATTCGTTACATGCTATATATTTGCACTTACTCACCATGCTCTCATGCTCTACTTCATATCTACATTGCGTATTCGTTCTCTTGACATAGCCTCTTGTTCTTACGCGGATGCAAATATATTACCCTCATTGTTCATGTTCAATAGTCGGGGAGCGTTTGTTGTTGAATTGAATTCAAATGTTGGGGTCTATCAGCAATGTGTATACCCATTTGGCAACCCATTTGCTCAACTGAGTTTGCCTCACAATCCTCTGTCTACACCACCATGGCTTCTTCAAGCTATTCAAAATATTGTATCCCGTTGAACAGATCAATCCTCGTCTTCTTTCCTACATGTCCGGTGCAGCAATCCGAAACGCTTGACACAAGCAAAGTCGTTAGAACCGTTGTACAAATTACAATCAAGCAAGCCAAGTATGTACGACAAGTTGTATTACATGAGCGATTTAGTAGCTGATTCTACTTTCCACGTAATCAGAAAAGATCTAGTGAAGGAGCTGACGACGTACTTTCTCGCTCAATTCGACATCACGGTGAGCTGCGACTGCTGACGCTCGTTGCTGTGTGTCACGACTCACTGACCCAACGAGACTGGACATAGAAAGCTGTTGAAAGCGTTCTTTACGCGCATATATTGACCTCTCTGCCCGAGAAAATACGCATAGAAGGGGATGGGTATGTCCTCACTGGAAGTATGTACCGGTTTCCAATATCCCTTATAAACCTTACTAACAACCACTGTGACCATGCGTTTACGCTACAGGGCGCAAACCATGGGAGTATGGAAAGAATTTACATCTCGCATGGGGATCAGAGAATATTTGCCAATGTCCAGACAAGTGGACCTTCATTTTTGACTTGGATCAAGATGCTTGATATCGGCTCTTGGGTGTTGTTGACGAAGATGGTGGACCTAGCAATTTCTCGAGTACGCCATAGATTTAGCACCTAACCACAAGTCTAGTATATGCAAGACAATTGACAGTCGGTGGAATTGCAAGGGTATAAACGAAACAAGTGTTATTCTAGCCTAGAGCCATAAATATCCGAGTGCCGATGCTCCAGAGAGCATAGAGATGGATGCAAATAGAATATGCGTACTGTACTTTCCCAATGACTTCACAATTGCTCAGAAGATTGCACGAACCAAGCCTCCACCGATGGCAGAACCTAAACAGACGCCGATGAATATACGATCAGGTACATTTGTTGTGAACCCACCAGCTCCGAAACCAACACCTCCAACAGCAGAATGCGCCAGCTGTCATCAAAATACGGATCAGCCACCAATAATCCAGAAAGTGGAGACAACGCCCGCTCACAGTGTTCTTGTACTTCCCGAACTTGTCCTTCTTCTCCTCAGTACCTGGCTTCTCCTGGAGGCCCACATTGTTCGTTCCTTGACCTGGAGGTGGTGGTGCGCCCATGCCATGGTATGCAGCGCCGAAGGGCTTGTACGGTTTGTCGGACTTGGGCATATGCACAGCTGCTTGCACCCTCTCGACGTAAGTAGAGGGGAAGAGGCCCTGCTTGCCATTGAATCGTCCCGTCCACCAGTCGGCGTTTGTTTCTTCAACGATTTCGATGATGTCGCCAACAGAGAAAGAGAGGTCGTTTGGATCCTACGCGGTGATGAAGATGAGTGGGTTGTGATAGGAGATGAGATGAGTACATACCTCGCCATTCTCGTTGTAAGCCCACAATGCTTTCGCTTGCGAACCTGACGGTGCCGCCATGGGAGCACGAGGAACTACTCGTGGGCTGGGTGTAGGCATCATCGGGGTAGGCATCAGGTTTGCCATGCGTGAGTTTAATTGGTTGACATCGTCGGCGCCGTTGACGTTGGGCAACTTGGTAAGGATGTTCGATGCATCGCTTTGGGAAATGTAGTTCTGTGACGCAAGGAAGTTGACATTCTGCTCAATCTGGGACACGACATGAGCGAGGAGGGCGGCGGTCTGGGGGTCCTGGGGCGACATGATGGGCGGTGGTGGCAGTAGTGAAGAAAGAGAGGTGCCGAAACAAAGTCATCGTGGACCAAAATATCAACGGCTACTGCGGCAACAGAGCCGTCTCAAGCCGTCGCGTGAAGTGGCTGTGCACGCGCAGATGACCCTGAAAAGGTTGCTCCTCGAATCTCAATCTGAAAAATGCCTGCAGTCAATCTCATCTCAACAGTTCCGGTCTTTGCCTCCCCAGAAGAGCATGTAACGGCGGTCGCATCGACACCAAATTCCTTCTCGGATATACAACCTGTTATTAGACACAAGGAAGAGAACGTCTCCGTGACGCTTGACCCACCACTGGAGGGATTCTCCGATGGGACTGCAGTCCAGGGAACTTTATATGTTTTAACGAGGTCAGCTCTTCCACTCTAGAAGTTATAAACTGCGTATTTGAGAACTTGTGACTTTCCAGTGTACTCGCCTTTATGCCCTCAACTAGTTCATCTGGCTTTCAGATCGAATACCCAACAATCACACTGCATGCAGTCTCGCGAGGCGAGTCGGGACCATCAATATACTGTCAACTGGACGAGAGCTTTGGGGTTTCAAATGGGACAAAGGCAGATGCTGATGGAGAAGAGGACGCAGAGATGCGCGAGTTGAATATTGTTCCACAAAACGCATCGTCGCGTATGTTGATCCCTTTCATATCGTCCCTGCGGTAATCTAACTTTTCGCAGTTGAAGCAATCTTCGAGGCACTATCTCAATGTGCATCCCTCCACCCCGATCCACAAGACGACGAAGACGATCTTGACGATGCCTTTATCGACGTCAACGGCGCTAATGGATCTAGCTTTGAAACCTTCACTGGCGATGAGAACGAAGAGCTCAGTGAAGTCGGGAGGGTGCGCAGCGATTTCACCAATGATAACCGATATGCACCGTACTAGACCAACATTTTTCTGCCTCTCAATGGCTACAGGCCGCACTCGAATATATGGAGTCCATCATTGATGACCCGCATGGGTTCAAACCTGGAGAAGACGATGGGGAAGAGAAGGTTGAGGTCGCGGGTGCAGTTTCCTCTGACCCGGCGCCAGATTCAAAGGAAGCCGAGAAGTCGTCTTGACTCTAGCCAATACGTATTTTGTTTCTTAACACCAAGATGCATGGAACGCTGGAAATCTTTGCTGGTGGCAGTATATTGAAACAAACTAAGTACATACACTACTAACTCAGAGGAAGCAGGTCGCTATCTATCGCACAGATAACCTTACTTCGACGTATTAGAGAAGGAGAAGAGGTTCTGTGACGTGTAAGCCGGGGGTGAAGGTGAGCTAAAGCCGACTGTTGGAGGGGTCGGAGGGGCAAAAGAGAAGGTCTGGTTACTTGATCCGGGGGTGGGGGAAGGAGACGAAGACCCTGTCGAGAAAGACACAAATCCTTTGGGCGTGTTCGATGGTGGTGGTTGACCAAAGCTAGGAGCAACAGCCGGTGGTGTTGGCGACGACGCTTTACCAAAGGACACAAATCCTTTGGGTAGATTCGCAGGTGTAGGCGCAGATGGCGAGCTCGCTGCTGAGAAGGGTACGAATGCTTTTGGTATGTTGCCTGACACAGCTGGGGGATTGAAGCTTGGAAGTGGGCCCCAGTCGAAACTGATAGGTGCTGCAGCGGAAGGTGGTGGACCTGGACCAATTGCCGTGGCACCAGGTGCACCGCTACTCTTGGGTGCTGGAGTGTGCGATGACTTGGTCTTCCCCGCACGCCGTACGGCACCGTGAGCATGAGAGGCTGTCGGGTCGAACTTGTCTTCTGGCAGATCTTTGATATTAAGTTCGGGTACTGTTGCAGGAGGTTCACTGAACAGTGATCCAGTCAGAAGACCCGCAAATCCAGCCCCAGGCCCAGCTTTCGAAGGTGTATCTCTTGGAGCCTTGGGAGCATTGACCGCAGTTGTGTTGAGGAGTGGTTCTTTCCTGACAGCCAAGAGTGCTTTCTTGAGACGTTGGGCTGAACGCTCTGCGTTGAGAGCCGCTGCGGTGGTAACAGCAACATTCTCTGTGATATTATTGGGCTTGCGCGGTCCATAGGGATCTGGTAGTCGGGCGTCCCTTCGCGAAGGTGAGTTGGGCACGGCGGCCAAATTGATCTTAGCAATTCGGGTTGCGAGGCGGTTGACGTCCTCAGTTTGTTGCTCGATAGCTATATCGATGTTTCGATAGGTGCGGTTGATTGTGTCAAGGGAAGGTGCCCTACGGATGGTAAGACCTACGGCGAGCCATGATGTAGGGTGCACTTACTTAAATGTCGGTCTGCACGTCTGGGATTGAGCGAGTTTCTTTTTGTCGTCCTGGAGCTGCCTCTCTAGTTTCTGCACCCTATCACGAATCGCCTACGTCAACAGAATTAGTTGACCAAGAAAGTTGGCGATGAGGTGAATAACGAACCCGAATACTTTTTCTCAACTGAGTTTGTGTTTCGCTGTGTTCCGGACCTAATGTTCTTGCCTTCAGGATTTTGGCGAACTCTTTGTCATCCTTGGCCTTGTTGAATCTTGCGACCTCTTCGCGTCGTGTACCAGCTGTAGAGAGTATCAAGTAAGTGTTTCGTAAGTTGACAGATAGATAAAATCCCACCTTTCAACATGTTGCTTTGGATTTCTCTTAGTGCTTGTCGTTCCTTTTCTCTATGCGCTGCTAAAGAAGCCAGATCGGTCTGGTACTGAAGCAAAAGCTGCTTGAACTGTTGTAAATCCGCCATGCCCCACTTGCTTTGATTTCCAAGGTCTGCCTTGACCCTAGAGCCGCCTTGAGAGGTATTCAGTCCAGCAAGCATGTTCTTGGATCGCTCTGCCATCATACCCAACTGTGAAGGAAAATAAGTCAACCAGTACAGTGAATGTAGTTGTATAAACTGACAGCTTGTAAATCTTTATTGACAGTGTTGACCAGGTTGACACATTCTTTTTGCATACCCTCCTCAAGTATTTCCTCGGGAGTCTTTGTTGGTGGTGTAGGTATAGCGGCGGGAGGGGGTTTAGGGCTCAGGAAAGGTGATGTAGGGGTAGGCGGTTGACCCACATTGGCCATTGGTCCCCCGAAGATGCCTTGTCCTGATGATCCTGGCTGTGGTTTGGGTGTTCCAGATACCGGGGGGCTAATCGGCTTCGAGAGAAATTGGGCTGGAGCACCGAAAAGGGAGGGTCCAGATGCGCTTGGAGGTGGGGGTACACCAAAGACACTGGAAGCAGGCAAAGCCGGTGGTGAGATTGGAGCATTCAGGCTAAAGGAGGGCATTCCAAACACGCCCGCGGGAGCACCAGCGGCAGGAGGGGCCGAAGGCCTCCCGCCGAACATGCCAAACTGTGGCTTCATAGAGGCGCTTGCAGGCGTATCTGGTGTTTTGCTGAATATGCTACCTGGTTGGGATGGGGCTGCAGGTGGTTTTGGGGAAAAGGTAAACGGAGATGGTGCAGTGGGTGCTGGAGGACTCGCAAAAGAAGGATCTGGGGAAGGAGAAGATTTTCTCTTGCCGAAAGTTACAGGGGCCGCCGACGACGACGCAGAGGAGAGCGTGGAAAGTAAAGGAGGTGTTTTGGGCCTCTTCGCGCTGGGCGGTTGGCCTTCATCTCGGGGTGGGATCTCTTTCTTCGTATCCTTTTCACCTGGTAAAGTTCCAAAGACGGGTTTTGGAGACACCGGTGGTGGCAAACGGGTGGTAGGTGTTATTTCTGCGTCCTCATCCTCAGGTACGACCGCGTTTGCTAACGGCGAACTACGTGTTGGTCGTGTGCTGGGCCGTCCGAGACCAATGCCGAAAGGTGCGCCATTCGGTGTGGAAGGGCCACTCAATAAAGGCTTCACCTCCTTTACAGGAGTTCCTGGTGGTGTTGTGCTCGCTTCTCTCTCGAAGTGTGGTTTGGGCGATGTGCTAGGATCGTCCGCAGGTGGAGAAAGTGATACTTCTATTCTTGGAATCTCTGGCTGAGGAGTAGCAGATGGTGATCGCGAAGACGGGAGAGGCACCATTGCAGGTTCTCCAGGCAGAAGTTGTTCGTCGTCATCGTCATCTCCGTCTTCTGGAAGACTATCACGATCTTCATCATCTGACTCAGCTTCATCCCCCTCATAGTCGTCGTCGGTGAGGAAATCACTGCGATCATCCTGGTGTTCTGCATCATCATCTGAGTTTCCATCTGCATCGTCACTTTGTTCAGCGTCTCGCTCAACTTCAACAAACGAGCTTGCCGCAGAAGAGGCAGATATAATGCTCTCATTCGAGGCCTCATGTGCCAAGGTGCTGGTTTTCCTTTCATCTCCAGATATTGCCCCCCCTGTGCGTGCTTGATCGCCAGTTTTTGGTTCTTCCTTTGAGGCAGGTACAGAGGATACAGAAGGTCTCTTATCGTCGACCTCGGTTGGACCAAAAATGGTCGATTGCGATTGCGAAGGGTCTAGAGATTCCTCTCTCTCCTTGCCCTTTAATGGGGTAGTCGGAGCCGATGTGGAAGGCTTCACTGGGTCTTTGGTCTCTTCGCCTCCTGTCTTCAACAACTCGGAGAACGACTTCTGCGGACCTACAAAGGCACCGAATCCGCTTGAAGTCCCACTGAAGGCACTGAAGGCCCCACTGGTGGGAGCAATTTTAGCAGGAGTGGGCGAGGCAGGAGTACTAGGCGCAAAGACGGACTTGGGTCCGCCAAGCGCAGATGGTGTTCCAAACGTAGGTGTCGTTGCGGATTGAGGCGTTTTCGATGTCGATGGACCTATATTCCCAAAAACTGAGACTGGAGCTGGCTTCTCGTCCGGTTTCTTAAAGAACGGAGATGCTTTCGTAGCGTCAGCACCTCCGAATGCACCGAATCCAGTGGCTGGCTTGAACGCAGATGGTGTAGAGATTAAGTTGCCAAACGCACCACCAGAGCTGGGGGATGCACCAGGGGTATTTCCAAACACTGCAGGCGGCTCGGGAGAGGAAGGGGGCGAAATCGCAAAAACTGACTTGGGCGGTTCGGCGGGGGTGTTTGAGGCACCAAATGGTGACTTGGTTGGGGTTCCAAACGGTGAAGAAGTTGCAGAAGAAGTAGCTCCATCGATAGGTGTTCCAAACACAGATGTCTTTCCCAACCCTACGTTATCTCCTGTAGCCGTTACAGAAGATCCAGCAGCAGATCCAAACGGTGAAGGTGTCGTAGAAGCAAATGCACTGAACGCGCTTCCTGAATTCGATGTTTGTGAACTTGTCTCTGTGGACTTGCTAATTCCAAAGGCGGAGCTACCAAACGCAGATGGCGCTGTCGAAGCGAAGGCACCAAAACCAGATGCAGGTTTAGTATCAGAAGTTGTGCTTGGAGAAGCACCAGATCCAAAAGTTGCTGGACTGGTGGAAGCGAAGGCACCAAAACCTCCAGATGTCACTGGCTTCGACTCCGTGGATCCGAACACCGAAGGTTTTGAGGTTGCATTTGAAAAAGACGTCGGGGTACTGGCAAATGCGCTGAACCCTCCCGTATTCGGCGTGGTAGATGGTGCTCCCAAGCTGGTTTGTCCGAATGCAGGTGCTGGAAGTGATGGTTTTCCAAAAGCTGAGGTCCCGAATCCTGACTGCCCGAATCCAGAAGAGGTAGTAGCAAGCGGTGGTGCTGGTGCACTGAACGCATTGGCAGTAGCTGGTGGTTTGTTGCTCGGATCGAATGCCCCCGTCGTATTGAGCCCACCAAAGGCACCGAATCCACTCGCTGGTTTGACGATAGCACCACCAAACATAGACGAGGAAGTGTTTTGATTCGGCGTAGACTGTGCCCCAAACGACCCAAACATGCTGTTGGTGGCATTCGGGTTCGATGGTATGGCACTACCTAGTCCCATGCTGCCAAATGAGGGTGTGGAATCGGACATCGAGGCTTCACGTGTCATGTCTGGGGGTGGAGGCGAAAGGTTGGGTGAGGATGTGTTGACTGGCGCACCAAAGGTCCCTTGGCCAAATGCATTGGTTGTGGAACCTGAATTGAAACTACCAAACGCGCTGGTACTTGAAGGTGATCCAAACGCACTGGTTGTTGTTGATCCAAATGCAGTAGAAGACGTGCCTCCAAACGCTCCAAATCCGGAGGCCAATTTCGGTGAACCAAATGTTGAGCTGGCATTGGCACTGGTTGCACTCGATTGTCCAAAAGCGCCAAATGAGGACTGCCCAAAAGCTGGTTGACCAAAGGATGGTTGACCGAACGCTGAAGTAGTTTGAGGCTGTCCGAACCCAGTCTGACCGAATGCACTGGTCTGCTGGCCGCCGAATGGCGAAGACGATTGCGCAAAAGTTGGTTGTGTGAAGGCGCTAGAGGAAGCCTGAGATGCAGCGCCTGGAGTAGAACTTTCCGCGCTCATATCTGCATCCTTGGCATCTTGATTTTGTGGGGCAAGAACTGACGAGCTGGCTGAGTTCGCAGTGACCATTCCGACGTATGGTTTCGTATGTTCGACGTGCCACCCTTGAACAGAACCATCATTGACATAGGCGTACATTATCGGGGCACCAGTCGTGGAGTCTGTAAGATCAGCTTCAAGTGCAAGAAGTATTGTGTCTTCCATTGACTTGTCCAGAGGCAGAGAAAGAGGATTATCTTGTGACTGACGGTACCACTGATTCCCGATATTGCCCAGAACCTCCAGATCTACAGACGAGAGATCGCCCACAACTGTCAGGCATTTGCCTTCGTCGCTGGATACAGTGTCTTCATCCCATTTCGGGAAACTGAGAACGTAGGCGTTTTGGGCAGTTCGATCATAGCAGGGAAAGGGGTGATCAGGCGCGAAATATGTTGCAGTAGAGGACTTGGAGTCAAGAACAATGATATGTTGTTTTGCGGGCTCTTCTCCTTGAGCTGCATAACTGGTGCGGAATGTGTGGCCAGGACCTGGCCAGTTCAACGAGACCAGGATGGCGTCGGCGGTCGGAGGGATGTGTTTGTGCGGCGAGGACTTGCTGGTTAACGAATACGTCAAGATATCACCGGTCTGTAGACCTATGGCTATGTGTTTCCCCTTGGGTGACCACGCCACTAAGAGGTTGGTTTTAGAAGACTACACGCATTCGAATTATACGCAGTTCCTCACCTGAGATAGGTTGTGTCATGAGATCTGACGCTGCCCAGCCTCCCTGAGGTTCAAGTTGCATGTTTAATAGCACAACATTCCCGTCACCGACAACCGCGACAAGCTCAGGTTCTGAACCAGGATTTGATATGATTTGACGAAGCGGAGATGATTGAATCTGTCTTGTCGTCAGAGGCTGGATCTCGTCCGTGCCAGATGAAAGCAATGCGGCTGTGTCATAGATAGCTACGGATCCACTTTCCAAGCCTAAAACTAGACGTGTGTCGTTACACGCAAAGGTGACGATGTTCGCTCTCCCTGAATGGAGTGGCAGTGTCCGTTTTGCAGAAAATAGACTCTCGTCGTCCTCCTTTGCTTCTGAAAATGCAGAGCGTAGACCCTCAAGAGTAGAGAAGATGATTGCTAAACACCCATGAGCTATTGAAATTGTTGAGGAATATGCCACGCACCTGAGCCCGATGATGTCGATTGAATTGCGGCGAACCAGCCTTTCGCGTTTGCCACAGCAAAGGCGCGGTAGGAAGTTGAAGGATTCGGGTTGAATGGTTGAGAGAGAGATACACGAGCTTGCTTGTTCAGTTGACGGAATACAGGGTACTAAGAACAGTCATTTAGGTTGTTGTTGAAGAAAAACACAAGTTGACCTTACATTGAACCCTTCGGATGGACAATCCTTGGCTACTGAGTCTATCGTAACCTGGGACTGTAAAGGGCGGATAAGAGGTGTGAAATCAGACATGATGGCATGCAAAAGTGGTTGTGGTGAGAGGAGGAGGAGTGGAGGATGCGACTCGCGAGTCAACGTCGGACGCGCCAAGTTCGGCAACTCACTGCTGCTGCAGAGTCAAAGGGAGGACAAATCCGGACACGTGACCGGTTACTGATGTTTTGGGCCTCGGGCGTCAATTGCTCGAATGATCCACTCGTACTACAATGTCCGAAAGCCTCAATTCTGTCCTCTCACATATCCTCTCGCAGACGAGAGAGAATATCTCACTTCTTGCAAGTCTCAAGCAAATATCTGCCCATGAAGCAAATGAGCTTCTTTCAAAGCTACCCAAGACTCCGATCTCTGTCTCTGGAGATTCGTTGGACCGATTTCCCTTGGCGATTGGAGCAGCCGCCACCATAACATTATTCAAAGTAAAGGCATTATGGGGATATAATGAAGATGGAAAAGTGACATTACTCTGATTCGAGTCGTCTGCGCTTGTCTAAAAGCTGTTTATAGGAGACGAACGATCTTCCATTCACCCCTGGCGAAGTCATAGAAGTCATAGATGAGACCAATGCTGATTGGTGGCGTGGTAGACTTAAGGGGAAAGAGGGATTGTTCCCTTCCTCTTATGTCGAACGTTTGGCCTTCGATCCTGCCACACGACCAGTGCCGCCTCCTCCGAATGCTAGCATCTACAAAGGTCCTTCGCCCAACTTCCCTTCTGGGCCTGGCTATTCTGCTCCATATCCTTATGGCCCCCAACAACAGCAATCACTACCACCTCCACAAAACTATTATGGGCCTCCTCCTCCTCCCTCCCAATATGGCCCCTACCCGCCTTACGCAGGCCCACCACAGCAGCAGCTACCTCCTGTAGTCATTAATTCGGGAGACCAACCGCAAAAGAAACCCGGGATGTTTAGCGGAGGCCTTGGAAACACTGTAAGTTCATCTTTCGTAGTCTCTCCGCGGAGAGTCCAAGTTGAACGACCATCCCACCCAGCTTGCGCACTCCGCGGTAGGCGGAGCAGGTTTTGGAGCAGGTATGTTACCCTATTCCTGACGGATCATATTCTTATTTTTATCCGTAGGTTCCGCGTTGGCTGGAAATCTTGTCAATGCCATATTCTAGACTCTCTCAGCCGCTGGGGATTCAATAAGATTCATATACCCTAAAGGTTGAAAGAGTAATAGTTTTGGCTGTGTGATCTTTGACTAACACCTTAATTAAGGATGTGATGCTTCATGAGGACGTTAGATTTCCAAACGTATCGTACACCAACCTTTTATTTGGAAAGTTATACTAGCAATCACGAATTGTATTTCTTAGAGCTTGTAGCGCTTATGGCATGATCTTCTTGCCTACCCCAGGGCCCATACAAAACTCGTCGGAGCCGTCGTCATGATCATGCCAGTAGTATGGCCTTCATTCTTCACCCATCCATGAGGTGGCATCTGCTCACTTCCGACATACAGCATCTCGGAGGCCTACAGAGTTCCATTAGAACCCGCACGCAAGTCAACGAGATGTCCCACTCAAACCGTATCATATTGAGAGTGTGTGTTTTGACTCCGTCGCGGATCACCCTCACCGGGTTGCCGGCTGCAGGGTCGGCATCGCTGACAGGTCGCATGGTGTTCGCGTAACATCGCAATTGACCAAGTTAGGCAAGCGTCGACAGAAATGAATGTGGCGAACGGCGCTTCAACCAGCCGGCCCACCCAGCACGCGCCCGAGCAATGCGTATGGCGGTGATCTGTCCCCGTCTCTCTATAGCTACTCTTCTCTTAGAATGTAAATAATGAAAAGGAGGCTGCGAAGCCTAGACCGGCTGCCAGTGATCTTCGCGTATATTTATTGAGAACTTGAATCGCTACTCCTTGAGCAGGTCTCCCTATCACACAAACATCGCCTTCCACGCTTTTGCGCTACCTTTTGATTTAAATTATCAATACTACGGTTTATCACACTCTTTTCCGTAAGTCTTCTCCTCATGCATGCTTCATGCGATATTCATTCAGCCTCTCATAGATAATAAATGTCCCATTCATTTCTTACACAATCATTTGACCTGGGATTCAACGACGAGCACAACTCTTCTGTTCCGTTTGCGATCAACGTCAGAGAAGGAGACATAATGAAAGCGAAACCTAAATTCTTCGAGCCACGTCCTCATGGAACTGTATGATTTTATTCGTTATGGTCACCGAAAAAGCCAAAGCACTCACACTATTTCTAGTCAAATATTGGCCAACACCCTGTAATTATTCTAACAAATCCCGACTCGCGAGGCAGGGTGAAAGTCGCCACCATGTCACACTCCCATCCACACAACCCACCTACACGGCCCGCTTCGAAATTCGGCTTGCCCATCGATCCTAGAAAGGGAGAGAGCACCGTGAGCGTTGGACAACCTCAAGTCATTCATGTGAGCAATCTGAAGGCAAATAATCCCCATATTTCTATGACGCCAACACAATTCATGGCTTTGAAAGCCGAAATTGGTGAGTAGTTCTTGGAGTTGTGCATCTTCCGTGATGGCTTATGTTTTTCTTAGATAAAAACTGTCCAAGATTTTTGTCAAGACCCATTTTGCGATACTGATGCTATGATTTACATTCCATTCGGACACTTGTGATCGGTTGTATTTGTATGTTGTTTCAGTACTTACTCTGCCTGTAACATGTAATTAATATGTACCAATTTAATTGAGAAATAAGATTGGCTACCTGTAAGCAGCAACAAAGGGACCTGCGCGTTGTCCATCGTGCAGTCCCTTCCTCTCCATTGAGATCGCTGTGCTGATCCTTTGAAAATGATCGTCACGCGGTGCACTCCCGAAATGGAAATGAGCGCGTCGAAATCGGCTTTAAAACGTTAATCACTTATAGCCGCATTTTGGACTCTTTCTATATTTCACTTTCCTGTGACTTATCTGAGTCTATGTCCTCTCTAATGGCGAAGATACCTCAAAGCGTTCTGGATCAGACATCAGATCAAACTAAAGATTGTCTGCACAAGCTTCAACAATACCTCACCACGTTGCCACATCCTGATTTGTCCGTTTTCTGCATTATCCTCTCTGGCTGAGTGTAATCAAAGACCATCTAACGTTCAGTCCTGCGCACCCAAAATCAAAGCTAGCAGCTGTCTTGGTTCTTCTATATGAACAGGACGGTCATATTCGCGTTCTTCTCACCACAAGATCGAAGGAGCTGAGGACACATGCCGGGCAGACAGCTCTTCCGGGAGGAAAGCGAGATCCCACCGATAAGGACATGGTCATGACCGCGGTACGTATAATGCACCTCTTAACGTGATTACTCTGATGAGCCGTCTGCGATCTACAGTTCCGGGAAGCTCATGAAGAGGTCTCACTCCCTCTGAATTGCCCTTTTATTTATGTTCTCGGTACTCTGGAACCACTCATATCACTTCACAGACTATTGGTTACGCCTGTCGTTGCATTTCTCAGTGACCCCGAGATTCTATTGTCCCTGAAGGCAGCTGAAGGAGAGGTTGCGCATATCTTTAGCCACCATCTCCGGGCACTACTTGATCCTTCTCTGGCGAAATCAGGCCCGCTCGTACCTATTGGCAGTGAAAATTGGCCGTATGAGAATGAACTCTATGTGAGCACCATTCATATTATGATTTCATGTCAAATACGACGTGTGCTTTAGAACACGAACGACAGTGTTGTTGCAATGTGGGGTGACTCTACCTACCGAATGCACCGATTTCGGACGTCGGCGTCAGCTATCAAGGGGCTAACAGCCGATATCTTGGTGCGCTGTTTTATTTATTTGAAAATTCAGATTCTGATTACCCGCTTTTGGGCAGATAAAGATTGCTGAAATCGCCTACGGTTCTTCAACTTCGTACGAACGTTGGGCTCCCGGGCAGCTTAGAGACATCAGGGATATCATGACCGTCCTCCAGAAAGATGAACATATTTCGTAAAGCTGAGATATCACGATTTATACGCACTCTCCTTGCTCGCCATGTTTTCTCCGTCGAATAGTATAATCTATGTAGCATGGATTTAAACGTCCGTCGATGCGCGCGTCCTAATTCCGTCCTATGTCCGATCATTTTGCCGGTCCGAGCCGCAACCCCAACTTTTCTTGAATCCTACTACATCCTCCGTTTTCAAGCAGGCGTGCCAACTACTAGTGTTGCAAATACGTCCAGGAAGCCTTTTGGACTCTAGGCGCGTGGAATTGCTTTCTGCGACTCTCACACGTCTCAGATTCCCCAGCAATGTCGTCGCTCTTCAAGCACCTGCGTGTGCATCAGGTCTT
>Ga0247742_10001856_pt1 | contig 14190 bp, 14 predicted proteins | sample UWRJL208509C2_FD_180944 | JGI IMG/M metagenome (GOLD analysis project Ga0247742, IMG submission 180944) | Plant litter microbial communities from Arlington Agricultural Research Station in Wisconsin, United States - UWRJ-L208-509C-2 | ecosystem: Environmental > Terrestrial > Plant litter >...
CATTCAATTTCCCGATTTAAATGTAATGCAAAGAGTAAAAAACAGTGTCTCCTGTTCTCTCTTTTCAGCGGCGCGCCCGGTCCTCTGTCGGGTCCGTGGCGGCTGGCGATGGGCGTCTGGAATGCGCTCTCTTTAAGAAAGGCGGTATTCTCTTTCATTGATAGCATGTATTGCAAGCTGAATATAAGCTAAACGGTATTAACTGTTAGAAATTCGGCTAAGGATATGCATAAACTGAATAATCGCAGGCTGGCCGGGCCACGCAAATAACAACATTGTCATTCGGCCATGCTTGGCTCTTCCTTGCGCTGGCTCATGATCCTGCCAGCGCGCGATGCTATAACGGAGGCTTGTTCGCAAAAACGGGCGGCTATGATGATCCAGCCTCAGCATCGCAGCATGGCGTGGTCGGCCCTGGGCGGCTACGTGCTGGCCCTGCTGGCAGGGGCACTGGTGCTGATCTATTTACACGCCTACCAGGCAGGCTTTTCCGGCGCGGACGAGCCGGCCCACTTCCTCAACGGCGTCTTCGTCAGCAACTACCTGCGGCATCATGCCGGCACCAATCCGATGGCCTTCGCGGTCGAGTACTACCTGCACTACCCGAAGATTTCGATCGGCCACTGGCCGCCGGCCTACTACGGCCTGCTCGGCGTGCTGCTGCTGGCGTTGCCCGCCACGCCGCAGGCTGCCTTCCTCATCAACCTGCTGATCAGCGCACTGCCGGCCGCCGCGCTGGGCTGGGCGCTGGCCTGGCTGGCGGGACGCCGCATCGCCCTGGCCGGCTGCGCGGTCTACGCGCTGACGCCGCTGGCGGTGGAGAGCCAGGCCTTCTTCATGCTGGATCAGGCGCTGACCGCCTGCTGCGCGGCCGCCGCCATCGCCTGGCTGGCCTACACGCGGCGCCCCGGCTGGGCGCGCGCCGGACTGTTCGCGGCGCTGTGCGCCGGCGCGGTACTGGTGAAGGGAAATGGATGGCTGCTGGTGCTGATGCCGCTGTTTCACATGCTGCTCACGCGCGGGTGGCGGCTGCTGGCATTGCCGCATCTGTACGGCGCGGGGCTGGCGGCGGCGGCCGTGGTCGTGCCGTGGTACTGGGTGACCGCGTCGATCGCGGCGGACGGCTTCAACTACCAGGCCGGCCTGCCCTATGCCTGGAAGGCGCTCGCGGCCAACCTGTACACCCTGTTGCGCAATCTCGGCTATGCCGGCGCGCCGTTGGCGCTGTTCGCCGTGGTGGTGGAGTACCGGCAGCGGTTGGCCGCACCCCAGCGCTGGGCAGTGGTCAGCCTCGCAATCAGCCTGATCCTGGCCACACTGGCGCTGCAGTCGCTGGTGCCGGCCGATATCGACGACCGCTATCTTGCGCCAGCGCTGCCGGCCTACACCGCGCTGGCCGCGCTGGGCGTGGTGCATGTCAGCGCCGCCATACGCGGCAGCCCAGGCCGGGCGGCGGGCATCCTGCTGACGCTGGCGATGCTGGCGCCCGGCGTCGCCCACCTGGCACAACGCGGCGCCAAGGTCGACATGCGCGCCGCCGACTTGCCGGTGCCGGAATCGCCGTCGGTCTGGATCATCGACGGCAGCAGCGGCGCGGAAGGCGCGCTGATCGCGGAGCTGGCCGTGCGCGACCCCGGACTGCGCCACTACGCGGTGCGCGCATCCAAGCTGCTGGCCGTGTCGGATTTCATGGGAAGGCGCTACGCCCTCAAGTATGCGGATGAGCGGCAAGTGCTGGAGGAGTTGCGGCGGCTGGGCGCGCGCTACGTGGTGCTGGTGCGTTTGGACAACGCCGCGGCCTTCCCGCACAGCGAGCAATTATCCGCCGCGCTGCAGTTGCCGGAATCGCCGTTCCGTCGCGTGATGACGCTGCCGCATCGCTACAGGGCTGGCGTCACCGAGGTATACCAGGCCGACGCCGAAGCCGACATCGGCGCCGTGCGAGGCTTGGGCATGCCAGTAAAGGGCGGCGCGCTGACCCGGTCGGCGCGGTAGTGAACCGCGCCGTTGCTGTTACATGCCGAGCGATTTGAGCAGTTCGTCGTTGGCCTCTTCCTCGGCCGTGCTGCCAGAGGACTGCGACGCCTCCTGATTGCCGTGCTCCTGCTCCATCAGCGCATCCGGGTCGGACTCGCTGGAATCGAACTCGTGCAGCTGGATGAACTCGGTGCGGTCGATCGCCAGTTCCAGGTAGAAGATGTTGCTCTTTTCCGTGTAGAAGGTGACGCGGCGCATTTCCGGGCGGTCCAGCGGGGTATCGACGCTGAGCATCACCTGCTTGTTCAGCACCAGCATCTTCGGCTGGTTCTGCGTGATGTTGGTCTGCAGCTCGCGCCGCACCTTGCCGGTGAAGTCGCCGACGATCTGGTTCATCAGCTCACCCATGATGTTGGACACTTCGTCCGACGTATGCGAGCCGGCCAGTTCCGACTTCGGCATGCCCATGTGCAGCATGTAGCGCTCGTAGATCTCCATCGCCGTGTCGGCCGCGAAGTTCAGCACCACCAGCCCCGTGAAGCCGCCGTCGAACAGCACGAAGCAGCCAATATCCGGTTTCAGGCCGATCTTGGTGATCCGCTGCACCATGCCAGAATAGTTCACCTTGCTTTGGGTGGCCACGTTCAGCACGCGGGACACCGAGTTACACAGACTCATCAATAAATCTTCGGTGCCGTACACCACACCCGACATCTTTTCAGCGCTCATGATCAACCTCTACTTATTTTTTGAAAGCACTGTTTCTTGATCCAGTGCGAGACGAAACAAGACCACCTCGCTCAGTAAGCGGACAACCTCATCCTTGCATTCCTGCCTGCGGAGCGCGTCGGCCGGCATCGCGGCCAGCGTCGCGCGCAGGAGCGCCACCTCACGCTCCAGCTCGCGAATCCGCCGCATGCTCTCGAGCGGCTCCACGCTGACGACCATCACATCCCCTTTAGGCAGGAAATAATATCCAGAATACCTAGGTGAAAGATTCTCGTCCACCGGAATCGCGATTTAAGGCGCATTTCCAGTGCCAAAATGCAAAATCTGCGGCACAACGGTCAATAGAAAAGGCGCGGGCCCAAGGGTTGCCGCGCCCCAGGTAAGGGAGCGAGCACACCGGACGCGGCCCACACATCGTCAGGGACATCCAGCCGAACCAGGAAGCAGTCAAGCGAGCGTTACAGTCCACTAGTACAGTTCGGGACGGGCGAGCCGCTTTCGGCTTGCTTGAGCATGGCGATGAAAAATTCCACTTTTAACCGCGATCATTTTGCTGCAGGGATAACCCTGAAACGCAAAAACCCAACCGGGTTAGGGTTGGGTTCTTGGCATGCTGCTGTATTCTGGCTCCCCGACCTGGACTCGAACCAGGGACCTGCGGATTAACAGTCCGTCGCTCTACCAACTGAGCTATCAGGGAATTGAGGCCAGAATTATAGCTGCTCAATTCGCATTTGCCCAGCCCAAAGAGCAACTATTTTCCCCGACCATGGCCGACCAGCATCATCGCGTAAATGGCGGGCTGCGGCACGGCGCTGACCGGGCCGTTATCAGCGCCGCGCCGCAGGGCGTTGACCGCGTCGCCCGCCCAAAACTCAGCGTGCTGCTGGCGGTGGCGACAAACTGAAAGTCTTCGTGACGTCCAAATGCAAAAAGCCCAATCTCGAAAGATTGGGCTTTTCTGTGTTCTGGCTCCCCGACCTGGACTCGAACCAGGGACCTGCGGATTAACAGTCCGTCGCTCTACCAACTGAGCTATCAGGGAATTGCGGCAACATTTTATACTGTTTCTTTCGCACCAGCAAGATGCAAGTTTTTGCGGTATTTCTTGTTGCCATCTCGAATCAAGCTATTGCCTGATCCGAAGAAACAAGAGTTTAGAGCACTTTAGCGATGGCGTCAATGACGATATCGATATTGCGCGAGTTCAGCGCGGCGACGCAGATGCGGCCGGTGTCCACCGCGTAGATCGACTGCTCGCGCAGCTGCTCGACCTGCGCCTTGGTCAAGCCCGAGTACGAGAACATGCCGACCTGGTCGCGCACGAAAGCGAAGTCCCGCTGCGGCGCCTTGGCCTTGAGCTTGGCCACGAAGGCTTCGCGCATTTCCTTGATGCGCACGCGCATGCCGGCCAGCTCGTCTTCCCACAGCTGGCGCAGTTCCGGCGTGGTCAGTACGGTGGCGACCACCTTGCCGCCATGCACCGGCGGATTCGAATAGTTGGTGCGCACCACGCGCTTCAGCTGCGACATCAGGCGGCCCGCCTCTTCGCCGCTGGCGGCGACCACGCTCAGCGCGCCGACGCGCTCGCCGTACAGCGAGAACGATTTGGAGAACGAGTTCGACACCAGCAGCGGACCGCCGGCGGCCGCGAAGCGGCGCACCACGGCGCCGTCTTCGGCGATGCCGGCGCCGAAGCCCTGGTACGCCATGTCGAGGAACGGCACCAGGCCGCCGCCCGTGACGGCGCTGATGACTTCATCCCACTGCGCCGAGGTCAGGTCGGCGCCGGTCGGGTTGTGGCAGCAGGCGTGCAGCAGCACGATCGAACCGCGCGGCATGGCCTTCAGGTCCGCCAGCATGCCGGCGAAGTTGACGCCGTGGGTGGCCGCGTCATAGTAGGCGTAGTTGTTGACGGTGAAGCCGGCGCTCTCGAACAGCGCGCGGTGGTTTTCCCAGCTTGGGTCGCTGATGTAGACTTGCGCGTCCGGCGCGAAGCGCTTCAGGAAGTCGGCGCCGATCTTCAGCGCGCCGGTGCCGCCGATGGCCTGCACGGTGATCGCGCGCTTCTCTTGAATGACCGCGCTGTCGGCGCCAAATACCAGCTCTTGCACCGCCTTGTCGTAGGCGGCCAGGCCTTCGATCGGCAGGTAGGTGCGCGGCGCCGGCGCCGCGATCAGGATTTCCTCCGCTTTCTGTACGCACGCTAACAGCGGCACCTTGCCGTTGTCGTCATAATAAACGCCGACACCCAGGTTGATCTTGGCCGGATTCTGGTCGGCGTTGAATGCTTCGGTGATGCCCAGGATAGGGTCGCGTGGTGCCATCTCAATGGCGCTGAACAAGCTAGGATTCGTCATGATAAGATTGGATTCGATTGGAAGCGGTTCGCAGCGGATGAATGTCAGACAGCGCCCTCAAATAAATCTCTCAGGCCGCTGGCAGGCCATTATTCTAACAAAGGTCTGAACAAGATGGCTGAATTACCAGTAGTAGACACCCCGAAGGCAACCGTAGTCACCTTCCCGGATTCGCCGTTCAAGCTGCACCAGCCCTTCCCGCCCGCCGGCGACCAGCCGGTGGCGATCGACCAGCTGTGCGAAGGCATCGACGACGGCCTGTTCTTCCAGACCCTGCTCGGCGTGACCGGCTCCGGCAAGACCTACACCATGGCCAACGTGATCGCCCGCAAGGGCCGTCCCGCCATCGTCTTCGCGCCGAACAAGACGCTGGCCGCGCAGCTGTATTCGGAGTTCCGCGAATTCTTCCCGGAGAACGCGGTCGAGTACTTCGTCTCCTACTACGATTACTACCAGCCGGAAGCCTACGTGCCGCAGCGCGACCTGTTCATTGAAAAGGATTCGTCCATCAATGAGCACATCGAGCAGATGCGCCTGTCGTGCACCAAGTCGCTGATGGAGCGGCGCGACGTCGTCATCGTCGCCACCGTGTCGGCGATCTACGGTATCGGCAACCCGACCGAGTACCACCAGATGATTTTGACCTTGCGCGCCAAGGACCGCGTCTCGCAGCGCGACATCATCGCGCGCCTGATCCAGATGCAGTACACCCGCAACGAAGTGGACTTCGGCCGCGGCACCTTCCGCGTGCGCGGCGATACGCTCGACATCTTCCCGGCCGAGAATGCGGAGCTGGCGGTGCGCCTCGACCTGTTCGGCGACGAGCTGGAATCGATCCAGCTGTTCGATCCGCTGACGGGCCGCGTCAAGCAGAAGATCCCGCGCTTCACCGTCTATCCGGGCTCGCACTACGTGACGCCGCGTTCGACCGTGCTGCGCGCGATCGAGACCATCAAGCTGGAACTGCGCGAGCGGCTGGAGTTCTTCCGCAAGGAGAACAAGCTGATCGAGGAACAGCGCCTGGAACAGCGCACCCGCTTCGACCTGGAGATGATGACCGAGATCGGCTTCACCAAGGGCATCGAGAACTACTCGCGCCACCTGAGCGGCGCGATGCCGGGCGAACCGCCGCCGACGCTGGTCGACTACCTGCCGAAGGACGCGCTGATGTTCCTCGACGAGTCGCACGTGCTGATCGGCCAGTTGAGCGCCATGTACAACGGCGACCGCTCGCGCAAGACCAACCTGGTGGACTACGGCTTCCGCCTGCCGTCGGCGCTGGACAACCGCCCGCTCAAGTTCGAGGAATTCGAGCAGAAGATGCGGCAGACGGTGTTCGTCTCGGCCACGCCGGCCGAATACGAGCGCACCCACGCCGACCAGGTGGTGGAACAGGTGGTGCGTCCGACCGGCCTGGTGGACCCGCTGATCATCGTGCGTCCCGCCAGCTCGCAGGTGGACGACCTGATGTCGGAGATCACGCTGCGCGTGGCCAAGAACGAGCGCGTGCTGGTGACGACGCTGACCAAGCGCATGTCCGAGCAGCTGACCGAATACCTGAGCGACCATGGCATCAAGGTGCGCTACCTGCACAGCGATATCGAGACTGTCGAACGGGTCGAGCTGCTGCGCGACCTGCGCATCGGCACCTTCGATGTGCTGGTGGGGATCAACCTGCTGCGCGAGGGCCTGGACTTGCCCGAGGTGTCGCTGGTGGCGATCCTGGACGCGGACAAGGAAGGCTTCCTGCGGTCCGAGCGTTCGCTGATCCAGACCATCGGCCGCGCCGCGCGTAACCTGAACGGCGTGGCGTTGCTGTACGCGGACCGCATGACCGATTCGATGGAGCGCGCCATCGGCGAGACGGAACGCCGCCGCGCCAAGCAGATCGCCTTCAACGAAGCGAACGGCATCGTGCCGCGCGGCGTGGTCAAGAGCATCAAGGACATGATCGACGGCGTCTACAGCCCGCAGGACGCGCGCGAATCGCTGCAGACGGCGCAGGAGACGGCCAAGTACGAGTCGATGAGCGAGAAGCAGATCAGCAAGGAGATCAAGCGGCTGGAGAAGGCCATGCTCGATCACGCCAAGAACCTGGAGTTCGAAAAAGCCGCGCAGGTGCGCGACCAGCTGCATGGCCTCAAGCAGCAGCTGTTCGGCGCGCCGGGCGCGGACAATATCGCCTGAAAACCGTGGGGGTGGGGTCAAGTCTGACATTCGGACACGAGCTGAGCCGTAGCGCGCTACGGCTCAGCTCGTGTCCGAATGTCAGACTTGACCCCACCAGCTTTATGGCGCCTTGACGAAACCGCTCAAGGCGTCGATCAACTGCGGCGATACCGGCAGCTCCGGGCTGCCGTAGGATTTTTTCTGCAAGGCCTCGTCCTTGCCCACCATCTTCAGCAGGTGGTTCATGCCGTCGATCAGCACCAGCTTGGCGCGCGGCGCAGCCTTCGCCAACGTCTCCGCCTCCGCTGGCTGCACTTGCATATCCGACGTGCCCTGCAGGATCAGCACCGGCATCGACAGCGCGGCGATCGCGGCGCGCGGATCGTGCCGCAGCGACGAGATCAGATACGGCTGCACCGACGGGTGATACAGCGTCATCAATGGCGGCGGCACATCGTCGACCGGCTTGCCTTCCTTCAGCGAGGCCAGTATGCGTTCGCTCTGGGCGAAAAGCGGCGGCGGCAGCTTGGGCTGCAGCTGGTCGCGCAGGATCTCGTCGATCGGATGGCCGGCGCCGGCGATCAGCACGCAGGCGTCCGCCCCGCCCTGCTTGCACGCTTCGGCGGCGATCTGCGCGCCTTCGCTATGCCCGGCCATCACCACGCGCGAGAAGCGCGGATCGGCGCGCAGCTTTTGCAGCCACGCGCTGGCGTCGCCGATGTAGTCGTCGAGGCGCAGATCCTGCTCCTTCCAGATCGGCAGCGCGCTGGAGCCGATGCCGCGCTTATCGTAGCGCACCGACGCGATGCCGCGCTTGGCCAGCGCCTCGGCGACCATGCGCAGCGAGTCGTTAGGCCCCGGCAGCAAGGGGTTGTTGCCATCGCGGTCGGTCGGGCCGGAGCCGGAATGCAGCAGCACCACGGGCACCTTGCCGGTCACGCCGTCCGGCGTCCACTCGGTGCCGTAGACCGCGCCGCCGCCCACCTCCAGCGACACCGGGCGCTGCGCGGCGGCGGCCGACAGCGACAACATCAACAACGACATCAAGACCTTGAAGCGCATACTTTTCTCCGATTCAGTGAGGAAGACGTTTGTAGAGCAGCAGCGAGAAGCCCGCCACTATCGGCGCCCAGGCCAGCATCGCCACCAGCAGGAGCCAGTACGGCGCGCCAAGCCATAGCGCGAACAGGCCAAACAGGCCGCTGGCGACCATCAGCCGCGCCGCCAGCCGGTGCGTGGCGTACCAGACGGCCTCGCTGGCCAGCGTCCATGGCGTACGGATGCCGATGAAGAAATTGCGGCGGACCTTGCCCATCGGGTTGCCGACAAAAATCAGCATCAGAAAGATCAATGCCGGAAACACACTCGCCATCTTCAGGCGCACATCGAGCGCGATGCAAAGCATGAGGATCTCAATGCCGGCAAACAGCGCCACCACCACGACCATCATGTAGCCAAAGGTTTCCCGTGAGTTCTGCACTTCAAATTTTTTGGGCGACAGCCACGGCATGGCCAGCGCCAGCAGCACAATGCCGGTCATGGCGCCGGGGCCAGTCAGCCATACCTGCCAGCGTCCGCCGTAGCCATTGACCTGCCCTGCGGCGTCCCAGTGCACCGCAATGGTTTCGGGCAGCGACGGATAGTAATACGCGGTGATGGCCGTCATGGCCAGGATCATCAACATGCATAGCATGAGCGCACGTGGCTTCATTTTTTTCTCCCCTTCGGTTCCGGGCCGGCCAGATCCATCATCCACGCCAGCACGTCCTGCAGCACGGTGGTGTTGAGTCCATACCAGATGGTCTGCCCCTCGCGGCGGCGCGTGATCAGGTCCGCCTCGGCCAGCACCGCGAAGTGGTGCGACATGGTGGGCTTGCTCATGTCGAAATGCGCCGCCAGATCCCCGGCCGTCATTTCGCCCTGCCGCAGCAGCCGCAGGATTTCCCTGCGCCCCGGATCGGCGATGGCTTTGAAGGCGTTGTTGGAGGCATTCATTCGGCACTTATCTAATTAGACATTCATCTAACTATAGGCCGCGATGCGTGGCCGGTCAAGCGAAAAAAAAGGCGCCGACGGCGCCCTTTCCTTACAGCGTCTTGACGAACTCGCGTATCCCGCCCAGCAGCATCTCCACCGACATCGCCGTCAGGATCAATCCCATCAGGCGCTCGAAGGCGGTCATCACCTGCGGCCCCAAGACCTTCTGCAGGCGTTCGGCGCTGAGGAACACCAGCAGCCACACCACGCCCACCGCCGCCAGCGCGGCGACGTGCACCAGCACCTCCCCGGTGCTCTCGCGCGAGAACAACAACACCGTCGCCAGCGCCGACGGACCGGCCAGCGCCGGTATCGCCAGCGGCACGATGAACGGCTCGCCGCCGTCGGTGCGACCGAGCACGCCGTCCGGATGCGGGAAGATCATGCGGATCGAAATGAGCAGCAGGATCACCGCGCCGCCGATGCGCAGCGCCACTTCCGACAGGTGCAGCGCCGTCAGGAAGTGACGGCCGAAGAACATGAAGATCAGCAGCAGCACGAAGGCGATCGCGCACTCGCGCACCACGATGCGCGAACGGCGCGCCGGTGGCACCGGGTTCAACACGCTGGCAAACAGCGGCACATTGCCGAACGGGTCGGTCACCAGCAGCAGCAGGATGAAGGTCTGGAAAAAATCTTGGGTCATGATCTTGTTATTGTTGATGGGCAGAAAGGCCACCAGTTTAACTGATCAGCCGCACAATGAAAAACGGGAGCCGACGCTCCCGTTTTTTCGCTACCGCCAGAGGCGGCTTACGCCGATTTGCGACGGCGGGCGGCGAAGCCCACCAGGCCCAGGCCGGCCAGCAGCATGGCGTAGGTCTCCGGCTCAGGCACCGGGGGGGCGAAGGTGTAGGTCACCGTGCCGTAGGCGCTGTAGGACGAGGTCGCCGCCGAGTGGGTGTTGCCCGAGGCGGTGACCTTCGCCGAGCCCGTACCGAACACGTCGGCGGAGACTTTGCCGCTGCCGGTGAACGCCGCCAGCGTGGCGGCGTCGGTGAAGACGGCGCTGACGCCCTGATGCTGAGGCAACAAGGTCAGGACCTGGCCCGAGGTGCCGGCGTAATCGTCGGTCAGGTCAAACGCGCCCTTGGTCAGCGTCGAGTGGTAGTTGTTGGTCAGCGTGGCCAGCGAGAACACGCTCGACGTCAGCGACACCGAGCTTGCGGAGTCGAGCGTGAACGTGACCTCGCTGCGGCCCCTGTTTTCGACGCTGAACTTGTTGCTCAGATCGCTGAACAGTTCGACCTGCACCGACAGCAGCGTCCCGGAGCTGGCGTTGAACTGCGTGAAATCGAGCACGCCGCTGGTTTTCTTGATGTTGTTGATGACGTTGGTGTCCAGCACCAGCTTCGACGTGGCCGGCGCGGCTTGCGCGCTGGCGGCAACGGTCAGGACGGCGGCGATGGCCAGCAGGGTGAGAGCTTTTTTCATAATGTGGTCCAGTCAGGTTCGGATCGCGGGTCGGTATCAGGCTTGAGCCGACCGGGATTTGCGCCGGGCAGCGAAGGCGACAACGCCCATGCCCAACAGCATCATGCCGTAGGTTTCCGGCTCAGGAACGGCGGCGATGTAGTTGTAGGTGATGCTGGCGCTGCCGGTGGCGTAGGTGGTGAATTCCACATCGGCGTCGTCGCCGCTCCAGCTTGAGAGCGCGTTCACCTGGAAAGGCGCATACACATAGCCGCCGCCGGTGAACAGGCCGAAGTCCGCCGCGCCCAAGCTCTGGCTGCCGGTCACGTTCCACACTTTGTGCAAAACACCGCTGTCGTTGCCGTGCAGCGTAATCCCGCCGCTCAGTACCTCTTCGCTCAGTTGCAAGATGTTGCTGCCGTCGGTTGGACGCTGCAGGAACAGCTCCACGCCCACTTTGGCCGACACATATTGCGGAGCGTGCGAGGAAAGGATCAGGTCGGTGATGGAGATCTGGGCGTCGATCTTGCTGGCGACAGTGATCGAGATCGACTGCAGCGTGCCCAACGACGAATCGAACTGCTGGAACGACAGCACCTCCGTCAGGTCGGTGGGCGAGTTGGCCACCGGCGTGCTGGTGTAGGTTTTCACGTCGGCGTGCGCCGCGGTAGAGGCGAAGCAGGCTGCTGCCAGCAGTACTTGCGAAAGCTTATTCAATTTCATGGGAGTTCCCATCCATATAATTACTACAAAATAAAACGACAAGTGGCAGCAGCGGTTTCTTGGCTACAAGATCACTTACACGAAAACTTAAGTCTATCTTAACACAAGATGTGCAACTTGCATTTCTTTTTTGCATGTTAAATTCACTAAAAACAACAAAGTTGCTACTAAACCATCAATTAATCAGGCCAAAAAAAAGCGGCCTGGGGCCGCTTTTTGAATGACTGGACAACGCGAAGGCGTTACGCCGCGCTGTCGCCCTTCTTGATCCACGCCGCCAGCTGGTGCGGGCGCAGGCCGTCGTAGTCTTCGAACGGCTGGTGGATCCATGGGTTGTGCGGCAGTTCTTCCATCTGGTAGTCCGGCTTGAAGGCCGAGCTGCCCTTGGTCCAGATCACGGCGGTCTTCACTTCGGTGACGCCGTCGAAGTTGGACTTCAGGTGGTCCATCACCTTGATCAGCGTGACGCCCGAATCGGCCAGGTCGTCGACCAGCAGGATGCGGCCGCTCAGCGGGCCCTTGGTCATCGTCATGTACTTGGCGATGTCCAGGTCGCCCTGCACGGTGCCTTTGTCTTCGCGGTACGAGCTGGTCGACAGGATCGCCAGCGGCACGTCGAAGATGCGCGAGAACACGTCGCCAGGACGCACGCCGCCGCGCGCCAGGCACAGCACCATGTCGAATTTCCAGCCCGATTCGTGCACCTTGAGCGCCAGGCGCTCGATCAGGCGGTGGTATTCGTCCCAGGAGACCCAGAGGTGTTTTTCGTTCGATTGTGGGGTGGTCATAGTTAGTCCTTAAATTACTCGAACGGATGACGCAGCACGATCGTCTCTTCACGATCCGGACCGGTCGATACCATGTCGACCGGCACGCCGACCAACTCTTCGATACGTTTGATGTAGGCGCGGGCGGTGGCCGGCAGCGCGGCCAGCGACTTGGCGCCGACGGTGCTTTCGGTCCAACCCGGCATTTCTTCGTACACCGGCACGCAGCGGGCGGCTTCTTCGGCGCCCGAAGGGAAGATGTCCACGGCCACGCCGTCGATGGTGTAGCCGGTGCACAGCTTCAGCGATTCCAGGCCGTCCAGCACGTCCAGCTTGGTCAGGCACATGCCGGTCACGCCGTTGATCTGGACCGAGCGGCGCAGCAGCGCGGCGTCGAACCAGCCGCAGCGGCGGGCGCGGCCCGTGACGGTGCCGAACTCGTGGCCGACCTGCGCCAGGTGGTGGCCGACGCCGGCATCGGTAGGCAGTTCCGAAGGGAACGGGCCGGAGCCGACGCGGGTGGTGTAGGCCTTGGTGATGCCCATGATGTAGTGCAGCATGTTCGGACCGACGCCGGCGCCGGCGGCGGCGTTACCGGCCACGCAGTTCGACGAGGTGACGAACGGATAGGTGCCGTGGTCGACGTCCAGCAGCGAGCCTTGCGCGCCTTCGAACAGCAGGTTGGCGCCGGCCTTGTGCGCGGCGTACAGCGCGCTCGAGACGTCGGTGACCATCGGGCGCAGGCGCGGCACGTAGGCCAGCGCGTCGTCCAGGGTCTTCTGATAGTCGACCTTCGGCGCCTTCAGATAGTGCTCCAGCACGAAGTTGTGGTAGTCGAGGTTCTCGGCCAGTTTCTCGGCGAAGCGGGTCTCGTTGAGCAGGTCGGCGATACGGATGGCGCGGCGCGCCACCTTGTCTTCATAGGCCGGGCCGATGCCCTTGCCGGTGGTGCCGATCTTCGCTTCGCCGCGCTTGGCTTCACGGGCCAGGTCGAGGGCCGCGTGGTAAGGCAGGATCACGGGAGCCGCGTCCGACACTTTCAGGCGCGAGGCGACTTCGACGCCGACCGCTTCAAGCTTGTCGATTTCGCGCAGCACGTCCGGCACCGACACCACCACACCGTTGCCGATGTAGCAGGCCACGCCCGGGCGCATGATGCCCGACGGGATCAGCTGCAGCGCGGTCTTGACGCCGCCGATGACCAGCGTGTGGCCGGCGTTGTGGCCGCCCTGGAAGCGGACCACACCTTGTGCATGATCGGTCAACCAGTCGACGATCTTGCCCTTGCCTTCATCGCCCCATTGGGTACCGATGACGACGACGTTTTTTGCGTTTTTCTTTGACATCACACTAACCTAAGTTTTTAAGAATCCAGTTGCTACCATTATCGTCGAGGACCAGCGCGCGATCGCACTCGAACTCGTCCAGCTCGCTGTCGTGACCCGGCATACTCTGGATCACCACTTCGCCGGACTTGCGCAGCTCGGCGATTTTTTCCTTCAATTCCGGCGCGTTGCCCCACGGCGCGCGGATCGAATGCTTGCGCTCCGCGGTCGGCAACAGGCGCGCCAGTTCGCGCAGGTCGAGCGAGAAGCCGGTGGCGGGACGCGCCCGGCCGAAGGCCTCGCCTACGTGATCGTAACGGCCGCCGCGCACCACCGCGTTCGGCAGGCCCGGCACATACAAGGCGAACATCGCGCCGCTTTCGTACTGATAGCCGCGCAGGTCGGCCAGGTCGATGGCCACCTCGGCGCGGCCGATCGCCGATGCCGCCAGCGCCGCCAGTTCGGCCAGCGCCTTGGCGATGGCCGGCAGGTCCGGCAGCGTCTCGCGCGCCTTCTTCAGCACATCGACGCCGCCGTACAGGTTCGGCAGCGCCAGCAAGGCGTCGCGCACCGACGGCGTATAATTTTTTGTCAACGCCTGCAGGTCCGGCACGTCTTTGGCGCGCAGCGCCAGGTACAGCCTGGCCTCGTCCTTGGCGGCCGCCGCATCGGTTTCGATGATGGCGCGCA
>Ga0247742_10001857_pt1 | contig 14183 bp, 19 predicted proteins | sample UWRJL208509C2_FD_180944 | JGI IMG/M metagenome (GOLD analysis project Ga0247742, IMG submission 180944) | Plant litter microbial communities from Arlington Agricultural Research Station in Wisconsin, United States - UWRJ-L208-509C-2 | ecosystem: Environmental > Terrestrial > Plant litter >...
AACCCGACGGTCTTCATCATTGTTGAACATAGGCACTCCAGGTGTAGGGGCGGTTTAACGGTGAATAACGGAATTTACATAAGCGTTCGTGGCCTTCAAGTGTTCCTTCTCTACGATGGTGTTGTTCTCATCCAACATGACTGTCGGATTAAGCGTGTTGCTGGCGAGCGGACCGTGTTTCGGCAGCATGCCAAAGTTACCGGCTTCAAGAGCCGAGTAATGCAACCAGCTTGACGGGTCGTTTACGTTTACGCTTGGGGCTTTCTTGCTGCCTGACGTGTGAGCTTGCTTAACGATTTTGGTCGTCAGCTTGAACAGGAGATTGTCACCGGGGGTTGAAACCGAAGACACGAACCGTTTCTCACTGGTCTTTCTCAGGTTGAACACTTCTGTGTGCCTGAAGAACTTACCAAGGATCTTGTTGTAGTCGTCGTACTTAAGAACTTTCTTCCGGTTGTTAGTGATCTCGAACAGACAACGCATGACCTGACTGGTGATGTCGCGCAGCACATACGGCGCTACCATCAGTCGTTTGCCAAACATGCTGGCGATGTCCTTCTCGTTACTCTGAATCATCCGTTTGATATTGTTGATCAGATAGATAAACAACTCGTAGATGTCATTGATAACGAGATTCTCCTCGTCGTACAACATTTGCCGGCAGTCGTGATCGACATATTCGTCGATACCCCTGACCAGATGGTTCTCCACGTTCTCTACAAGCTTGTGGCGCCCCAACTGATCCCCAAACAGCACGTACCCCAACCACACCTTCCAGATTTCATCTCCCAGCAGATCTTCAATTTCTTGCATCTGCGGGAAGTGGTCCACGATGTAAAAGAAAGCGCTTGCAAACTGCGTGACCAGTTCAGAGTGCTGCTTACGTGGCACGAGTAGCACCAACGGAGAAGCAATCAACTTGTACAGCTCTGCCTTCATCTTCAAGGTTCGCGGCTTGTTGACTTTCTGACTGGAGAACACCACGTAGTTCTTCGAATCTACCGGCTCGTCTTCATGCTGGATGATGACGTCGACCTTGCAGAACTTCTTGAAAGCTTCTTTAAGGCCGTATTTGCAGAACAAATAATGCGGTAGTGTCGTAACAACATGCCCCAGTTGCAACACATCACTTTCCGACGTCTTGTTGGTAGCACCTTTGTGGTGCAGCCAACTGTAGGGAATGTCACGGCTGGTCAGCGCCCCGTCAATCCGCATGGTCGTGTCGACTAACTTGAAAGTCATCGGTGCACGATTCACGCGGAGGAAGACGTGGTCGACGCCCACACTGAAGCATGGGTCGGCTAACACAGCACTCAGCAGGAACTGGTTCCCTGCAATCCCCATAAACCCGCCTAAGCGGGCGTACGGAATGTAGAAGTATCGCGGATAGAGAGCGCGTCCATCGAATGCGAACTGGAACTTGACCAACTTTGCATCAGTCACTGCCAGATCGATCGTTGGGGGCATGCGGTTGGACTTTGTCAGCCCTCCCGCAATGACATTGAACGTCTCCCGTGGTCCACAGACTTTCGATTCCCAAAATTCAAACTTGTCAGGAAAGCTAGGTTCGGCGCAATGGATGATGTTGTCCACACGCTTCTCGGCTTTCTGAAGCTCCTTGTAGGCCAAGCCGTCAATGACGTCCTGGTTGAACTTCGGTCTGTCCGCCTGTAATTCATTGAACCACTCAATATCCATGTTTGGCCTTTATGCTGGTCTTAGGGTACTTAACTTCGCAAGCGTGGTTATCGCCCCTAACGCCACCAACAAGAACTTGCCACACAGACCCATCCAGTCGGAGAAGTTTTTAACCTTATCCTTAGCTAGGTCTTCCTGAGCTTTGCGATGAGCTGCAGCAAGTCGCTCGTTCTCCAGTCGCTGTCGACCTTCGGCGAGTCTCGCTGTTTCTTCCGCATCTACTCGTTTCTGTGCAATCTCGTCTAACTTCTGCTGTCGCTGCAATTCTGCAAGCTCCAACTTGAAGTGGACTTCAGGGTCGCCCATCTTGCGGGCCATTTCAACACTATCGTACAACCGGAATCTCTTATCGGCTTCTTCGAAGGTAAGATGCTCCTTAATGACATCGCCTGCTTCAGGTGGGTCTGTCTCGGCGTTCTTACGCCTGACAATGTGTATCCCGTCCTCATTGTGCGGATCCCGCTCTATGGGTACGCGATAGACATGACCACCAAACAGCATAAAGCGATCGTGGTTTTTCGCCACGTTATCGTTGTTCACCGCCTTCAGCGAAATCAAGAAAGTCTCAGGCGTAGCAAATGGTACTGCGCCTGCGAAAGCTTTCTTAACACGTTCACGCGGTTCGAACGGGTGATTGACAGCCCGTGCTCCGGGCATAACTGGCATTGCAAATGTAACATCCAACTCTTCCATGTACAACACACCGCCAGCTTCCTGGAGCACATCCAGTGGGAGGCTAACGTTAAGTGTCATGGAGAAGGTTTGTGCCTCGTCGCTGTAACGATGTACGCGTTCATCGAAAGCTTGGAGTACAATCCTGAGCAATGGATCCCCTGGGTGTCCTAAGGCCAACCGATCAGCTGCTTCGCGAAACAGCCTGTTCGTCATGCGCCACTCGATTTCTACCTCAATGGTTTGAACTCGAGTCTGAAGATACGGCGACGGCTGGGTGGCAATGATCACACCAGACCGCTCCTTGAAATCGATTTCCAGCGAGGTGTTGTTGATGTACCTCACATGTTTCGAATAGCTACTGTTAGAATCAGTCGTGAAACTGAAACTCCCATGGCGGGCACTATAGGAACATGAATCCAACACTGATAACCGACGATCGGTAAGTGTCATAGGTAATGCTCTCTAGTTTAATTTTACTCTTGGGGAATATATTCGCCCCTCCGGAATTGCTTTCCGCTCTACAAAGAGAAAGTCGTATCCATTAGATAATGTATCAGTATAAATGCTTAGACTAGAAAACTCACATAAGCGGCATAGAGCCGGGGCCAATGGCCCCGGCTCTATGTTACTCAGCTAACAACGCTTACGGTGCAGTACCGCCACCGGTGTCGTCGCCTTCACCGCCATCTACTGGCGGAGTGCCGGTACCACCGGTCCCAGCGCCACCAATGGCGCTACCACCGAAAGTTTCAACCGGCTTGTTTTCGACACGAAAAGGCAGGGTTTCTTCCAGCAGTTCGTCCACACCAGATACGTTGACCTTGATCAGCCAAGGCAGGATCTGGTAGTGTTGGAAGCGAGGTTGAACCACAGCTTCTTTACGCGGCGAGTTGTCGCGGGTTGCGGTGATGGTGGTCACCATGGTTGGAGTCAACAGCATGATGCCGTTGGACATCGGGTCGAAACCGTCGCCGTCGCGGACCAGGCCCATGTACAGCTTGCCGTTCATGCGGTTGTCGATATCCGATTCCAGTTGGAACGGCAGATCGGCACCCAGGGTACGGCTGTCGCCTTGCAGGGTCAGGAAACGCTTGATCTTCGGCGAAGTCACGATGGCCAGGCGCCATTTGTTGGCGATCTCACCGCCATCCACGAACCGGCACACGGTTTCGTAGTTGGAACGCTGCAGGCCGTCGAACGCTGCCGAACGCAGAACGTTGTACAGGGTTTCGCAGGCGTTTTCGACGTTGTTTGCAGTTTCGGTCGATTGCGCATCGCGGAAGTCGACGTTCAGCTCGACGACGTACGGGTTGATCAACCAGCGGCTGATACCTTCGATAGGCTTCGAGTTCAGCTCGAAGTCGCCCATGGTCAGGTTGCCGCGCAGGCCGCCGTTGGACAGACGCATGGTGCGCTCGTGGTAACCGATCATGGTACCGATGGCTTCGTTGTTGGTGTATTGGCCGACAACGTAGGTCAGTTGATCCAGGACGGTTTGGTCGCGCTCTTCGCCCAGTGGGTACGGAACGAAGAAAGGCGAACGAGTACGGCTGAGCAGACGCTCACGCACCGGACGGGTGTTCAGTTGCAGACCCAGGTAACGATGGTTGCTGTTGGTCAGGCGGGCATCAGGGTACCAGCCGGAAACGGCCAGAGCCTGCAGGCCGGAAACGATGCCAGCGCCGACGGTACCGGTCAGGGAGACCAGAGCGCCCAGCTCGTCGTAGATCGACATTACTTCGACGTTGGTCGGAGAAACGTTGACGGTACCGCGCTCAACGTCGCCATCGCCGTTCAGGGTGAACTTCAGACGCACGCTGTACTTGCCGTCGATGATGGTCTGGAACACCGGAGTGACCAGCTCTTCGCCGAGGTAGTTCAGGCTGTCTTTGTTCAGTTCCAGCAGGGTCACAGGGAAGGACAGTTTGACCGAACGGCCACCCTGTTCTGGGCCCTTGTAGAAACGGCTGTACGGAGCCATGCGGGTATCGAGAGCCAGGGTGTCGGAACCCAGACGCAGGAACACGGTGGCAACGCCGATGTTGCGGTCCAGCGCTTCGGAGTAGTCAGCCTGACCAACGCGCTGAACGTTGTCGAGGTTGCCCAGACCGAACAGGTTGATGGTGCGGTTGACTTTCAGAGCCGAGGTACGAACGGTACGGCGACCTTCGGTCTTGTCGAATGGCGCAACGATGGCGTTGTCGACGAAGTTGTCCTTGGTGGTATCGTTGTAACCAGGGATGACCGCGGTGGCGTTGTCGTTCAGGATCTCGTAATCGATCGCAGCGTCGAGTACGCGGCGCAGGCCGAAGTCCGAAGGGGTGCCGTCAGCGGAGTGCTTGACGTTGTTCTGAACGTACAGGCAAGGGATCTCGATGTCGAAAGCGCCTTGGTCTGGGGTCATCGGCAGAGGACGGTACATCATGTCCATGGCCGGGCCTTGACGCGCGATCTTGTAGTTCACGCCGACGGACAGGAATAGGCTGTCGACCAGGTTTTGGTTGTCGAACGATTCTTTCGAGTAGAACTCGGTGATCGAATCGTGTTCCAGGCCGGTGGCGTTGGCGATGGTCGAACCTTCAGGCAGCGAACGCTGTTCGAAGGAAACTTGTTGACGCATGTAGTCGACCGGCGAAGCGCCGAACGCCATGATCATCGAGGCCATTGCCAGGCCAGCGTCGCGGGAAGCCGCGCCGTAGTCGTTGCCGTCTTTATCGAGAACAGCAGCTTCCATGCTCAGAACGCTTTTCAGGTTCGACGCGATGGTGCCCAGACCGGCTTTGCTTTCGAAGCTGCCGTCTTTCAGGGAAGTGACCAGGTCTTTGCCTTCAACGCTGTACATGCCACCAGCGGAAGCGACGTGGCCACGAATGGCGTTGACGTCGAGGCCCGACTTGGTTTTGTACTGGTCCTGCTTGATGCGGATAAGTGCCATGCTTGTTGCTCCAAATAGCTACCGGATAGCCGTATTTTTACAAAGCTTTGTTTTAGGATTGCGCCCGTCCCAAGATAGTCGACTACCAAAGGCAACCCTACGTCCCGCAGGGCGATTTACACATAACACATTTGCAACACTAGTCCTTGGCGTCGTTTTCGTTGTCTTCGTTCGTCTGCTGTTTCAGCATACGTTCCTTCAGACGCTCATGGAATTCTTTGGCAGTCGCTGGTCGGCCGTTGTTTTTATTCACGGCGATCAGATATTGTCTGAACAGGTCAGAGCCATAAGCAACTTCCTTACCCCGGTACATAGCCAGGGCGGTGAGCAGCTCAAGGACCAAATCCTTTTCAGGTTCACCTGCTGGTTTCTGGATCAGCAGGATGCCATCATACTTATCTGGTACAATGACGAAATGATTGAGCACAAACTCAGCGAGCTTATGGCGATCTTCGTTATTGCCAAACAAGGCAAAGAGCGCATCGTCGGCGTCGAAGCTTTCTTCCAGGTCAGCAGCCGGGAAGACATAGTCGTTGATGCCGATCATTTTAAGCTTTGAACGAAGCAAATGGTTGGCCACTTTAAACAGCTTTTGATCGTGGCTCGATACTATGCTTTCGAATTCTTTTGGGTCGGTGTTGTAGTACGACACCACCTTACTCAACCACAGTGGAATGAACCGCAATTCAATGGGTTTGTCCATTTCGTGAACCCTGTTAAAAGCCTTCTGTGAGGCGGTATGGAAATCAAGCTACTCTTAGCTAAAGCTATCGGCGCGTCGTATTACGCAAGTCACTGCAACATCAACGAAGATGCTCTTCATAACGTATTAGAGAGCGCAATCTCTCACGTACAGATTAGCGATGAGCGGCAGCTGGCCAACACGGAGAAGTCAGGTCTCCTTAAATTGCGGGCATTGTTGATCTGGCTGAAGCACCGTGGGGCGGAAAAACCCATTGAGCTGGATGACCTCATGACCCGCGTGCGCATAGCCGCGGGAGATAACGATCGTCTATATGATCTATTTTGCAAGACTTTGCTGCTGGTAGATGATCCGCAGGCAGCAAAAGACAAGTACGAAGAATTCACTCACGAATTGCTGTCGTTTGCAGCCGTGAAGGAATTTGAAGAGCTGGTGCGTAAAGCTAGTCGGCGGTTGGCTTTTGAGCGTGACAACATCCGCAACATCCAGGACTTCCGTAACGATCTGGTAATGAAGCTTCAGAATCTATCGTTGGGCGACAAGAAGCGAGCAGCTTCTATTGCACGGTCGATTGACATCGATGATATCGAATCGATGACAGAGATCTTCAACCTCGCTCAGACGGCGATCGATCCTAAGTCCATCCTCAAGCATGCCATCAAGGCTGTAAACCGCATGACCGGCGACCAGGACGGTTTCAGACGCGGTGAGTGGTTGAACGTGAGTGCTCTACCAGGTCGGAACAAGTCGGGTAACCTTCTTGACTTCCTGATCTCGATGTGCATCTATAACGAACCTGTTCTGTTTGATGAGACCAAGATTCCTCTTCATGTCTACACGACCATTGAAGATAAACTTGAGCTTGTTTATCAGAAAGTGTACATCATGCTCAAGCAGCAGGAGTTCAACTGGGAACGTCCGATTGATATTCGTGGCATTCCTCCAGTCGAACTGGCGACTTACGTTCGTGACCGTTTGCAAGAGCGTGGGTTCAAAGTCAAGTTCCAGGAATTTACCGGGGGTCAGCCTTACACCGATTACATCGATTCTCTTCGCGGCTACATTGAAGACGGTTACGAAATCATCTCGGCAGGTCTGGACTACGCTAACCTCATGGGTAAGCAAGGTATCCCTGTCCAAACTGCTGGCGATGAAGTGCAAGGTGTGCATCGTTACACTCGCCATTATACATCTCCGAACAACATCTTCCATTATACGGCTCACCAGCTGTCTACACAGGCCAAGGAAGAGGCGCGGATGTATCCGGACGAGTACTTGCCACGGTTGGTTGGTAAAGGCTTCTACGAGGGCTGTAAGAAGCTTGACACGGAATTCGACTTCGAGTACTTCATTGATAAGCGTGTACATGCCGGGATCACTTGGCAGGAGTATCAGTGGGGCAAGCATCGTAAGCTGGGCGCCACTAACGAAGACCACAAGCATTTTGCACTGCGGTTCCTTGAGCTACCGATGATTGGCTTCAAGTACGACATGGGCACTGAACACGATTACTCCTACAAGAAAGTGGGTGGTCGTCTTGCAGGCAATGAATCGGGTCGTGATTTTGATGACTTTGGCGAATAGAAACAAAAAAAAAGAACGAGCATACAGCCAGCCCTTGCGGGCTGGCTGTATGCTGTTTGAGTTACTGGTTCTCGATGTGGTTTCGGCACTGGCAACCAAATTCATCACATGGTTCAGGCTCAGGCCCACCCGTAATTACCATCCCGTTAACTTTCAGCTGGATGTTACCGGCAGTCGAGACCCGCATCGTGCTCTCGTTATCAAAATCTGCCTCAACCATGATGATCATGTCGGACATGCTATCAGGCATGAGACTGAGACCACAGAGTTCGGACAAGCCGATCATGATCTCTTTACGACCCTTGTAAATCTTTTCCACGCCACTCACCCCACTTTAACATGTTGTTCAGCAAGACGTCTTTCGATGCGCGAGATTTCGCCGAAGTCGATTTTCTGGTCCTCAGTGATTGCTGGATTGATTGCCTCGTAAGCCTTGATTGGCGGTTCGTCACAGATAAACTCTACGGGAGCCCGGAACCCGGCAAAGGCTTCATAGGGCGTGCCAATGACTTCGAACTTGACTTCCTCGCCGTAGCCCAAATGGGTCAGAATGTTGCGGAAACTTACCTTGAATTTCTCAAGAGCTTCCTCAGCACGACTCTTCGAACAAGTTTCAGCAAGCTTATCCACCAGCTCCCATTGGAACAAACCGGTTTTCTCATCAAGCGTGTGTGCCAAAATCACAGCAAACGCCGAAAGTGCCGATGGTGTATTTTCGCGGTCTGCACCCATCTCGCCTTTAGCAAACTGAGCAGATGCGGCATTGACATCGTACGGCAAATACCTGTCTGCACGACCAGGTAGCGTTTTCACCAGAATGCCGAAGCTGACAGTTCCGGAAAACAGGCCATACGTCAGTTCAAATGTAATATCCCCGTTATAGCCAACCGAATGCGCAATCGCCTTGAGTGCGATAAGCACTTTACGATGATCGAACTCTCCTGGTTTGCTCGGCTCCGCCGCTGTCGGCTCGTATCGACCATTGCGCAGATCCGCGCAGAGCTTATCGATGTCCGCATCGGTAGAAACAGACAAGTCGACCTCCATGCCGGTCTGGACCCGCTTTTCCGTTGCGCCGGAAGTGAAGATGCCCTTACGGTGCTGCGCGCTAGAATGCATCTCCTGACGTTCAGCAGAGCCGACGCACATGATGCACTGAAGTCCTGGAAGCCCCAGCTCGACACTGCGTTCCTTGCAATTACACAAAGGATTGAGTAGCCGACCCAACGCAATCCGGCGCATCCGGGTGATGCCCGGTTCGTTTACGGTATCGTGATTGGGAGATCCGAAGAAAGAACTATCGGGTTTACGTTGGCTATAGTCAGGAGCAACCTTCTCCAGAAACAGGTCCCCATCAAGTTTGTACTTAGGGAACCTGATGCGCGCAACAGTCATCTCAAGCATCCCTACGTCAAATGCTTGCTTGCCTTCCACAAACATGCCACAGAGATATTTAACAAGACGTTCAGACGCACCACCGAGCAAGGAGTTCACATCGTCGGTGACTTTGTGTGCCAGAGCCTTGCCGAGGTCGATCCCATCAACGATAACGCTGAATTCACGAAGGCCATCGTGCAATGTAGCCGACGTGATATCCTTCACTCCGAGGTCATGTACCAGGTTCATGAAAACCATCTGAAACCGCAGATGTGCACTTTCCTGCATTTTGCGGTTATGGTGACTGACACTGCCAAGATCGGAGATTGTGCTGAACGACCTCGCGCCTCGCCCGCCTTCGGCGCCGGCGGTGATTATTTCCTTCCCTCGCAGTGCGTATAAAGGATTAATCGCACCGCTAGTGGGTCGCCGAACGAGACCACTCTTACCTCCCATCAGTGCGATCTCTTCGGCGAAGACTTGCCGCATGCCTGCTGTTTGCAAGCGTATAGAACCCATCTGTGCAACGCGGTTGAACGAAGCCAGGGCCTTTTTGAATGCTTTATTTTTCATTGACTTTCTTCTCCAGATCTTGAATGTAAAGCTGAATGACCGTTGGCAACGATTCAGTCACGTCGAGTTCTTTGGCGAACACTTCGTTCAGCATGTAAATGGGCAGATTGACCACCGTCCATTTTCCATCCTCACCGATGTAGCTGATCGGAGCAGTAAGCACACCGACCTCTGGCTCGTAATCCTCGGCCAGAACACCGATAGTCACTTGTAGATTGTTCAGCCGCTCGCTGCTGAAGATAACCATGTCGTCCTGCTCAGGCTGCTTAGCCTTGGGAACTTGTCTGACGTAGTCTGGGATGATCTTTTGAATCTCGTCTTCGACCAACGTGGTCATTTGGTCAAGTTGCTCGTTAAGGAATTTAAACAAGTCGTCAGAATTAGCCACAGTGTCCTCCTTAGGACATTAAAAAGAAAACAGCATAAAGCCGGAGGCGAACCTCCGGCTCTTTAGCGTCAACCGTTGAAACAACCGTAGTGGTGAGTAATGATGCTGGCGTTAGCCAAGACCATCGCTTCAGCACGACCGGTATTGTTGGAGCACGCTTCTTCTTCCTTCGACGGCTTATTGAAAGCTATCGTCAGATTCAGCGCGATCATGAAGAATGCAGAAAGCATCCAAATGTAGACATCGGTCCATTCATTCTTCTTGATCATGCCAGGGCACCTCGCAGCAATTGAACTGCAAAGACAACCACGCCAATGAAGACAATCGTTTTCATGGCGTTGATCAGCTTGTTACGAACAGCTTGCATGTGGCGTTCATGCACACGGCGGTCGAACTCATCGTCTGTAGGGATCATGATTAGTGAAGTCCGTAGTTAGATGGCTGGGATTGCATACCAACAGTGACCTTAGGCAAATGCCAGCTGCTGTTGGTAAGGCCGTAGTTGTTCTCGATCATCGTCAACTTGTTGAAACGGTTGGCGTTGATCCATTCAGCAGTGATGGCTTTGTTGAACGCCTTTGCCGATGCTTCGGTTGCGAACATCCGATAGCACTTGTTCAGCGGGTCACGGACGACGTACAGTCCATTCACAACCCGGATGGTGTACACGTTACGAATGCGAGGAAGCATCCGACGTGTGAGCAAGAAGCTCAAGGATTCCTCCCGAGCTTCCACCGCCAGCTCAAACGCACCGATGGCGCCGTGTTTCTTGACAGACCAACTACGGCTAGACCAGCCATTAGTCTCCTTGTTGATGACACCGGCAGAGAAACGTTCAGCATCTTCGCTGTAGCTGACACCGCATGGCAGATGCAACAACTTGCTGCTACCATTTTCGCTAACGACGATTTTACGAGCTTCGAGTTTAAACACAGCCATTGCAAGTCCTCCAAAGGACATGAAAGTAAAGGAACAAACGAATTAATGAAACAGATACTTCAGTGCGGCTAAGGGTACTGCGAACAATCGAACTTCGATAACAACGAAGATGATTGCAACGATGACGGTCCAGCCGATGGAAAACCCACGCAGACCATTCCGCCAGAACGCACGCCCGTAAAGCATGTAAAACACAAGGGCGCCGTTCAGACAGAACAACACAATCAGTCCAATGAGCATACAGCTTCCTTAGGCGTTGTCAGTCGCCGGTGTTTCGCCAGAGCGCAACCAGCCGCATTGCTTGCGGCTATGGATGGAAGGGTTCAGCTGTTTGGTGGTCGGGTTCTCGCCCATTTCACCGAACAGTCGGAACAGAACGTACGGGCGCTCCAGCTGCTGACGCAACTCCTGTTCGAACGCAGCACGGTCGCGCTTGTCGTTGTAGACACGGATGTTGCCGCTGATCTGCACCAGCTCACGAACGGAGCCAGGCTTGAGGGTAAGTGGGATAGTGCCCACTTTAGGCAGACCTTCAGGACGCTCGTCCTTGTCGATGTAGGCCACCAGCTCGTTGTTGTCGACTTTGAGAGTTACTTTGGACATGATGTTCTCCAGCCCTAATTAGGAAGAATGGTTGATTAGCTGTTTATGGATAGCGCGGAAATACCCGACGCCTTCAGCAGCAGATGCTTTATTCAGGATTTGATTATCCAGTTGTTCGATCAGACCGAACAATGGCGATCCTTCGTAGAAAGCATATTCAAGCAGGTTGGTGAGTAACTCGGGTTCCTGCTTGAAGACCTCCGAATCTTTGTACACTTCAGATAACTCCACATTCAGATCCGTACTGAACATGACGTCACCTGCCAAGCCAGCAGCAATGACGCGAACGCCACGGTTGCTGATCCAGACAAACTTACGACCTACCTCGGTTTGAGTGTGCTGGTAGGCGAAACCGATAGCGTCTTGGTCTGACATCCGACCCAAGTCACTGAAGTAGCTAGTAGCCGTTGCAATCTTGGCAAACTGTTCGCGGGTCTTGTTGACTTTCAGCAGTTGCATGACCGCTCCTTATTTGTGGTCGTGCAGATGCTTCTGCGATTCGACCAGTTGAGCATGACGTTCGAGGAACAGTCGGATATCTGCAAATGCCTGTCCCGGCATGAGCAACTGACTGTCAAGCATCCCGATAACACCGACCAGAGACTTGCCTTCGTAAAAGGCGTGTTCAATCAACTCAATGACCACCTCGGTCTTGTTCTTGAACACCGGTGTATCGTTGTACTCCATCGAAACAAACAACTCGCCATTCTCACCAAAGATCAGGTGGCCATGACTACCCGCTGCAATGACTCGCAGCTCCCCGTGCTCATTGATGTACGCAGTTTCAAACCGCGGATCAAAAGCAGACCGTGCTTGGAGAGGGATCACGGTTTCCCTTGCCAAACGAATGGCTTCGACTTCTTGCATGCGCCCGTAAGAGCGCAGCGTTTGAATTCGATTAAACCGACCAATGAACTTGGCTGGGTTTTTGCTGTACTTTAAATGTTCCATACGTCCTCCGAAGGACTGGAAAGGGTCAGGACACTGCAGCTCGTTTTGTACGAGCCAAATGGTTGTGATGGTAACGACCGATGATGCGGCGGCGAATAAAGCTTGCCTGCCCTGCTTCATCGTAACGATAGAGACTGGCCGCAATGTATGCCAATTCATCGTTGAAGGATGGCTGGGCGATGTCAATCAATTTCTTGACCGCAGCGCCCATCTTGTCAATCTCGGCGAGTACAATCTTCAGTACTCGCTGGTTTGGCTTGTTCTGCATGAGTCCTCCTAGGACAGTGTTGCAGTAGGAATTACTTGTCGAAATCAGCATCGACCTTGACAGGTTCGCTGAGCTTGCGTTTGGCGGTATCTTGAACAGGCTTGCCAAACATCACGACACAGAAGCGCTCGAAGATGTATTCCTCAACCGAGCCGGACAGATGGAACGAACGGGTACCGAAACCTGTACCCGTCCAAGTGTAACGGCAATGGACGAACTTTCCTTCGACAGCAACGGTCAGAGCGCAGAGATCGCGCTCACGTTCCGTGAACTCTTTGAAGAGGGGGCATTTGTCACCGAATACATCGATGACCTTTTGCATGTCGGCGTTCAGTTCCTTCATGCTTTTCAACTCACGGGCTGCTTGTGCTGCGCTCATTATGTCCTCCTTAGGACTTGAATGAAAATTAAATTTCGAAGTTCAGACGTTCTTTCATGATCTCGACAATACGAATGCCGGGGAACATGACGCTTTCGTCGATGTCTTCAACGTGGATGAAGAGGTCGGTGTGCGTTTTGCGCACAAAGGCTTTCTTGAAGTCCTCGAAAGAACAACGGTAGAAAGCAACGCTATTGCGGCCGGTTTCTGCAGCCAGCAGCGTCGAAAAGGTGATGACCAGATCACGCTTATTCGAAGCCATGTAGTACATGCCTTTCATCGGCATGCGCTTCATGGTAATCCCGAACTCTTCCGAGAAGTCGGAAGTAGCGCCCTGACAATGATACTGCGGAGGCAGAAGATCAGGAGTCAGGGTTGGGATGTTGAAAGTAGCGGGGTTGAAAGAAGTAGTCATTATAAAGTCCTCCTAAGGACAGGTTAAGTTGATTCGATTACGTGATGTGTGACTGAAAGAAAGTTAAGTATGCAGAGATCTTTATGTACCTCTAACCTTCCCCAGGTATAGCCAACATGACTAATCAAGAAATGCTGACAGCTTTAATCGTGTCGGCAAACCAGAGCTACCTGGAGCAACACGATGTAACGCTCACTGCAAAGGATCTAACGTTCACGGACCCAACCGCTGGGGAGTACGAGGACGGTAGCAACACAATGATCCAAGTGAGTGCCGACACGAAAGATGTCGAAGGCTCCTACGTCTACCATTACACCCGACTGGACATGCAGCAAGCGTTTGCAGACATCGGTGTAGGTCAAGTGACTGTAGACGTCCATGAGATTGTCGGTGCCAACGTCCTCATTGCCCTGAGAGAGAAATACAACTTCATTCTGCATGCCAGTGAGATCGAGTCGTTTGTCATTGACGAGAATGTCTGTACGATTACTGTCGCTGGTAACTGTTTAGTCTGGATCGGCGAACTCACTGTCTATCTGGTTGAACAAGAACTCGAAGAACTGTCTGCCGCGTTTCCAAACAACGTCCTGAACGGATTGGATTGATCCTAACCTCACGAGATCTTCAGTATGGCCACCGATTATACTCGCGACGAGATTGATGTAGTGATCGATCTGATCCGACGCGACAACGGC
>Ga0247742_10001859_pt1 | contig 14174 bp, 14 predicted proteins | sample UWRJL208509C2_FD_180944 | JGI IMG/M metagenome (GOLD analysis project Ga0247742, IMG submission 180944) | Plant litter microbial communities from Arlington Agricultural Research Station in Wisconsin, United States - UWRJ-L208-509C-2 | ecosystem: Environmental > Terrestrial > Plant litter >...
AAGGGACTCGGCGGCCTCACCGGCGCCAAAGTAGAGAGTTTCCTCGACAAAGGCATCCAAGGTTATCGTCAACGTGAAGACCAAGCTTTCTGATTGTCTGCGCCCGCTGATGCTGGGCGCGTTGTTCCTGGGTACCGCCGCTAACGCGGCGGTGCAGTCCATCGATAAAGTCGTGGCGATCGTCGACAACGACGTGGTGATGCAGAGCCAACTGGACCAACGGGTCCACGAGGTCGAGCAAACCATCGCCAAACGCGGTTCCGCGCCGCCACCGGCCGGTGTGCTGGATCAGCAGGTGCTGGAGCGCCTGATCGTTGAAAACCTGCAATTGCAGATCGGCGAACGTTCCGGCATCCGCATCACCGACGAAGAACTGAACCAGGCGATCGGCACCATCGCTCAGCGCAACAACATGACCGTGGATCAATTCCGCGCCGCACTGGCTCGCGACGGCTTGTCTTATGACGACGCTCGCGAGCAGGTTCGCCGGGAAATGATCATCAGCCGTGTGCGCCAGCGCCGTGTGGCCGAACGCATCCAGGTGTCCGAGCAGGAAGTGAAGAACTTCCTCGCCTCGGACTTGGGCAAGATGCAGCTGTCGGAAGAATTCCGCCTGGCCAACATCCTGATCCCGACACCTGAAAGCGCCAACTCCGAGGCCATTCAGGCCGCGGCCAAGCAAGCGGATGCGGTGTATCAGCAACTGAAGCAAGGCGCTGACTTCGGTCAAATGGCCATTGCCAAGTCCGCCAGCGAAACCGCACTGGAAGGCGGCGACATGGGCTTCCGCAAGGCGGCGCAGTTGCCACCGCCCTTCGACCGCATGCTCAGCACCATGGCTGTGGGCGACATCACCCAACCGATGCGCACACCGGGCGGCTTCATCATTCTGAAGATCCTCGAGAAGCGTGGCGGCGAGACCCAGATGCGTGACGAAGTGCACGTGCGGCATATCCTGGTCAAACCGAGCCCGATCCGCGACGAAGAGAAGACCAAGGCTCTGGCCCAGTCGCTCTACACCCGTATCGAAGCTGGCGAAGACTTTGCCGAACTGGCGAAAAACTATTCGGAAGACCCGGGTTCGGCGCTTAACGGCGGCGACTTGAGCTGGATCGACCCGAACGCGTTGGTGCCTGAATTCCGCGAAGTGATGGCCAAGACCCCGCAAGGTCAGCTGTCCAAGCCGTTCCAGACCCAATATGGCTGGCACGTCCTGGAAGTCCTTGGCCGTCGCGCCACCGACAGCACCAGTCAGGCCCGTGAGCAACAAGCCATGACCGTACTGCGTAACCGCAAATACGACGAAGAGCTGCAAACCTGGCTGCGTCAGATCCGTGACGAAGCGTACGTAGAGATCAAACTCCCTGGTGCAGACCAGGCAGCGCAGTGAAACCCAAGCGTTTCGCGCTGACCCCCGGCGAGCCGGCGGGCATAGGTCCAGACCTGTGCCTGCTGCTGGCCACGCAAGCCCAGCCCCACCCCCTGATTGCCATCACCAGTCGCGACCTGCTCCTTGAGCGGGCCGCGCAACTGGGTGTGGTTGTCGACCTGCTGCCGGTTTCCCCAGGCAACTGGCCGGACACCCCGGCGCCAGCCAACAGCCTGTATGTCTGGGACACCCCGCTCAGCGCGCCGGTGATTGCCGGGCAACTGGACAAAGCCAACGCGGCGTTCGTTCTGGAAACCCTGACTCGCGCCGGGCAAGGCTGCCTGGACGGGCATTTTGCCGGGATGATCACGGCGCCTGTGCATAAAGGCGTGATCAACGAATCCGGGATCGCCTTCTCCGGCCATACCGAATTCCTCGCAGACCTGACCCACACCGCGCAAGTGGTGATGATGCTCGCCACCCGCGGTCTGCGCGTCGCGCTGGTGACCACTCACCTGCCGCTGCGGGAGATTGCCGACGCCATCACCCCCGAGCGACTCGAGCGGGTCACGCGCATCCTGCACGCCGACCTGCAAGACAAGTTCGGCATTGCCCAACCGCGCATCCTGGTCTGTGGGCTCAACCCCCATGCCGGTGAAGGCGGACACCTGGGTCATGAAGAAATCGACATCATCGAACCCACCCTAGAGCGCCTGCGCGGTGAAGGCATGGACCTTCGGGGCCCCTTGCCCGCCGACACTCTGTTTACCCCCAAATATCTGGAGCACTGCGACGCGGTGTTGGCGATGTACCACGACCAGGGCCTGCCCGTGCTGAAGTACAAAGGCTTCGGCGCCGCCGTCAACGTGACCCTCGGCTTGCCGATCATCCGTACGTCGGTCGACCATGGCACCGCACTCGACTTGGCCGGCAGCGGCAAGATCGATACCGGCAGCCTGCAAGTCGCCCTGGAAACCGCCTACCAGATGGCCGAGACCCGTTTATGACCGAGCATTACCAACACAAGGCGCGTAAACGCTTTGGCCAGAATTTCCTGCATGATGCCGGCGTTATCGACCGCATCCTGCGCTCCATCCACGCCAAACCCGACGACCGCCTGCTGGAAATCGGCCCGGGCCAGGGTGCCTTGACCCAAGGCCTGCTCAACAGCGGTGCGCAACTCGACGTGGTGGAACTGGACAAGGACCTGATCCCGATCCTCAACCAGCAATTCGCCGGCAAGAGCAACTTCAACCTGCACCAGGGCGATGCGCTGAAGTTCGACTTCAACACTCTCAATGCCGCGCCGAACAGCCTGCGGGTGGTCGGTAACCTGCCGTACAACATTTCCACGCCGCTGATCTTTCACCTGCTGCACAACGCCAGCATCATCCGCGACATGCACTTCATGCTGCAAAAAGAAGTGGTCGAGCGCTTGGCCGCGGGCCCGGGCGGCGGCGATTGGGGCCGGCTGTCGATCATGGTTCAGTACCATTGCCGAGTCGAGCACCTGTTCAATGTCGGCCCCGGCGCATTCAATCCGCCACCGAAGGTTGATTCCGCCATCGTGCGCCTGGTGCCCCACGCCGTGCTGCCGCACCCGGCCAAGGATCACCGCCTGCTGGAGCGCGTCGTTCGCGAAGCGTTCAACCAGCGCCGCAAAACCTTGCGCAACACGCTGAAATTGTTGCTGAGCAACACCGAAATCGAAGCCGCTGGCGTCGACGGCAGCCTGCGCCCCGAACAGCTCGACCTGGCCGCTTTCGTGCGCCTGGCCGACAAACTCAGCGAACAAGTCGCACAGGCGCCTGCCGCCGACTGACGGACGACCGGCGTGATCGGGTAGGACACGAGCGCCGGTCTCTGGTTTACTACCCGATACTTGCCTAGACTGACCTTCATCAGCTACGCCCCGCGTCCCGCTTCGCTTTTAAGGCCTTTTGCATGTCCGATCCTCGTTATCAGGTCGACGTCAGCGTCGTCACCCGCTATCTGGCAGAACAATCGCAACCCGAGCACAACCGCTTTGCTTTCGCCTACACCATTACCGTGCACAACAATGGCGAGCTACCGGCCAAGCTGTTGTCGCGGCACTGGGTCATCACCGACGGTGACGGCCATGTCGAGGAAGTGCGCGGCGCCGGTGTCGTCGGCCAGCAACCGCTGATCGACGTGGGCAAGAGCCACACCTACAGCAGCGGCACGGTCATGACCTCCAAGGTCGGCACCATGCAAGGCACTTACGAAATGCTCGCCAACGACGGCAAGCATTTCGACGCCGTCATCGCGCCCTTCCGCCTCGCCGTCCCCGGAGCCCTGCACTGATGGCGACTTACGCGGTCGGCGACCTGCAGGGCTGCCTCGATGCCCTGCAATGTTTGCTCAAACAGGTGGCCTTCGATCCGACCCAGGACCGCCTGTGGTTGGTGGGCGATCTGGTCAACCGCGGTCCGCAATCCCTGGAAACCCTGCGTTACCTCTATAGCATCCGTGAATCCGTGGTCTGCGTACTGGGCAATCATGACCTGCACCTGCTGGCGGCCGGACGCAACATCGAGCGCTTGAAAAAAGCCGATACCCTGCGCGAGATCCTCGAAGCGTCCGACGGTCCGGAGCTTCTGGAGTGGCTGCGCCAGCAAAAGCTGATGCATTACGACGAACAGCGCGACATGGCGCTGGTGCATGCCGGGATACCGCCACAGTGGTCACTGCGCAAAGCGCTCAAGTACGCGGCCGAAGTTGAAGAAGCCTTGCGTGACGACAACCTGATCGGCCCATTCCTTGACGGCATGTATGGCAACGAGCCAGCAAAATGGGACAACGACCTTAAAGGCGTAACCCGCCTGCGCGTCATCACCAACTATTTCACCCGCATGCGTTTCTGCACCAGCGAAGGCAAACTCGACCTCAAGGGCAAGGAAGGCATCGATTCCGCACCGCCGGGTTATGCGCCGTGGTTCAGTCACAAGGAACGCAAGACCCGCGGCGTGAAGATTGTCTTCGGCCACTGGGCCGCCCTTGAAGGCCGCTGCGACGAGCCCGGCGTGTTCGCCCTCGACACCGGATGCGTCTGGGGCGGCGCGATGACGCTGCTGAACGTCGACACCGGTACGCGGCTGCGCTGCGAGTGCGACGAACAGGGCCATGCCGAACCTCACCCGCCTTCTATCCCCGAACCACTGCCGGCCAGCGCCCAGCGCTAGGTCGCACCGCCCGCCCGATCACAGGAGCCCGCCATGAGCGAATTCAAACGCATCCCCCCAGAACAAGCCCAGGCCCTGCGCGAGCAAGGCGCCGTGGTGGTCGACGTGCGCGACCCGGCGACCTATGCCGCGCTGCACATCAGCGGCTCGAAACATCTGGACAACCATTCCCTCCACGCTTTCATCCAGGGCGCCGACCTCGACGCGCCGACCGTGGTGGTCTGCTATCACGGCAACTCCAGCCAGGGCGCCGCCGCCTATCTGGTCAGCCAAGGCTTCTCCGATGTCTACAGCATGGACGGCGGTTTTGAGCTGTGGCGCACGACCTATCCGGCGGACACCGCCCAGGGCACCTCCGAATAATTTTTTTCACCTCACGCAGGCCCCGTCTCCCGCGGGCTTGCGTGGCGGCAGACGAACGGTCTGCCACAACTAATTACGTATCTCGCCTTTACCTCCTGAATTCCCAACTATCCTTAGCCCAGGCCATCCAAAACAGGGGAGAGCCGGTACACCGGCGCGCGGGTCATCGGGAGTAGCCTTCGGGGCGATTAGCCTCGTAAGGGTTCTGGGGGGTAAACAGCAGCTGCATATCCGGCTGCTGCCAGCATCGACTGAGTGATCCGGCGTCGGCTCCACGTATCGAGCGAGGTGACGTCATGAGTATCTTTAGCCACTTCCAACAACGCTTCGAGTCCACACGCCAGGAAGAATTCTCGCTGCAAGAGTACCTGGAGCTGTGCAAGAAGGACCGCAGCGCCTACGTTTCCGCCGCCGAGCGTCTGCTGCTGGCCATCGGCGAACCGGAGCTGCTGGACACCTCGACCAACTCGAGACTGTCGCGCATCTTTTCCAATAAGGTGATCCGTCGCTATCCGGCCTTTGAAGACTTCCACGGGATGGAAGAATGCATCGACCAGATCGTCTCGTATTTCCGCCATGCCGCCCAAGGCCTGGAAGAGAAGAAACAGATCCTTTACCTCCTGGGTCCGGTGGGCGGTGGTAAATCGTCCCTGGCCGAGAAGCTCAAACAACTGATCGAAAAAGTGCCCTTCTACGCGATCAAGGGCTCGCCCGTGTTCGAGTCGCCCCTGGGATTGTTCAACGCCACCGAAGATGGCGCGATCCTTGAGGAAGACTTCGGCATCCCCCGGCGCTACCTCAACACCATCATGTCGCCTTGGGCCACCAAGCGCCTGTCCGAGTTCGGCGGCGACATCAGCCAGTTCCGCGTGGTCAAGCTCTACCCGTCGATCCTCAACCAGATCGCCGTAGCCAAGACCGAACCGGGTGACGAGAACAACCAGGACATTTCGGCGCTGGTCGGCAAGGTCGATATCCGCAAGCTCGAAGAATTCCCGCAAAACGACGCCGATGCCTACAGCTACTCCGGTGCGCTGTGCCGCGCCAACCAGGGCCTGATGGAATTCGTCGAGATGTTCAAGGCCCCGATCAAGGTCTTGCACCCGCTGCTGACCGCGACCCAGGAAGGCAACTACAACAGTACCGAAGGCCTCGGCGCGATTCCGTTCACCGGTATCCTGCTCGCCCACTCCAACGAATCGGAGTGGCACACCTTCCGCAACAACAAGAACAACGAAGCCTTCATCGACCGGATCTACATCGTCAAAGTGCCTTACTGCCTGCGGGTCAGCGACGAGGTGAAGATTTACGACAAACTGCTGTTCAACAGTTCGTTGGCCAAGGCCCATTGCGCGCCGGACACCCTGAAGATGCTGGCCCAGTTCACCGTGCTTTCGCGCCTCAAGGAGCCGGAAAACTCGAACATCTACTCCAAGATGCGCGTTTACGACGGCGAAAACCTCAAGGACACCGATCCGAAAGCTAAGTCGATCCAGGAATATCGCGACTCCGCCGGTGTGGATGAAGGCATGAACGGCCTGTCGACGCGCTTCGCGTTCAAGATTCTGTCCAAAGTCTTCAACTTCGATCCCCATGAGATCGCCGCCAACCCGGTGCACTTGCTCTACGTGCTGGAACAGCAGATCGAGCAGGAGCAATTCCAGGCAGAAACCCGTGAACGCTATCTGCGCTTCCTCAAGGAATACCTGGCGCCGCGTTATATCGAATTCATCGGCAAGGAGATCCAGACCGCCTACCTCGAGTCTTACAGCGAGTACGGCCAGAACATCTTCGATCGTTACGTGCTGTATGCGGACTTCTGGATTCAGGATCAGGAGTACCGCGATCCGGAAACCGGCGAGATCCTCAACCGTGTCGCCTTGAACGAAGAACTGGAGAAAATCGAAAAACCGGCCGGCATCAGCAATCCGAAGGATTTCCGCAACGAGATCGTCAACTTCGTGCTGCGCGCCCGGGCCAACAACAACGGCAAGAACCCAACCTGGCTCAGCTACGAAAAACTGCGGGTGGTCATCGAGAAGAAAATGTTCTCCAACACCGAAGACCTGCTGCCGGTTATCAGTTTCAACGCCAAGGCGAGCAAAGAGGACCAACAGAAACACAACGACTTCGTCACACGAATGGTCGAACGCGGCTACACCGACAAACAGGTACGGCTTCTTTCCGAGTGGTACCTGCGGGTCAGAAAGTCCCAGTAAGGGAGCTGCAAGCGGCAAACGACAGCCTGAAGGCAGTGACGCACGGTGTGCGTGATTGCCACCACCTATCGCGCGCCGCTTGTTTCTGAAGCTTCTGTCTTGCAGCTTGAAGCTTATGACTCGAAGCTCCCCGGAGGGCCTATGAGCTATGTGATCGACCGACGTCTCAATGGCAAGAACAAGAGCACGGTAAACCGCCAGCGTTTTCTGCGGCGTTACCGTGATCACATCAAGAAAGCCGTCGAAGAGGCGGTGAGCCGGCGCTCCATTACCGATATGGAGCACGGCGAACAGATCAGCATTCCCGGTCGCGACATCGACGAGCCGGTGCTTCACCACGGCCGCGGCGGCAAGCAGACCGTCGTCCACCCGGGCAACAAGGAATTCACCAGCGGCGAGCACATTGCCCGCCCGCCGGGAGGCGGCGGTGGCAAGGGGCCGGGCAAGGCCGGCAACTCTGGCGAAGGCATGGACGAGTTCGTGTTCCAGATCACTCAGGAAGAGTTTCTGGAGTTCATGTTCGAGGACCTGGAGCTGCCGAACCTGGTCAAGCGCAACCTGACCGGTACCGACACCTTCAAGACCGTGCGTGCCGGTATCAGCAACGAAGGCAACCCGTCGCGGATCAATATCATCCGTACCCTGCGTTCAGCCCATGCACGGCGTATCGCCCTGTCCGGCAGCAGCCGGGCGAAGCTGCGCGATGCGAAAGCCGAGCTGGAACGGTTGAAACTGGAAGAGCCCGATAACTTTGGCGATATCCAGGCGTTACAGGAAGAAATCGAGAAACTCAGTGCGCGCATTCACCGCGTGCCGTTCCTCGACACCTTCGACCTCAAGTACAACCTGCTGATCAAGCAGCCCAACCCCAGTTCCAAAGCGGTGATGTTCTGCCTGATGGACGTCTCCGGCTCCATGACCCAGGCGACCAAGGACATCGCCAAGCGCTTTTTCATCCTGCTGTACCTGTTTCTCAAGCGTAACTACGACAAGATCGATGTGGTCTTCATTCGCCACCACACCAGTGCCCGGGAAGTCGACGAGGAAGAGTTCTTCTACTCACGGGAAACCGGCGGCACCATCGTGTCCAGCGCCTTGAAACTGATGCAGGAGATCATGGCCGAGCGCTACCCGAGCAACGAGTGGAACATCTATGCCGCCCAGGCGTCCGACGGTGACAACTGGAACGACGATTCACCGATTTGCCGGGATATCCTGATCAACCAGATCATGCCGTTCGTGCAGTACTACACCTACGTCGAGATCACCCCGCGTGAACACCAGGCCCTGTGGTTCGAATACGAACGCATCGCCGAAGCCTTTTCTGACACGTTCGCCCAGCAGCAACTGGTCTCGGCCGGGGATATTTACCCGGTCTTCCGTGAACTCTTCCAGCGCAGGTTAGTGACATGACCGCCAAAGAGCAGAAACGCCAACCCATTTCCACGGGCTCCGAATGGACGTTCGAGCTGATCCAGGCCTACGACCGCGAAATCAGCCGTATCGCGGCCGGCTATGCGCTGGACACCTACCCGAACCAGATCGAAGTCATTACCGCCGAGCAAATGATGGACGCCTACGCGTCGGTCGGCATGCCGTTGGGCTATCACCATTGGTCCTATGGCAAGCACTTCCTCAGCACCGAAAAATCCTACAGTCGCGGCCAGATGGGTCTGGCATACGAGATCGTGATCAACTCGGACCCCTGCATCGCCTACCTGATGGAAGAAAACACCATCTGCATGCAGGCACTGGTGGTAGCTCACGCTTGCTACGGCCACAACAGTTTCTTCAAGGGCAACTACCTGTTCCGCACCTGGACCGACGCCAGTTCGATCATCGATTACCTGGTATTCGCCAAGCAGTACATCATGCAATGCGAGGAGCGCCACGGTATCGACGCAGTGGAGGACTTGCTCGATTCCTGCCACGCGCTGATGAACTACGGCGTCGACCGTTACAAGCGCCCGTACCCGATTTCCGCCGAGGAAGAACGGCGGCGGCAGAAGGATCGTGAAGAGCATTTGCAGAAGCAGATCAACGACCTGTGGCGGACGATTCCCAAAGGCGCGGACAAGTACAGCGACAAGGACAATGCGCGCTTCCCCGCCGAACCTCAGGAAAACATCCTGTACTTCATCGAAAAGCACGCGCCATTGCTGGAGCCCTGGCAACGGGAAATCGTGCGGATCGTGCGCAAGATCGCCCAGTATTTCTACCCGCAACGCCAGACCCAAGTGATGAACGAAGGCTGGGCGACGTTCTGGCACTACACGCTGATGAACGATTTGTACGACGAAGGCCTGGTGACGGACGGCTTCATGATGGAGTTCCTCACGTCCCACACCAGCGTGGTCATGCAGCCAGGGTTCGACAGTCCCTATTACAGCGGCATCAACCCCTATGCCCTGGGGTTCGCCATGTACCGCGATATCCGGCGCATGTGTGAAGAACCCACCGAGGAGGATTACCGCTGGTTCCCGGACATTGCCGGCACCGACTGGCTGTCGAGCATCAAGTTCGCCATGAGCAGTTTCAAGGACGAGAGCTTCATCCTGCAGTACCTGTCGCCCAAGGTGATCCGCGACCTGAAGCTGTTCAGCATCCTCGACGACGACCAGAAAGATGACCTGCTGGTACCGGCCATCCATGACGAGGGCGGCTATCGGACTATTCGCGAAACCCTGGCCGCGCAATACAACTTGGGCAACCGCGAACCCAACGTGCAGATCTACAGCATCGACCGTCGTGGCGATCGCTCGCTGACCCTGCGCCATCAACAACACGACCGCAAACCGCTGGGCGAGTCCACCGAGGAAGTGCTCAAGCACCTGCACCGGCTCTGGGGCTTCGATATTCACCTGGAAACCCTGCAAGGCGACCAGATCATGAAAACCCATCACGTCCCGCCCCGCAGCGAGCACGCCGAAGGGGACTATGGCCGACTGGACCTGGCCGTCATTCATCTTTGAAACGGTTCTGGCCTCCGCAAGCACGACGCAAGGGTTATCCTGTCGGGCTTACGGAGGTTTTTTATGCAGATTTATAAAGTTGGCGGCGCGGTCCGCGATCGCTTGCTTGGCCAGGCCGTCACCGACATCGACTGGGTGGTGGTAGGCGCTACCGCCGAGGAAATGCTGGCCAAGGGTTTCCGTCCAGTCGGCGCTGATTTCCCGGTGTTCATCGACCCCAAATCCGGCGAGGAATACGCCTTGGCGCGCACCGAGCGCAAGAGCGGTCGCGGTTACGGCGGCTTCGTGTTCCATGCCAGCCCCGACGTGACCCTCGAAGAAGACTTGATTCGCCGCGACCTGACCATCAACGCCATGGCCGAGGATGGCGAGGGTAAATTGACCGATCCTTACCACGGCCAGCGCGACCTTAAAGACCGCATTCTGCGCCACGTTTCCCCCGCGTTTGCCGAAGATCCCCTCCGTGTGCTGCGCGTTGCCCGTTTCGCCGCGCGCTATGCCGACCTCGGATTCACCGTCGCGCCCGAGACCCTTGAGCTGATGCGCCAACTCAGCGAGTCCGGCGAATTGGAAGCACTGACCGCCGAACGCAGCTGGAAAGAAATCTCCCGCGCCCTGATGGAAAAGCAGCCGCAGGTCTTTATCCAAGTCTTACGCGATTGTGGCGCGCTCAAGGTCTTGATGCCGGAAGTCGACGCACTGTTTGGCGTTCCGCAACCCGAGGCCCATCACCCGGAAATCGACACGGGCATCCACACCCTGAGCGTCTTACAGCAAGCGGCGCTCAGCCAGCAGCCGCTGACGGTGCGCTGGGCCTGCCTGCTGCATGATCTGGGGAAAGGGCTGACACCTGAGAGCGAATGGCCTCGGCACATAGCTCACGAGTTCAAGGGCCTGAAGTTGATCAAGGCCGTCAACGAACGATTCAAGGCGCCCAAAGACTGCCAGGAACTGGCCTTGCTGGTGGGCGAGTACCACACCCATGGCCACCGAGCCTTGGAACTCAAGGCTTCGACGTTGCTGGAGTTGCTACAGAGTTTCGACGTATACCGCCGCCCGCAGCGCTTCGAGGAGTTTATCGCGGCCTGCGAAATGGACGCCCGTGGCCGCAAAGGCCTTGAGCAGCGAAGTTATCCACAGGCGGATTATTTGCGCGGAGCAGCGGTGGCGGCACGCGGAGTGGCGGTGCAGCCGTTATTGGAAAAGGGATTCAAGGGGCCCGAGCTGGGCGAGGCCATCAAGCGCGAGCGGCTTAAGGCGTTGAAGGCCTACAAAGAGGCTGCATCTGCCTGAAACGTCATCGAAAAGTCCTTCGCGAGCAGGCTCGCTCCCACATTGGATCGCCTGAGCCCACGTGGGAGCGAGCCTGCTCGCGAAAAGGCCTTCAATCTCTCAGCAGATTTGAAGGCGTCAGTTGCTCGCCCCGCCACTCAAACGCCACTGGCGCAAGCACCTGATCAATCTGCGCCTCCGCCCACAACGTCGCGAAGCTTTTGCCTACACCCGGATGCACGCGATCCGGGGCAATCAGCGACAACGGCCACAAGACGAAAGAATTTTTCAGAATTTCTGCCCGAGGCAGGATCAAGCCGTCGAAATTGCCCACCAGCTCACCGAACAACAACACGTCGATGTCCAGCGGTAAACCCTTGCGGTCTGGGGCATAGCGGCCATTGTCCGCTTCGATAAACTTCAAGCGCCGGTCCAGCTCCATCAGGGGCAGATCGGTGAACGCCGAAATCACGAAATTGAAGAAGGGCCCACTCTTGATCCCCACCGGCTGGCTTTCGAATACCGCCGAGCAACGCATGTCCACCAGGAAACCGGCCAGTGCTTCAAGGCCCGCCTGGAGGTGGGATTCGCGCTCGATATTGCTGCCGAGCCCGAGAAAAACCTGAGTCAGCGACATCCGCGCTCGATCTCCACGCCCACGCCACCGGTTGCCGCCGGAACCGCCCCTGGCTTGGTCAACTTCAGGCGCATCCAGGTGATCTTGAATTCGGCCATCAGGGTTTCAGTCAGACGCTCGGCAAAGGTTTCCACCAATTGGAATTGCGATTGCTCGGCGAACGCTTGAATACGTGCCGAAACGCTGGCGTAGTCGAGGGCAAGGGTCAAGTCGTCACCGGCAGCGGCCGGGCGATTATCCCAGGCAAAGCTCAGATCCAGGCGCAGGCACTGTCGGATGTTTCGCTCCCAGTCGTAGGCCCCGATCACGGTGTCGACTTCCAGGCCCTCGATAAACACTCTGTCCAAGCACTTCTCTCCGCTGCACGACAAGGGCGCGATGCGCCGTTAGAATCAGGGCGTCCTCGCCCGGAATAGTTAGCATGTTTTGGTTACTGGCGACCTTCGCCTACCTGCTTGGCTCTCTGTCCTTCGCCATTTTGCTCAGCCGCCTGACCGGAAATCCCGATCCGCGAATGAGCGGCTCGGGCAATGCCGGCGCGACCAACATGCTGCGCCTGGCAGGCCGAAAACTGGCGATCCTGACCCTGCTCGGCGACCTTTGCAAAGGCCTGGTGCCGGTGCTGATCGCCAGCCTCGCGGGCCTCTCGTTGCAACAACAGGCCTGGATCGGCGTCTGCGCCGTCATTGGCCATTTGTTCCCGGTGTACTTTCGCTTTCGCGGCGGCAAAGGTGTCGCCACCGCTGCCGGCATGCTGCTGGGGCTTTATCCCCCCGCCGCGTTGCTGGCGATCTGTGCCTGGCTGCTGACGTTCTACCTGACCCGCACCAGCTCGCTGGCGGCGCTGATCGCCACGCCACTGACCCTGCCACTGCTGGCTTGGCAGGAGCCGGCGGCGTTGCTACCGATGGCGGCCTTGACGGGATTGATCGTCTGGCGCCATCGGGGCAATCTACGCGACCTGTTTGCCGGGCGCGAACGGCATTTCTGAATCCTGCAGAGCGCTCAGCTCATCACAGAGGAGACAGCTGCTCCATCGGCCAGCGCGCCTGCACGCTGATCGCCAGGCTTTCATGCTGGCCGGCCTGCAAGCGCTGGCAACCGGCAAACGCGATCATCGCGCCATTGTCGGTGCAAAACTCCGGACGGGCGTAAAACACATCGCCCTTCAGGTCGCCGAGCATTTTCTCCAGGGACAAGCGCAACGCCTTGTTCGCGCTGACGCCACCGGCAATCACCAGCCGCTTCATGCCCGCCTGCTTCAGGGCCCGCTTGCACTTGATGGTCAAAGTCTCCACCACCGCTTGCTGGAACGCCAGCGAGATGTCGCAACGGGCTTGCTCACTGTCGTCCCCGGCGCTGACGCTTTGCTGCCAGGTGTTCAAGGCAAAGGTTTTCAGACCGCTGAAGCTGAAATCCAGACCCGGGCGATCACACATCGGACGCGGGAAGAGGAATCGTCCGGCAACGCCCTGCTGTGCCAGGCGCGCGATTTCCGGACCACCGGGATAATTGAGCCCCATCATCTTCGCGGTCTTGTCGAACGCTTCACCGGCCGCATCGTCCAGGGTTTCGCCCAACAGGGTGTATTGGCCGATGCCATCGACCTGAACCAGCTGCGTATGCCCACCCGACACCAACAAAGCGACGAACGGGAACTCAGGCGGTTTGGACTCCAGCATCGGCGCCAGCAGGTGGCCTTCCATGTGGTGCACACCCAGGGCCGGGATGCCCCAGGCAAACGCCAGCGCCTGGGCGCAAGACGCGCCCACGAGCAGTGCCCCGACCAGGCCCGGACCCGCGGTGTAGGCGATGGCATCGATCTCGGTCGGCACGCAGTCCGCTTCGGCCAACACCTGGCGGATCAAGGGCAGCATGCGCTTGACGTGATCACGGGACGCCAGCTCCGGCACCACGCCACCATATGCACGGTGCAGGTCGATCTGACTGAACAATGCGTCAGCCAAGAGCCCGCGCTCACTGTCGTAAAGGGCGACACCGGTTTCGTCGCAAGAGGTTTCTAATCCCAGTACTAGCATGGGTTTGCGCCTTGTTTAGGCTGAATTCGAAGGCGCGCATAATAGTCGCCACGTGATGCCCCGACCAGCGGTTTTCGATCAGAGGCTTTGCATTCCGAGC
>Ga0247742_10001860_pt1 | contig 14170 bp, 12 predicted proteins | sample UWRJL208509C2_FD_180944 | JGI IMG/M metagenome (GOLD analysis project Ga0247742, IMG submission 180944) | Plant litter microbial communities from Arlington Agricultural Research Station in Wisconsin, United States - UWRJ-L208-509C-2 | ecosystem: Environmental > Terrestrial > Plant litter >...
GAAATCGTTGATGATACAATCACCTCCGAGCTTTATGTCAACAATGACAATAGTTTCTCGGCTCGAGTTTGTGTTTGTGTTCATTCGTTGTACCCTAGCTAACCGACGGCGAATAGGCGGTCCTGAAGTCATCTCGCGTTCGACTTGTATTTTATGGCACGATCGCAGTTCACGAGAATGTCACAGGAACTGACCAATATCGGTCGCCTGAAGTTGCTTTTGGTCGGTTTATATTCTGGATCAGAAACATGATTGTTAACTCGAGCTCCAGGATGGCAGTCGGGACCGTCGACTGACAAGTTTGCCTTGGGGTGCTTGATCTATGAGATGTTCACCGGAAACCCGCTGTTCCCCCCATGCAGTCCCGGCCCCGCTTATATCCGATCGAAGGCGCTACTGTATCGAAGAATCTTAGGGCTATTGCCTGCAGGTTTCATGCGGAAGCTCGTTTGTGATCACCCAGACCTGGTCGACATTGATGAATGGCCTCCACCAGAAAATCGTGGCCGTACGTCTCGTCTCGGTTTCAATGCAGACACTATCTACCCTCTCTCAGTACGTCTGTCCACACGTCGTCATAAAGCATGTGTTGATGATGTTCCATCATTAACAAGGTACTTGTGGAAGACGAGAACGTCCTTGATGTAGTGACGTCCTTGACACGCATTGTGCCAACTAATCGGTCATCTCTAGTAGAGATTGTAGATTTACCTTTTTTTACCGATCGCTAAAGTCCCGGTTCATAGCAAATGCTGTCCTTGAATGACAATAGCATAAAGAGATAGTGGCATTCGTCTATGATAAATTACAATGCTTCATACTTGACTTCTCGTCTTTCACTCTTCGATATCTTATGCTGACATGTCTAAAATTGAATAAAACTGTTTGGTCATGACGGTGATCGTAACTAAAATCTACGACCTGAAGCTTAAGGTACGACGAAACTTTTGGTCTAGAAACTCGGTTGGTTTCAATGGGTCCATCGGGCGAAGCGGACCTGCATAATTCTTAGAAGGTGCCCGTTGCTACAAAGGGACGTTGCTCACATTTACTGTCATTCAAGGGCAAGATCCAACATTTATTGTCACCAATACACCTCTCCCCCGCCTCTTGGAAGTAGCGCTCGTTTGGAACATTCGAGTCGTCCGTGTTCTTGTACTTCATCAAAGTTTCTTCCTCACGCCGTAACCAAACTATCTCCTGTGGAGAGTAGCGGAGAGCGGGTTTACAGGACAAGAATTGGTTCTGAACAAAAGTTGCGAGGGGAAACACGGAAACCGCATGACTGTAAGTCATAAAATTCATTGAACCGGCTAAACATAATCAATACGAATGTTCTGATTGTAAGTTTGGAACTCACCAAGTGCCATACCCATGATGTACTCAGGAGGACCTTCATCCACCACATGTACATTGACTCTTGACGTGAATTCAAATGTCTCCGTTGACCTGCTGGCAATGATCCTCCGGACATATTCGAAAATCGCCACTCGTCGAAACGGTTTTCGACTGCTGGTCTTCAATGATGTGGCCACGTATTCGCGATCGTAATGGCGGAGGGAGCTGGAGATGCAATTGCCTCCGCCGTCCTTCGCTTGGAATACGTAGTCCTCCAAAAGCATCAGACCTTCCAGCTGTCCGACCGACGACCTTCGGATGCAAATATCCAACGGGGGCGCAGGATCCTTTCGCCTCTCTAAAAAATGGACAACGCCTGCACCGAAAAGAACCGCTTTTTCAGATTCCAGGAGGTCTCGAACAAGACTTGAGCGGCTCCAATACTTCATCCAAAGCTGTACGGATTGCCATACGCAGGACTTGTAAAAATGGACAATGCTCCGGACACGGGTGTTGGTCTTCTCCAAGCGCAGAATAGACCGAGGGTCCAGGTAATCGAATACTTCTCGGCTAACATCATCGAAATGTAATATCAAAAACACTTCAAGAGCTGAGTATGGCGCGGACCAAGCGTACTCCACCGAGTCACAGCTCAGTGTGCTTTGGTGATGTCGATGATTCATTGTAAGAAAATATTCCACAGGTATCACATATAAACGTACCTGCGGCAACTTGAACGCTCGGAACCTCTCTTGACGAAACACAAGTCGTCGATGTGCCTGCATTGCCTTACGTGAGTGGTACGGAGTACAGCACGGCCCAGGGCGGTCGAAATGGATATCGATATTGATCCCCAGCATCAACAAGACCAAATCACGGTTGACCGGAATGTGTAAGCCGTCAATCAGGGCTAGCGATGGTCATAACAGTCGAGTACTTACCAAGATCGATCTTCTGTCAACTCACAGAAGGGAGGGCCGTGTTATAATTTTTCGAAGCACCTACCTATGATATTCCAATCTTACAAGTGTACATTCCATCGTCAGCAACTTAAAGAGTGTAACGTGAGAAGCACAACAATTTCCATTGGGAATGCGATCAAGTTCTATCCTACTCAAATCCTACTTCACATAGACACTGGTCAAACCTCGTTACGGCCGCGAATAATAGTGGGCGCCTTGGAACTCGAAATTTTCGGTCTTGTGGACTTCCTCCTGTTCTGCCCTTTATCTACGGCTTCAGTCATCGGGATGTCCTCTAAATATACCATTACATGGTCATCCGAGTCGTCCGGCTCCGATAGACGTGCGTTCTTGTTCTTCCTTTCATAGTCTGAGAGGCCATCTTCTTCGTCATCGTTCTCTGTGATCTTCCGCTTAGTAGAACCTAGATATGAGCGTCAGTTAATATATTTTGCATGAGATCTATTTCTTACCCTCAAGAGGTTTTATGGGCTGCCCAACTGGAATGTCCACCCATTGATTGTCTGGTGACGGCCAGGCAGTGTATTCCGTTGTACTAAGCACATTTTCTGGACGTCTCCCCACTTTGATAATTTCTAGAGGTATAATTTCGGGACCCCAGAAATCTCCGACGGTTCCGAAAGCCATCTTGAACGAAATCCAAACAACATCACCCTTCCTGATCACAGGCTCATTGGAGAATCCGATTGGCATCATGATATCATTGGCATAACTCAATATCTTAGCCTTCTCGGGATTAGGTTTCCATTGCTGCCCATCCTTCTGATCGGCCACCGCGTCCAGAACCCATGGATGTATATCATATTGGACCTTGCCGCTTGGCCCACTGTTCTTTGCGAATATCTTGCTGGCAAATATATATTTCTGCTTATTCGTTTGAACCTTACCGTCTTGCCACTGACGGCGCTTTCGATTTCCACGATTAAATCCAGGCTTCGAGAGAGCAAGCTTCTCCAATGCCTGTATCGCAATTAAGGAGAGATCAGGGAAGCTCCAATAGTAGGTGACCCACCTCCATGTTATCGTAAAACGATGTGTCCGTTGCAGTATCAAAGGCATAAGAGTATTCGCATTTATAGGATATCTCGGATTGTCTGAAAAATGTCTGGTACCATGGCATAAATATGATAGAAGGACATACATTCGACCTTCAGGAAGCCCACTAGGTGCCGTCTCATTTACCGGAACGAAATTGCCGGTGTCGTAGTCCGAACCCCATAACCAAACACCTGCATGGCAAAGCACTGCAACTTTGTTGTCCTTGGAGTTATATAACTGTGAAAAAAAAAACCCTTCAAAGAGGCCATGTGACGCCTTTGGCATTACGCACTATGTATCGTGAACTTCCCGGCTTCACTGGCCGAACATCAACCAGTGGCTTCATATCGGGATTGGCGAGGGACTCGCACGCTTCATCCATTGTGATTTCATAATCTCGGAAGCGCTTATTCTTCCACTCGTCTACAGGGTTCACTAAGCCAGATGAGGGATCCATACCCAATGATTTTACCACTACACTTATTGGCGACGGTCGGCTTTTATATGTGGCTCCTAATCCTAAATTGGAATTCCCCATTTGGAATTGGGTAGTTTGGGTTCAGGGCAGTCGACAGTGGACCCGCATTTTGGAAGCTGGACTCAAGACAGGTTGATTTAAAAGAAGTAGCGAACTGATCCAACGCTCGATATTGCAAATCATCGATATTTCGCGTGTGAATCACGATGCTGGACATGGACTCAGCCATACTACGTTGATTGACACGCATTCTGGAGTAATTGAGGAGATAGTGTAGAGCCTCAATCGACGAGAGCGAAAAAGAATGCAGGAATTGAAACTCTATATATTCTACCCTCTAGCGTACCAAGAACTTGCAGCTATGCCCCCATCAAGGTTCATGAATACCTCGGTGGATTTCTTGTTAGCTCTCTCCAAGCATGCTCGTGCATACCTATTCTCCTGGTTCACACCACCTAGTATCATCGCATTGATGAAAACCTCCCGCATTGTCAGGAACATAACAAACGGGACGACCAAAGCTGATTGGAACATTCTTCACCTTCTCAAACCGTGGTTCAAGGAACCCAGACAGTTTCTCTATCTTCTCCATGAATGCGAGGCGCTAATCAGCGGGTCCCAGGTCGTGCAGTTCTTCGAAAGAGAGAAATTCCTTGGGAGTGATATGGATATATACACAAGTATTGGATCAGTGACTAAGATGTCAAACTGGCTCCAGACCGAAGGTTACATTTACACGGGATCCTATGGAACATATGACTCGGAGCCTTACACACACTCTATTGATCGCTTATCTCAACCTGGAGCGAAGGGGAACATCTCCGTCGAAAAGTCAATCCTTGCTGTCTATAATTTTTCAAAAGACGGCCTACGACTTCAGATCATTGCTATCAGTGTCCACCCGGTGGAGCATATTTTGTTCGAGTTCCATTCCAGTGCGTCCTAAATAAGTTGTCGTTCAATTTATCGCAACTGATAATAATGTTATATAGCTGCAGTTATTAACTTCATCACATGTCATGGTGCAGTCTCTGTCTTTCCACAGTTTACGTTTCAAGAGAAAAGGTCGTTTGTCACGGACATCAAGGGAAATTCTGAAATCGGAGAAGATAAATGGAGATCCAAGTACGAAGCAAGGGGATATCAAGTAATAGGCCGAGAAGCAGATCAGGAACCTAACCCATGATTGTACGGAAAGCGATACGTGAACGACTCATGCTGCTGGAAAATCCAATTCAAGTGTAAATTGATTTTTTCATTGGACAACCTATAAGCTGACCATCTCTTCAGGCGAGTACTGTCATCTGGGTATTCCTGGGTCTTTAACCTACAATTTTCCCTTCGAAGTTCTTCCGGCGAAATCAGGCAACGGTTATATTTGTATACAAAGGTCCGAGGGCACAAACGAACTGGATGAAGAAATACCAATCGGCTCTTAGAAAATAATAATAATGCTACAAGTTTCCGTTTGGGCATTATCCTAGGGAAACCAAAGTCGTCCAATCCTCCATGCTCTGTTCTGTCTTCTAGTTTACGATCATGATACAATCATGAAATTAAATTCGATAGCGTCGCTAAATATCTCAGCATTCGTGACATTAAAGCTACATTCAAGATTTCGGCTGATCTAAACATTGTCTTTAGCCACAAAAGGGGTCGATAGACCTGAGATGCTGTCGCATGTTATTGGGAAAACATCCAACTATTCTGAATACATGATGCAGCAGAAGGTGATTAGAAAGCATAGCACAATTGTTTCGAAAAAAAATTATGGACTATTTACTGCTCCGTAAGCCCAAGAGCCTCCAGATCATTTAGCCACCTTTTAAACATATGTACGTCAGATTTTTCTATGATCTTAACAAAGAATCAAAGACACGTACGAAGCGAGAAGAAGATGCGCATACTCCACCTCGTTGCAAGGCACATTGTTGAGCTTCATGCGAGCTCCCCTGCTGTACTTGACCAGCGCGACATTTCCATGCCAGACCTTGCCAAAGTACCTCATTATTGCATGATTTACCGGAGATGCAACTGAGCCATTGGACACAATTACCCGCCAGTCGTTCAACAGCCTAACCTCCGTCCCGGGAAAGGCAGTCAAACGAGCGCTGAGTGCGCCGTTCGGGAAAAGGTCATGAACCACCAGTCGATCTGCAGGTTTTTTTGCTTCGGGTGCCAGCCAGACAAATTCTACGCTGCCTGACGCAGAGAACACGAGAGATTTGCATTTCCTGTAGGATTTTTCCTGCGGAGTTTGTCAATCACCAGAAAGGAAGGGAGTCCAAGCCCGAAGTTCGAGGTAACACACCCTATAAACTCTTCTCGATATTTTCTTCAAGTCATTTAGGGCTAGCACCTGCTCCTTGAGTTTCCCACTAGGCACTTTTCCAGAATGCTGAAGGCGTTAGTGGACAGTCGACGTAAGCAGAAATAATGCATCATACCTCAAGGAGCCACGCACGGGCTTCTTTCTTGTGTACTTTAATCTTTCTAATCCCCATGAGTTATTTTAAACGGCAAGGTACAACTTCCTTATATACAGGGAAACTGGCTCGCATTTTCCCGGACGAGCCAGAGATAGGTGCACCACCTCAGACATTCAATTTCAAAGGTACTTTCCGTCCTTGACCTAACATCACATTCGAAATCAACTATACGACGTGACAAAGACGTGATCCTGATCCTAGGAACACGGCCACCCGGTATAACTATTTCCGTCAGGACTCTGATATTCCTTTCCAAACTCATGGCATATTCGAGACCCTCTTGCGCTTCTTTGGGACAACCTAATATGGAATTGAGCAATCAGAGTGCCAGACGAGGTCAAAACCACAAACCTCTGGAGTATCCAATGAGATACGTAAATGCTGCGATCTTGAAAAACCCTGAACTCTGAATGAGTGTCCTTGATGGCAATCAAAGCGATGACCAGGATCTGGTCTGCTGTTAATGGTATTTAGGAGGTTTCCGTCGGAATACTCACAGGGATAGTGCAAGGGTACAATCCAGCATTCGGAATCTCCCACTGTCCGAAGCCTAACTTTTTCTTCGGTGGAGTTCGTAGCGAAAGTCTCACGAGGAAAAATGGACATTGCACAATCTCCGCTAACAATACTCAAGTCGTCGTCTTGAAGGAACGTGTTAGTGGAATTTGTGAAGAATTATACCAACTCTCACCTTCAGAGATGAATAGAACGTGGTGCCAAGGGTCACATTCTACAACATGGACAACAATCTTGGCCCTCACCGACGGATGCCGGCTATTTAGATGGCGTTCAAACAAGAAATGGGCGCTTACACCCTGATTATCTGTACCTCCGACGGATATTCCTACAGCTCTTGCCAAGGATCTGGTAATGGGACGCACACTCTGCGATAAAGCCTTTTCGAATTTAGAATTCTGATACCTCTGTGGCTGGAAGGAATATTGCTCCCGGGAAAGTTTTTGAGCCAACAACACGGCCGCCGACCTCTCCACGTAGATGTCAAGGATATCCTTGTAAGATGTACGCGGAGTGCGGGCAAAAAAACCCTGTATGAGTGGACCGTGTATCACGGCCCCAACTCCTTCAATTTGGACAAGTGCCCTTTGCACGTGCCGAAAATACGGCCGCAAATACCCCTCTATATTCCACCGCTTTCGGCGATACAGGCAAACAAGGCTCAGCATCCGTGAGTTGGTACGTGAAAGGAAGACGATGGTTTGAGGATCAAAGAATTCAAACATCTCGAATCCGAGCGACTCGTGGAGCAAGAAGAAGCTTTCGATCGGCGAGACCGCTTTTGGCGCTCTGATAGAGACTTGTTTGTTCATCGCTAGGCATGCGTATGTATTGCAGGAAAGCATGTAGATGCTCTTATAGAGTCTTTGTACCACCTCCCAAAAGAATTACCTTGACAAACAGCAGAGTAGAGGCCTACATAATCGATCCTTCAATCAAGGGAGATCCGTAGGCTATCCTGATCGACCATTCTGTACGAATCACAAGATACTTTGGGATCAGAAACGCAACATCGAACTGGGCGGTCAAGTTCGAGTATAAGTACCGGAAACAGAAGCCTCCGCTTGTTCTTTGAAAGTGAGCACCTCGAATGGTGGGTCAATAAGTATCCAGGGCGGTCAATGTAGAGAACGTGTGCCTAGTTATATCCCTTTCGAGCCATTTCCCACATCAGGAATCAGGAAACACGCGACGACTCGGAGCTGTTGACAGCCGTTGATGTGATATCTCCATTTCCAAAACATTACAACTGTCACACGTCACTGCTCTTCACAGCACTAGACCATCGATACTTCCTGGCGGCTTCCGTCCAGCATCGACGTGCCCTTGAACATTGTAGTATCATACTATAGCTCAACCACTTGCGAAATATCTTTCCCATCTATCTGACGAACAATTATGCAGTCTATAAAGTTCATTGTGAGTTGGTTTGTATTCTGTACAGCCTTCCGCAATGTCGACGCCCTCGAATTCAAAAGACCCGTTTCCTGCATCAGAAGAGGTGATCGTTATTAAGAGAAGTGAGTCTGCCTATGGATTATCTATGGCTCATCTAACACTATAACAGACAGGTGATCTCACTAGATGCTCCAAGAAATTGTGCAGATGCTAATAATACGATGGTTTCAGTCGATCACAAACATACTGCGAAGCCAAGGTAGTCTTTCTTTGGAACGTGGATAGTATCATACCAAATACTTATACCGACCGTCATAGATCAAAAGGACAATTCACAGGGTACGATGCTCGTAGGCTTTGCATTGTGTCCTCGAACTGACATGCGCAGGTGATTGCTATCGAGGAAGCACCTTTCGTCGACGTCCGAAAGTAAGAATGACCCTGCACCTTGGCTGTTCCCTTGTTAATTTCCCAATTACCAGAATTCTGTATGAGGTTCGACGTGGTTTGCCGCACCACGTCTTCGCTGAACATCTGAATGTGAGTCCCTACCTGTTATCTGCAACGTGGGCGAACTGACTCCGTACAACAGGATATTGTGGCTGAATATACTGCTTCTCTTGCTACGGCTCATCCAGTCTATGGCCACCTCGCCGGACGGTTGGCTCTGATGAACATAAACAAAGTTGCACCCAAGCACTTTTCCGATGTTGTAGACCTATTGTCCAAGCAAGGTGAGTTGCTGGGGACAACAGAACCATCCATCTGCGACTGGTCAATAACACTTATCCCTAGTAAAACCTATCTTGAGTGACAGGTTTCTTGCAGATGCGAGGCAGATCTATCGGCAGCTTGACCTTTTTATCGACGAAACACGAGACAGACTATTTTCCCTGTAAGCTCTCCCACGTGGATCTAGCATCTTTCACAGTTCACAAATCCTTGTTTCTCTTAGCTCAGCCATTCGATTCCTCGAAAGATTCTGTCTTCTTAGGCAGGGCAATGGGAGAATTGTTGAACGCCCCCAGCATTTATACATGCGACTTTCAGTCGCGCTGCATGGCACCGATCTCATCAAAGTCATTGAAACCTATGAACTACTTTCACGTCACTACTTCACCCACGCGTCCCCTACATTCCACCAGGCTGGCACCATAAATGGGCAGCTAAGCTCGTCCTTCGTCTTGCCCTTGGACGGACGTGATCTTCCAAGCACCTTCAGAACCGCTACCAAATGTGCGGACATCGGCTGTGTGTCTGGTGACGTGGCCCTCAGTGTCAATCAATATCCATCCATGGGGTAATATTTCTCGTTCATTTACGCCGAACGAGTTGTCTCATCGCCTTAACAGATATGGTACCAACAAAGGTGTCCGTGGAGGCTTACCGCCATTGCTTTCGTTCTTGGATAGTGCAATTCTGCTTAGCAACCAGAGCGACATCAAGAGCCCAGGGTCAATGACAGTGTATATCGAACCGTGGCACCAAGATATCATTCCCTTCCTCGATTTGAAAAGGAATCGGAGCATAACCCCGTTTAAAGCCACCCACCTTGGGTATGCTTTGTGGATCCCGGATCTATTGTGAGTTACACACGTCCACCATTTAAGCATGATTTAATTGACGCAAACTTTCCAGCATGCGTCGTGTTGAAAATAACGCCAACTGGTCATTATTCAACCCACCGGACGTTCCTGGATTGGCCAGACGATATGGGCCCACATTCGATGCGGAATACGAAGCATATGAAGCATCGGGCGTTTACAGAGTCAACGTCACAGCCAGGACGATATGGAATGCAATTCTCGAGTGTCAAATGGAGACTGGCGGTCCCTTCATACTTTACAAGGACTCCATCAACGGTCAGTCGTCTCTTACAACATTTTATCGGCGCTCATAAATATCTGTATCTTCAGAAAAAAGCAACCAAAAGCACACCGGTGTCATCACCCACTCTTGCGTCTGCGCCGGGTTAACTCAGACATCCTCCTCCTCAGAAACAGGAGTTGGCAATCTCGCCCAAATCATCCTGCCTACCTTCATTACCTCGCACGGTAGGTTCGACTATGACCGACTGCATTCCGTTGTCAAAGTTATTGTTCGCAACCTCAACAAACTCATGGATGTGACTTCCTTTCCGACACCCGAAGCGGCGTATAGCAACGAATTACATCGACCGCTCACTATCTGCGTCCAAGGCTTTGCCGACGCCTTGGTGGCTCTTCAAGTCCCCTTCGACTCTAAAGATGGCCGCGACCTGAATGTTGGCATAGCGCAAACCATCTACTACGCATCCCTGGATAGTAGCTGCGATCTAGCACGGAAGTATGGAGCATATACGACCTTCCTAGGATCACCCGCTTCACGAGGATTTCTTCAATATGATATGTGGAACATAGCTCCACCGATCACTTATCTAGATTGGGACGATCTCAAGTCAGACATCAAATTATACGGTCTCAGAAACTCGATCTTTGTTGCCAACACATCTGCTATCGGTACCACTCCGCTCACGGGTTACAACGAAAGTTTCGACCTTCCGACAAGGTGCATTTTTTGTCTCGTTCATTGCTCTACTCAACTGACCAGGTGTCAAGCAATGTTCTTATTCAAAGGGTTCTTTCTGGAGAAATCAAGACGATTTCAGAGCCGCTCGTAAAGGATCTAACTGCTCTAGGACTTTGGTCAGACAACATGCGAGCGGCAATCCTTAACCACAGGGGTGAGCACAAACAAGTTATCGAACAACTACTCATCTGAAAAAAATAAACAAGGATCCATACAGAATATTACAGATATACCGGAAAGACTGAAAGCTGTGTACAAGACCGTCTGGGAGATTACTCCTCGCACTGTTATTGATATGGCAGCAGACCGGGCGCCATACGCCTGTCAGAGTGAAAGCATGGCTATACATATGGAAGACCCCACTACGCTTCGACTTGTACGTTGAAACTGTGACAAACACCGCCCATAGCTAACCACGTAGCAGGCAAATATGCACTTCTACACCTGGCGTAGAGGTCTAAAGACGGGTATGTACTACTTAAGGACGCGAGTGGGTTCCGATGCAGCTCCTTCCAATGACGCCCAAGAGGCTCTCGGAGGTGATGATCTGGCTAATGAATTTAATTAAGTAGCATATACGAGAATTGTCGTCCCTCCTTTTACAATCCACCGTGTTTATATCGCCGTCATAAATGATATCACATCACTGAATGGCCAATATTAGTTGGTCGACGATGCGTCGTCTGAAGAATAAAGCGTGTCAGTAGACTGTCTCAATTCAGTCAACCTTTCCAACTCGTTCCGGAGCTCCTGGGACATATTATGATAGACTTTCGACGGAGGGAACCAGCGAAGAATTACCAAACCCGACAATGATCTGACCCTAGACAGCATCACATATGCGCTCTGACCCCTCGCAGTTGTTATATCCACCAAGGCTCGGTCAAGACTCCGTCCTTGACTCTTGAAGTCGGTATAAGCATAACCTGGTAACAAAGGTATTTGCTTCCTTGTGAATCCTGTGAGCTTCACCCCGTTGTCACCGACCATCTCGTGGTCAATACGTTTGCTGACAGGGAAGATTGGTACTACGTCTTGGCCAAAGCCATCTATGTTTATACCACTCCCTGGAATGTGAACATAGACGACGGACGCAGTGCGAATCCCCTCGTCGCTTTCCTTGTATCGTATCGAGTGAATCACTCCCTCGCGCCCGTTTACGGCACCATATTCGTGAGCTACATTTTCAGTCACCATCACCTTCATTCCTGGAAACATAGCCAGACGACCTGATGCCTCTCCGTTTACTCTGGATGGAAGATCCCACATGTATGTGCGTAAGCCTAGAGGAACCCCTGCACTACGAATAGAGTCCGTTGAATGATAGTGGCAAACGACCTGGCCGAGACGCTCCGCATGGTATTGCACTAGTTTAGCATTCAGCGCATCTCGTGCAGCTTTGCTACCTACGATTATCGGTGCGTCATCGAAATGAGACAGATCCTCGCCATCTTTAATCAGATTCTCCAACAGTCTAGGTAGTAAATACTCGAAGTCGCCGCCCTTACCTATCGCACTTCTCGGTATGCACTTGCCGAGTCTCAGCCGTGACAGAAAATTTGCATATATAGGATCTGTTGCCTGTCTCTGGTTCTGCACAAGTTCGATCACTGTGTCCACCTGTCTCCACAAGAGGACTCCATTCATAGCAGAGATACCGTGAGTGTTCCTAGACTCTCCGAATGATGGGTCAGTGACGATTTCATGGGCATATAGGGATTTCTGAATGGGAGGTTTTAGCTGGCCCAAATCACCTGTAAAAATTACGTTCACACCACCAAATGGAAGCCCGCTGCTCATTGCGTCATCCCCTTTTCCCTGACGAATTCGTCCTGAGAGCTCGCTCATAAATGTGGCACCAACCATTGAAACTTCATCAGCAATCAGAAATCTTGACTTTGACCAAGTGCTGAGAAGCTTCTCTGTCTTCCTGCTTTTACGCCGACCATGAGGAACAGAACCAATCAAAGAATGAAGCGTTTGGCCCCCTATGAGCACGGCTGCTATTCCCGTTGGTGCGCCCAGTAGCAATTCGTGCCGCCTTCCAAGAACTATAAACAACGTCACGATCGCTTTGATCACATGAGATTTTCCTGTTCCCCCAACACCTCCGATGAACATCAAGAGCTGTTGTTTTGTGGGACAGATAATTTGGGCTGCAATAATCATGAAAGCTCGCAGCTGCTCGGGATTGGACAGGAGATTCATGTCAGCCGCCACCTGATTCACGGCTTCAAGCTCCTGCTTCGTACCCTTTAGTCGATCGGAGAATTTTGAGAGCACTGCCAACTCTATTACGGGACCATTGTAACGCGGGCGCTTATTTCTCGGCTCTCTAGCTCCGTTCCCATCCGTTATATCATCGTCGTTATCAGGGGTTGGCCTCTTTCCTAATAACAGCCTGGCATGATCCTTTAGTATCTCCGAATCGCTATCATTCATACGAGAAGCAAGGCCGACTCTAGTATCCAGAAAGACACTGTCATTTCTCGGTCCAGCCCTTCTCTTAAAAATATGAGAATCGAGGCGCGCGGCCGTTCCAGTACCAAGCTTTTCATCAATCAAGAAGTCCAAATTAGTTTGTCCATTTCCGTATGGGGCAACATCCCTCGTACCGATTGTCCCGTACAACTCGTCCCATGCTTCGTTAAAGAGCAATTCATGTGCCTCGATGCTGTCCGATTCGCTCTGCAGAGGATCTTTCTCGTCGGAGAGAGCCTCCCCAGACTGCCTTCTGCGCTCAGCTGAGTGAAAACTGCGAGCATCCTTGCATTCATTGAGGATATGCATATTTCCAATGATCTTCCGATGCAGCGGACTTAGCCGCTGCTCAAATACATTATATGCCTCAAGCCAGCTCTGGGATAGGTGCTTTAATTCTAATACTGATCTCCAAGGCTTGAAAAGAATCAGAACATCCTTTGCCCAGAGTTCACGAGATTCTATAGTCAGAGTTGGATTATGGATTGAGGGTCCTAAGAGAACTGGTATTGTGGGTGCTTTGCGTAGTTTCAAATAGTGAGACGAGCGCTGGGGATGTGCCCAGGACACAAAACCTGCATATGAAAGTATTTTATCAGAATTTTTAGAGCGAGTTTTAATCTTAGATGTCAAAGACACAAAGTCATAGAGGCAGAGCATATCGAATTCAACGGCCCTACTACGGTAAATGTAGTCCAAAAGCTGATTCGACACAGTAGCCTCGCGTTTGTCAAGAGTTATCTGCGCGTCATCCACCGCTTCGGTTGGCGCTTCGCCGTCACCCTTCTCAACAGATTCCAGTTGCGATGCAACATAACGGAATACGGAACCCCACTGCAGAACTTGAAATTTTTCTGCGGTGTAATGATCCCCACCGCCAA
>Ga0247742_10001861_pt1 | contig 14164 bp, 15 predicted proteins | sample UWRJL208509C2_FD_180944 | JGI IMG/M metagenome (GOLD analysis project Ga0247742, IMG submission 180944) | Plant litter microbial communities from Arlington Agricultural Research Station in Wisconsin, United States - UWRJ-L208-509C-2 | ecosystem: Environmental > Terrestrial > Plant litter >...
CTCGGAAACATGCTTACTAGAGGACTGAGACGCCTACACTCCCAGCTCATCCACCTTTTCTCCATTGTTATCATCACCATGAGAAGGCTACTCTTCATCAATAACCTCCCGGCAAATCTTAGACTTCTAACTGGCCACGTGAGTCAAATGCCTCAACATATCTTTGTGAGAAACAGTGGGTAGGGCTCTTATCGGACCCGGAAGTACAGCCCCAGTCTCTTTAAACCCGTTCTTTCCAGTAGGTCACATTTTTCGGTATATATAGATGTGTCGTGTTCACGATCTCCCAGACGAATTCCGACATCCTTTGTCTATCGAACATGATGTTCAAATTCTTAAGCCACCTCGCCGCCTTTGCCTTAATTCCCCCAGTACTATCTATAGCGCAAGATGTCGCAGAAGCTCCTCCTGGAGTTGACATGTATGCTGTACTTACAATCCCTGGATATCCCTCTACTGATTATGAGACGGATCTTATCACTTCGTGCAGCACCAACATTAGTATCACCGGCTCAGGATGTCCTGCAGGCTCCGCTGGCGCTGGATTCAGTTGTGCGTTCATTCCCATATTACTGCAACCTTGACTAATTGCCTACTTTCATAGCCGATAAAAGTTCCTTCGCAATGGTAGCCAGCAAATTTTTTACCGAGATAGGTCCAGCTACAGGCGTTTCAAAAAGTGATACAAGCTGCGCCGTGGCCGTAGAAATCAGGTACTACTTTACAATTGTGTTAGGGCCTGAGGTTTGAACTTAATGCGTATTTCTCTGCAGTATTCCTCCAGGTTATAGGACTTCTGTGTCTTATATCAGACACGTGAGAAAATTTAACAATGGAGCCCTCTTTTGACTCAAGTAATAATACTCTTCAATAGAGCGGGTACTACGAGCTAGATTCAGCGGTCAATTATACCCAGAAAAGCGACAACTTCTGTGTGTTTAACCCGCCTCCCTTTTAAATATACACTAACTAGGTTTACACACTAGTCCAAGGATACCCAAAGCAAATGAGCCCCAATTACAACGTCTCTGGTCCTAACAAAGGTAGATTGTCCAGTTCAATGAACACGCGGTCATTTGCTGATTCATATTACTTTTTCTTTCTCGTGGTGGTAGGCGAGTATGCCAAGCAAGCTAACTTTGGCCCAGATTCAGACAACTATGCACCCTGTGGGGGCCCAACTGTCTTGAAGATCAACACCGAGATTAATCTTAACTCTGACGACGAAGCAAACCTGGGGTTCTCCGTCATCGATAGTGTATGTCATCATAATTCATTGAACCATCTAGATTGCTAAATCATTCTACTTAATCTCACTCGACATCCGTTCAGATTGTAAGTCTCGCTCAAAGTGCTTTTGGGACTGTACAAAAGCTAACAATTGATTTATCAGAATGTTGGGCTCCAATGGACGGAGTGTAATATATAAAAGACTCAAGGGATTCAATTCCCCGAGTGGCACCGTGATATAAGTTCCGACATTTCTGAAATTGCCTTCATAAATCAAATTGGTTGTACTTCCTCCATCCTCACGGGCACCTGGTTTTCTGCGTGGAACGAGCGTGCATGTGTATGCGTGCGAGTAAGCGGCGTGTACCTGGCTTGCACATGTCGAGGAATTGCTTGAGTCGAAGATTATTGGCTGACTGCTATATTTTCACCGACAAATTCCCTGTTTCATGTAGAGATGAATCTGAGCAGAATGACGCTCTTTTATTTATGCAAGGTCAACCTTTAAGCTTATGATTTCCGAAGAGTTTACGTACAATCACCTGCAAGTTGGATGGGCGGGCTGTTCTAGCAAGTTAATATCTACTTGCGAGACGCTAATGGTTTCTTGATAGGCCGGAACCCGTGATATGGGAGATTTGAGACACCTTTGGCCATATCCTGGATATGCCCTTGCGAGTCTCATAAGCATGCCACGTTTGAAAGATATGCCCGAACATGTGCAAATGAGACGGGCGCTAATCAACAGCCCCAGCGATTCGGGTGTCACCGCAGACTCTCCGTCTACAGTGGTGCACTCTAACACGAGAATCTCAAAGTTCCTTCAGCAAGGGATACTTCGCCGACGACTGAAGATCTCGACGCCTGCTTGCATTCCTAACCAAGTTCGAAACCCTCGCTATTTCATCCCCATCCACTTCACACAACACGGCGCCTGCATCCTCCGACTAGCCGCACTTTTACATCTGCCCAAAGTTTCAACAAACGGACGCCCACAACCTCGATATATACGCATCACCCGTACACTAAACCCGTACGGCTGGCTCGTTGAGGGTTGCCGTTGGCCTAGCGGCAGCCAAAGTTAGGCATTAGTTCCCTCCGTAAGTGCGTTACTCTGCTATTGGTTTTTCCGTATCTAATCACCTTGTCATAGATTCTGGACACCTAAGACGGCCGAAACTCCGACTCAGCATATACGAACGCGGTCGTGCGGTCAACCTCATCCACGACCTTGTATACTGTTACGCATCCGCAGAGCAGAGCAAGAAGTTCGTTTTCCATGCCTGCGACTTCAAAGAAGACGAGAAAGGAAAAGATTGTGTTCGCCTTTCAACGAACGATACCAGTGGTATGTGAGATGCAGGATGTTATGCACAACGGAGTGCGTCGCCTTTCTCCTCAATTTTATCACAATTCTCGTCGTTAATCATGCTGTCAGCCAACAAAACGAAATTGGTGGGATGTCCCTTTGGTATTAATCGAGAGTAAGCGCACTTCCGCCCTCCGATTTCTACGACGCTGGTATCCACCTTCTCTGGCTGGACCAAAATGGTGTCCTTAGCAACTTGGTTCTTAGTCCGTGAAATGACTACAGTGTCGATAGTCAGACCCACAGAGGTGGTTGGAACCGCGGCTTGCTTCCAGGATGTATAACCTGCGGGTCGTGGAGGCGGCTGGGACCAATACATTTGCCGAGTATGTGAATTCCTTTACATCCCTTCGCCGTCCTGCCCGTTCTCACTACCACACTTCGCAGACGGACCGACTAAACATCTGCTATAGTCTCGGACGCTGCAGTATAAGGTGCTCACGAACATCTCAACGGGATGTTGTCTATATTTATACTCGGTCAACTTTTAATCTGTGAGTCAACTACTCTCGACTACCGGTGCAGTATACGCTAACGAGGTATGTTTCACCCTCAGATCAACTACATAATACCCGAGGGTATGAGGGCTTCGAGTCATGTCAGAAAATAAAATGAGCGAGGTATCAGACTCGTCAGGAAATCGCTCTGCAGGAACTGACACTCGTCTCCAGTATCATCATATATTGGAACGAATTCGGATGAAAATGCTGAACAAGGCTGCGCACCTTAAGAAGAAGTACGGGTTCTGCACGGCCGCACTTACCAACCCAGATGGGGCATCGACCTTGGTCATATCCTCATAGACGCAGTTCTCAAATAGCCTTTTTCCCTTCTAAGTTTGTAAGCTTCATGTCGGTCCTAACATTTCCTTCAAATTATCTGCGCCATTTCGTCTCGTCAACGGTCTTAAGACATATAAGAGCAACGATAACTTATATCAGAATTTGATCAACATTTCATGTATTCAGCTGACATGCCAATTCACTACAACGAATTTCTATTAATTTTTATGTTATTATATGATGAAAAGGCAATGATGCATATCGACATTCGGGACACAGCAAGGCACAGATCGGATTAAATCCAGGAGACATACAAGTCCGATGGCCAGCATATTGATAACTAGGCGATGAGGCTGAAGCATCGTGGCGCAACAGAAGGGGGAAGCTCTCTATCAACCCCAAGGGTATTCATATCCAGTGTCGGTGGAGTTGAGGCTTATCTGGTCAAAACTTGAGACAAAATTGCTAGTCCAAGTCGACACCGAGCTCCTGAAAACTGACAAGCCCTGCGCATCGTTGGTTGCTTCAGCCTTGAACAATACGGCTGTCGGTTCCTCCTAGGCCGGTTTTATAGATCTATGAACGAGGTTCAATGGCGACGGCAATAGAGAAGATGTAGGATCGAAGAGAGCTCGGATGGCCTGTCGAAGGAACGACTTTGGTCGCAGCGACGAGTGAAGTAAATCGATATGTGCAGGTCAAGTAGTAGAAGCGCGTCCAAGGACGAAGGGAGCAATTCATTAGAGCGTAGACTGCTGGATTGAGCCTGGACGACAACTTGAGCATGAGTTACATTCAGCTGCGGAGCGAGGCTAAATTGAAACTTGAGAAACACCGGGCCCATGTTATGAGGCGGCACGAGAGTCGACAGACTCTGCGGCACAGTGCGCGCCGACCATAGATCCAGACTTTGATCGCCAGAGAAAGCTAGCTCGGGATGGTAAGATTCGATATCTCCGGTTCAGATCTCTCCAGCAGCGCCAGATCCAGGCGGTCAGAGGACGCAGAGGGAGGAGCCGTCGTCATCGACATGGAGGAGCATGGCAGAGGTGAACCAGGTACACTTTGGCTGGTCGGACTGAACCAAACATCCCAAAGCGTTCCTCTCATCTGCCCAGTCTTTCCTCTCGCACTCGAACTTTCGCTCACTAAGCTGCTCCAGACACCATTTAACCACCTCAATTTATCTCCCAGACATACTCTATTTTCCGCCCTTCCTTCGTCGACCATGTTCAAGCTCCCTCCTACCCTGCTTTCTTGTTATCATGACTCCAGATCTCTGGATCCCTGAAATCCGAGTCTCATATCTCGAAGATCCCTCTTGATCAAAGCTTTCAAAGCAACCGAGCTTGAATCTGTGGTTCTGGTAAGCTCAATTCTACCCGTCGCCAATTTTCGACCTCGCTAATCTTAATCGACACCTCAACAGGCCTACTCTTGCCGATCCGAGTCAGCTTCCACTAAGTATACCTCGTTCTATGTATCTACCCACGTCTGCCCTCTTGCAGACGCTGTCAAGCCCTTGCATTGGTGATTACTGACGCCGAGCGACTTCGGTACGATGGATGCCAGACACCGGATGGTGCCTTATTGCAGGACCAAGGGAGACAGTTTTGCCGTATGATACTCATACGCATTCCTACTTGCTTTATTCTCTCACTGGTTCACTCGTTAGGTTCTTCTTTCTTCTTTCATGGCAAGTCATTTTTCGGTTTAGTATGCCGATCTTGCGTCTTAGGTTCAATATGACCAATCTGTTTCAACAGTTCAGATTGATGTACCTGCTCTTAATATGAATTTCCTTTCTATAGACCATAGTCGACGTTCGCCCTCGCTTGGTGAAGGTGTTCGTACTTTTTGCGTTCAGTGTTTGTTGGAGAACTAAACCCCGCTTACCTATTCCTTTGTTGTACACTTTTTTCTCTTCCAACTCTCCTGTATCTTGCCCTCGCGGGATTTTGATTTTGGAGCAGCCTGTGTCTTAATACATGCTGCGACACTGGTCTTTCCTTTAATATACGATGTTGGATTGTGGCTATCTTCGAGGCGTGCTGTGCAGTTACTGATTTTCCTTCTTGACTAACACCCCGTAATTTTCCCCCTCGTTCCATATTTGTGACACTATCCTAGCTCCTGTAAACGGGCGAGCTGTCTACATTTTCGACGTCAGCGATACGAAAGTCATGTTGTCTCCAGGCCTACGTGTGGGCAGACCCATACGTCCTACGAGACTATTTAACTGCTAATTTAACATTGCTTTATAAAGAAATATGCGGCTTGGAGAGAGAATGAGTGGAAGAGAAATGCTGTGAAGCTATATATGACCTGACGTGACAGGACGAGTGCGGACGAGCAGTGATGGTAAAGTCCTAATAGTAATTAGAAGATAAGATGGCAAATCGTTCCCATGACAGAGCAGGACGGAAGGTGTCACCTCCGGGTCTTATACCATTGAGATAGAGCGTAACGGAAACTTCCACATCTGCTCGGTTTATCGCTCTCTTAAAAATTTCGCGCATAGCTCTTTCGAGGTATCCATCGAATGCGTACGACTCAGTTGGTACGCCCGCACCGCCCACAAATATATCAACTTCGACTTCAACCAGCAGAAGACGACTGAACCCCGACCACTGAACATGGTTAAAGTCGAGGCCCTCCAGGTACCCAAGAAGGCCCTCCCCGTTGGTCAGCCCGGAGTCGCACTGGAGGTCAAATCGAATCCTCTGTAGAGCACTTCTATTAGATAAAGAAAGCTCTCTGAGCTCTTCAGAAATTCCAACAGGAGGCGTGAAACTGTGGAAGATGAAGAAGAAGGCGAGGGTCTGGAGAGTTGAAAGAGTTTGTGGGCTGTCAATGATTTCCCTGGATAACCCCATAAAATGCGACTCTACGGTGGGGTCTATATGATTTTAGTGAGATCGTCATTATTTCTTGTATAAATGATTGAGAAATACGTACCAGAGTATTGTGTTACTTTAAGGTGGGCCAGACGAGGTGATATCTTCAGGAACAATCTCAATGTGCTTCGGGGATCTGGTGTCCCATCCCATGACATGGCCAAACGCCTTGTAAGACTAGGGCGAGCACAATTGATCTCCGGTTCCTCGATCCTCCACCTCGTAATATCAATAGATGTGAGGGCTGGAAATTGCCAGACGATCGATGGCAGTAGACCGCAGTCCTCAAGATCTAGTTTCCGAATAGAGGGATGACAAAGGACAGCGTTGATAACTTCACGCCATCGTGGACTCTCTTCCGGAGAATTATTCCAGCTGGGGTGGATGATTCGCAGACTTTGTATCAAGCTCAATTTTTTAAGGGCCAGGACAATGCGGGAAGTGTCTGGGTAGGGCACCTCGAATTTAATATTGAGATGACAGACGTAGGTGGCGAGATAAGGAGAGGAGTTGAAAACGTCGTTCAAGGTGGAGTATATCGGCCGTGTTTCGTCGCGACTATGTGGGATCACCAGGATTTCTATTGTGTTGAAAAGCCTTCTTTGGGACGGTTCGACTGTAGCACGACATGTCATGGACAATGCTTTGAGCGTTTGGAGATCGGTTTCAAGATCAGAATGCGAAATGATTTCGGTTAAGACATCGAACGGTAGACTCGGTGACTGGAGTGAATCCATGCTGGCGATAGTGGAAGTTGAAGATAACAAAAAGAAGGCCGCATAATCAGAACGTCTGGTTTCTTGTTCCCATGGACATGATTGGTTCGGCCCCGGATGCCAGACGAAAGCTTGATTTATTTCTAAAAGCGGCAAATGTGCTCGAAAGTGTTTCACAGTATCATAGTGTAAAAATTTCCCGCTCTTCTTATCTCTATTATCTCAACTCTTTCTTCCTCTCGTCTCGAGACGCATCTGCAAGTCTTGCCACCCCTTCGTGCATCTGGTTATCGCAGGTGTAGCTTGGTTACACCGCACCAATACATGCCTCACCGTATGTGTGCGTGGCTTGGCTCCCAGCACCCTAGACATCTACGCTTAGTTCTGGGTAATTACTGAACCAGCGTGCGCCTGTCATTTTACTTTTAGTATCCTCTCTTTCTTCTTCCTCCTTCGTTTCCGAGTCCCAGAACTTTTATACACTAGCACCTCCGATTCGCTTTCGCTTTCGCCCGCTATTGTATGACCCGACTCTTCAATTACCGTATAATCAAGTATAATTCATATTCATAGCTATCGATTTACGTGTGGCAAAGAATGGTATGAGATCCTACACCGCGTGGACAGCATCACCCAAATTCCAGAATAGGTCTGAGCACTCTCATTCGCAAACCGACCTCCCATCAGGATACGCCTCGGATGTTTTGGATCTGGTAAGGTTATCGCGAATCCACCTCGTGAGGCTGTCGTTCTCTGCAACGAGTAGGTGGAGGTGTAGTCAACAAAGCGCTGAAGAATGGAATAGACATAGGAATTTCAAAGACAAGAATGAGAACGAACCGTTGCGAACACGCCCATAGCACGAGATGGGAGAGAGTGAATGTATCATAATCCGTATCTCCAACCGAGGGAAGATTTCGAATGCAATGAAACTCCTGCGCCTACCCTGCCCGGGCGACCTAGAGGAAAGAAATTTGAGCCGAATCAACCAAGCTCCAAAACGAAGAGAGACGGGAGATTGAAGAAGCTAGAGGACATACGTACTGACTTGTGACCACTTTCCGAGTCCTCAATCCCGACGGGGGATATTCATGCACACACCCTGTTTATGTCCAGAGAGGGGTTTTTCTGGAAGTATAACCAGGGTGAGAGAGTGCGTTATAAGGTGAGAGTATCCACGTCGGGTATGAGGGTAGGTCTGGTGTTTTAAGAGCACCACTCAACCTCTGAGTGAGCGGCATGCGTGAAGACAGAGAGAAAAGGTAGAAATATAGATTCGAAATTCAAAAGATGGGGTCCAGGCTGCGCAGTCAGACCGAGCCGAGTTCCAGCTAACTACCGAATGAATTCCTCCAGCTCGAAGGAAGCTATATTCGCGTAACCCATAGCCACCCAACGAGTAGAGAAGGAATGAGAGGACAAGCTAGAGTGAACCCGTCTCGGACTGCGAGACCAGAGGCCGCGAGAAAAATAAGTGCGTTCGCAGATCATGATCAATGAGACGAAAACCACGGTCAGACTAGAGACCAAGGGAAAGGTAGGCAATGAAGGAAAACGGAATTGAAATCGAAATAAAGAAAAATGGAAGTGAAAATAAGATGGAGCCACAGCCCACCACGCGCAGATCTAATGAATGGGTCCAGCAAGTCCAGCCGCAGTGGTTATGAAATGTCCCAGGTTAGAACAAAGCGCGAATAACGTCCCAAGTACGGCTCATATGCCATAAACGATAGGTGGATGGGTATATCGCTTACGCGTAGGCCTACGTGCCATTTTAAAACAGGATGGGGGAGGAAGGGAAACTGAAGAATGGTAGTGAGTATGTGGGAAACAAGAAAAAGAAAGAAAAGTGGAAGAACAGAAGAGGTGCGACGTACTTTGGCTCGGACTTGTTCCTACGAGGTTGTTGACGTGGCATTGGCATTGGCACCACTTCCGAGAATGGAGTCTCATAAGGACGAACCCCTTAGGGCGGAATGAGCGAAATGTGAGCTAAAAAGAACTGGTGGTCAGTGCAACGAACACATCTTGACAAATCTAACGAGAGGGCGTGGATAGAGAAAAATGGGATGACGAAGCAGCGTGTATGAATAACCGTCCATCGATGAGCGTAACAAAGGTTCCATAGCGCACTCTCAGAGGAACCACATATACGTAGAATAATCCCCTGGAACCAGTTCGCAACGACGGACGGTTATACTCGTAGCCACTGTCACCGAATTTGGATGGAAAGAGGTAGGTGGAGAGGAAGAAAGTAACGGTCATGTGGAAAGAAGAATGGACGTATCTTGGGCATTGGACCGTACACGAACATAGACCGTTCCCGCTTGGAAGAATTCTGATGTGTCAAGGGCATATATTTGGACCAGTAGAGTGCAAAGTCTGGACGGAAGGCCGCGTAGTGTTTCTTGACTGGGATGAACTGGCCCCGGATGATGCGTAGACTTGATTGAAGAAAATCAAGGAGGGCGGGTCAGCTCCGAAAATTTATTTCAAATGGAAAGAAGTGGATAGTGAGAAACGGACGTACAATGATACATGCAGGCTATGAGATCTCTCTCTCCCAGTACACGATCTCGGAGAGTAATGAGCCACGTTGCGCACACTTCGGCGGGTAAGTCGTTTGCATGAGTTATTAATATTTGGAAGAAGAGGCTAGTACGCGTCAGCAGGCGAGGAGCTGAGCGCTGAACAGGCGAGGAGCTGAACAAGCGAGGAGATGAACAAGCGAGGAGCTGGACAGGCGAGGCCCCATGCGTACTCAGACTTGGGTGTGTGCCGAACCAGGTTATGGTCGGCGAGGAGGGGGTCGACTCAACCCGAACCGGCGGCACCGATGGTGGCCTGGCGCAGATCAAGAGATCTGAGACAGAGATATGAGATATCTTGAAGGGAAGATTGCAGTTTATGAAGCAGTTCGAGTGTCGAGAAAACCAGAGGAGAGAGTGCACGGCGGGAGGAAGCAGAAAACGTCAGGCACTATTTGGTGTCTTCTATCGGACCAAACAGCCAGATTCGGTCCGGAGTCATCGATTCGTTCTCTGTAGCTTGCTTCGTGCACTCTCGTGCTTACTCCTCCACGCACAAAGTGCTGTGGTCTGGTACAGATCACGAGATGATCAGCTTCGCTGGAGTCAGTTTATGTTGGCGCGCTCCATCCGTTGAGCCTGTCCCGTAGATGGCTCGCTTCGCTGGTATCCTCTGAGTCTGAATGGCTTCTCCTCGACTCTCATGATCAGCGGAGCTCTCAGATCTCAGCCCTCATTCTTCAGCGTCTTCGTACCTCACTCAGACAGGGCCAAAAAATGGCCTGAGGAGGAGGAAAGGAAATGATCGGCAAAGATCGTACGTTCCTTACTTGGTCGCTGAAGCGTGCCTTAATTTGGTGTTCTTCGAAGCATCGTTTAACCCTCCGGGAAGAGACTTCTTCGAACCATCAGGCGATATTTAGGATTAGCTTCTATCCCACAAGCTATTCAGGCTGTCCCTCCTCGGTTATCGAAGCGAGCAAGACGGATTTAGTTCATACAATGGGCAGCATCGTTGAGGTAGAGCTCGCACAGAGTATTGCTCGCTACCTCTATGCTTTATTCCCTGACCTCGGACACATAGTAGCCCACCATTGAAGGTCAGCAGCTGAATTCTACCATCTGATCTAAAAATTCTGTTGACATGAGGTCAGAGAAATGAACGACATACTACGCCAGCGCCAGCTAGACGGAGCTGGCGGTTGATTTCTACAGACTTGGGGTTCATTCACGTTATCTCTCCTCCAGTTCTACGTTCCTACGACCCATAGTTTCCCCCTCACTCAAACTTCCACCATCTCCACCGTTGATATTGTGGCCGACTCGATATTCTCATTCCGCTGCCGATTTTCCCAAATCTTCTACTACATGGACTCTGGGTACAACATATTTGGATGATGTTATTTCTTCGACCCGAGAAAATAAAAATCTGATAGATCTAGTATTACTATATTAGATCTCGACAGTTCCTCGGCGCTTCAATACAATTATATTTTTGAAATTAGTTCTAAAACGTCTGAACCAAGTCCTACATACTTATTTTGAACAAGGACTAACGTATGAGTTAAATTTTTGCGCTGTGTGGATGTCCCTCGGACGATGGATTCAAATGTTATGGCCAAACATACCAAATAGAAGAGATGGGTACATACCGAGTGAATAAGCGCCGATGAAGCGCCGGATTGAAGCCCAACCCACACTTAGGATAACTTGTCTTTATGACATAGAGAAAGCGTGCCAGAGTAAAGGAGTATGCCACGCAGATTACATAGATAACGGGCAGGGTGCCAGGGCACCCAAACACTGCACAGAAATTATATATTCGAAGCAGAACACGGACCTGCGCATCTATCATCGAAGCACCCTCTCCTGTTACTTCTCTTCTTTCATTTCCCGTCTCCATATATACCGCTAGGGGGCACTGCCAACCTCAGTCTTTCTTCCTTCACCTGACTGAGGTATGGCTCCCACTTACCTGTAGCCGTCTAGTCTTATACTCATCTTCCTCTTCTACCACACTTCAGCCTTTTATCCCTGTCATCCATGCACCTCTGTTCCAAATGACATCGACACCAAGAGTTACGTTGACCCCTTAGTCGCCGCATGACCTCAATATCACACATTTTTCCATTGGAGTTCATCCGACGATAACAAGAGAGGAAACTAAGACTCCTGGTGTCAAAGATGCATTTAAGTCTCTTGAAAACCACCACCATCTACGTTTTAAGATTCTCAACCTCTGGGTCATGCAATTTATGCATAGTATGGTCTTGTCCATTCAGGCCTACAGGCCCAAGACGACCTTCTAGCCTCTCCTCTCTCAAATTTTAAGTTCGAACCTTCATTTTCTGCTCCTTTTCCGTGTCCGCGTTATCAAAATTCTTTGATATTTCCATTCTTGCTTTTATTAAATTTTCTATATTGCCCATCTAGTCGCTCGGATAGCTCAATTCGAGCCGGTGACAGTGGTCCTGCTTCTTCAAGTCTTCCTTTCCGTCGTCTACGACTCATATTCACCATTGATACGTCCTTTTGGGTCCACAATTCAGGTTACTCGTCATCGGATGTCCCATCTTCGATAAGGACATCGATGATATTCGAGACGCTGAACACCTACCCTCGATGTTAGTGTCCATTCCTTCGAAGGGATTTGCCGTTTCGGATCGCTTACTCGTACCTCTTCTCCACAGATTATGACTACTGTTTCACGGGTATCGCCGAAACGTCAAGGTACTTGATTTCACAACCCAGTATCATTATTATCCCACAAGAAAGCTTACTGTTGTTCTTCATATATTCATCATGATGCTGCTCCGTCTTTTCCATCCGGGATGAAAACAGTCGCAGTGGTGGCTCGTATTGCCTTCTTTTCCATGAAGGTATCCACCGCTGTACGAAATCGCGACAGATCTGACTGACAGGCATTGCAGCTCCACAGACTTGCGGCTTGCGATAAAAAACGACCACCCCCCTCAAACAAGCACCATCCTCGACTGGCGATAGTTTTCAATAGCATTCTTGCCATTGTACAGCCTTCATCAAGCTCGTATCAGCGGACTTGTTCGCTTTCAGCCAGGTATTATCGTCTTGGGACGGACGGACATCGTACAGTGATTTCTCTATTTTTCTGTGGAGTTTGCAATTATAACGATGCCACATGACATTAAACACCCTCACATTCGCCTTGCTCCCGGTCCACATTACTTCAAGTTGGCCATTGCTTGGTGACCGACTTTTGCATATTGTCTGGGTATAGACTTTTTCATCGCATGGGCTTGACTCCATCCGCGACCATGATGCTCATGCGCATCATCTTTCTACACCTAATTTATACGAAGATCATGTCTTTATTTGAGCAGTTATTGATGTGAGATGGTTCTTCGAGAAGTAGTGTACTTAAATAAAAGGAATTGAACGGCAATGATTGCATTGATAGGCTACAAGCACTAAACATATTGAGTCACAGGATCCGAGTGTCTGCTGATGATGTCTGTAGGGCTTATCGCCAGCATGAGACAAATGCACACGCGTTGCCGACCTGATGACACTGAGATAGTCTCTGAGAGAGGGCGGAGGACAGGTGCAGATGGGAGGGAATTTCAAACCATCAGACAAGAAACGAATCATGCGTGCGGACGAACCGAAACCCGGCATCGACGGTGTGGATGTTCGATTTTCAGCCCGGTCGAGCGTCGAGACATAGGCACCAGACCTCTTTATGTGACCCCAACTTATCACAAATGCACGAGAGCAACAACGATGGTACAATCTGGGATATGTATTGGTGCACATAATCGGTGGTGACGACGATTTGGCCGATGCTGGGTGGGTCTTGAATGAGATTCAACCAAGAAGGATGACGCACCAGACTGATCTATCGTTGTTCAACATCATATTTCGCCTGGACGTCCCGGCCTGTGGTACTGACGGCTTCAAACTGAAGCATTTGTGGTAATTGTGAGACGAGCACCTGAAAAATTGATCAAGACATAACCAGCAAGCGCTGGTCACTCTGAGTGATCGGGATTTTGACGATTAGTGGGCAGCAGTGGAGAAAATAATAGAGTTCAAAGGACGTACCTTACTCCCATAGACCAGGTATAGTCGGCACCCTACGATTCGAATTGGTGGATCGTTGGAAGTTCGGCACTGCTTGGCTCATCGAGTGACACATTAAACTTCTTGACTGCCCTTTGCGAATATTTGTGGCAAAGCAATCGATAATGGAGAAAGTCTCGAAAAAAGGTAGATCTAGAGATAGGAAACTGAGATCGTCAAAACACAGCAGAGCGGGGAATCGGAATGAGGACGATTTGAACAGAAACTTACAGATAGATCACACTGTAAGACCAGAACGGTGGTAATTCACGATGAAAAAAGTATGGATGCCCAAATATCAACGGATATCGTCGTTTTTCGGGCCCCTTGTAATATACAACGTTTTCAGTAGGACAAAATTCCAACAGTTACTGTAGATATTTACAATGAAAAGAATTGTCATGGAATACAACATAAAACGGAGTAATGTAGAGTCGGATTTCACGACTATTGAGGCAGGAATTTACGGAGAGTTAAATATGTCATGGAATACAACATAAAACAGAGTAATGTAGAGTAGGATTTCACGACTATTGAGGCAGGA
>Ga0247742_10001862_pt1 | contig 14156 bp, 15 predicted proteins | sample UWRJL208509C2_FD_180944 | JGI IMG/M metagenome (GOLD analysis project Ga0247742, IMG submission 180944) | Plant litter microbial communities from Arlington Agricultural Research Station in Wisconsin, United States - UWRJ-L208-509C-2 | ecosystem: Environmental > Terrestrial > Plant litter >...
ACCTTGGTCATATTTTGGGAGGCGTACATTCTGCAGCAAGCAAAATTGGAGGTGAAATCGACATTCCGGTCGCTCTCGCCGTTGCCCAACTCGCGTTGAAGCATCGAGAGAACAAGAACTTGCGTCAGCGTATAATTGTGTTTGTTGCATCTCCTCCAGAAACAGATCAAGATACGATGGTTAAGCTTGCAAAGAAGCTGAAGAAGAACAACGTCGCGGTGGACATTGTTGCGTTCGGAGATGGCATCGAGGAAGGAGAAGGTGCTGTGCTTAAGGCATTTGTGGACAACATCAATAGCAGCGATAATTCGTACGCAGCTTTTCCTGTGAAGCTGCTTAATAACCGTTAAACTCTTCATTTCGTCCTCCAGACATCTGCTCACTGTAGCACCAGGAGCACATCTCCTCTCAGACGCTCTAATATCCTCTCCGATTCTTTCAGCCGACAGAAGTGCAAGCATTCCCGAAGAACTCGGTGGCACGGGTGCGGCACCTGTCGGAGGTCCGTCAGCACCAAGCAACGACTTTGAGTTCGGTGTTGATCCTAGTTTGGATCCTGAACTTGCTATGGTGAGCATAAATCTTTCCTACTGTATAAATATGCTATGACACTGCAGATATTTGTAGGCCCTTCGTATGTCAATGCAAGAAGCTCAGGCTCGTGAGGCCGCGGAAGCCGCCGCATCTTCATCTACACCTGCAGGAGCATCTTCAGCGCCTACAGGTGCGCCTACGACAGTGCCGTCGAGCACAACTGTTCCCGCCGATCCAACAGATGACGAGGAAGACCGTCTGTTGCAAGAAGCTATTGCCTTGTCCAAATCTTCGGAGGATGGTGAGGATGATGACGAAGACGACGAAGAAGAAGAAGAGGAAGAAGAGGAAGACGGTGATGTTGAGATGGAGGATGATGAAGAGGGTGATGAAGAAGACGAGGAGGAGGACGATGATGACGAGGATGCGGCTATTGCAAAGGCTATCGAGATGAGTATGCAAGGGCAGGGTGATAAAGGTGCTGCAAAGAAGTGAGCCTAGTTTAGGGTGTATTTTCACGGTGTTTGCTCTTCTTTCCTTTCAAATACAACTTGTATTACAGATATAGAGTGAGTTGGGGCAAAGCATCTACTAATCGGATCAGATAAGTCCTTCCATAGCCCTGTGCGCTCAAGATCAGAATGACCTTGGAATCAACCCCTCCATCTTCGTCAGCTCACTCAGAGCATCCAATAAATCACTGTCCTCTGCCGATAGAGTTTCAGACATCACCGCCTGAGATCCGTCTTCTCGTCCAAAGGAAGGATCCTTCGGGAATGGCTTCAAGTCCGGTTGGCAAATAGTTCCAGGCTCAGGTAACGTCCCATTAATGAAGTATTCTCTAACATATTTCTGCGTGCATAGTGATGGCGCAGAGACACTGGCATGCTGGGGGGAGGTTTAGCAAGACATGATGCGAATGTTAGATAGCTGGAAGGACATACACCTCCAGAATCTTGCGTTAATACAACGGATCCTTTGAAGCCTTTAGACATCTTCTTGGCCCTGATCCGCGAAGGGATTCAGAGGTCACATCAGCGAGGAAGAACGGTTAGTATAGAGTGCAGTTACTCACGCCCAAAGTGGCGTTACGGGATCTAAGAGGGAACCGCGTAGATAAGTAAGGTGGTCAGGAAGATAATAAAGACCTAACCAGCAGTGTTTCCAATTAATAGCAGAGGGTGGCTCGTGATGGCATTGAATGGCCCTTGGAAGTGGTCCTTGGGGAACTTGGGCCAACCCCTAGATGCGACAATCACAATGAGCCTCACAATCATTAGAGCAAAGGCGTGACAGTGACTCGGAGCTTACACACAACTCAGCCTAAGTGTACTCCATAAATCACCCCATTCGCTGCTGCTGGTCATCATCTCAAAGTACTTTGTTGACGACTCCAGATCCTCAGGTACTTCCGCGCCGTCGTTGCACATAATCGCCGGCAACGCATCGGCCAACTCCCGCACAAGCTCTTCTTTGCCAGTACCACAGTCGCATTTGAACAGAGGCTCAACAGGGTGGTCCATCTCGAAAACCGTGGTTCCGTTCCCCTGTGCTAGGTCTGCTAGCGCACCCGCAAGACGAGGGAAGTAGGCATAAGGAGAGTACAGAGCTTGGAAAACGACGCCTCGAAGAGTTGTCTCGTCCAGCAGTCCGTAGGTGTTCTCAGTCTTTATTGGGAGTGGATTCGAGCGGATGGAAGTGTATAGGTTTGTCAAGTTCTGTCGGATTGCTTCTGGAGAGGGTGCATAAAATGGACAAGCGGAAGGACCGGCTTCGTTGCAGCCTGTGAAGAAACTTTGGAGACTCTTGTCAACATCAATGAGGTTTTTGGACCAGAGTGCTAGAATATGCGGTTGGTATGTTAAAAAGTAAAAGTGAAGAAATTGGCTCACTGTCGTAGTAGTTTTGACTGTCCATGACTCCGTCGATAATGAGGCGGTCGACTTTATCCTAGGTTAGTAATTCAGTGATCGGATGTTGGTTGTCGGTGAAAATTCCAGTTCACTTACAGGGAACATGGCAGCGAAGGAAGCTCCTAAGACCGAGCCATACCTTTGAGAATCATTCCATCATGTCCATTTCAATCTTCAATTGAGGCACTCACGAAAACCCCCAATATTGGATCTTCTCCCTCCCGTGAGACTCAACGATGCGCAACATGTCTCTTGCAGTGTGATCAGTGTTAATATGTCTGAGATAGCCATCGTCCTGCTCTTCGGCCAGTTGTCCAAGAAGTTTGGCCCGAGCAAGAAAGTGTGCAATTCCGCCTTCAGTTTTGTTAGAGGGCACTGTTACACCACCCCAAATGGCTCTCTCAGCTTCCGTTTTGAAGAATGAGATTGGAGGTGTCGACTGTCCAACTCCTACGATGCAGTCATGAGCGTCGTGGTCCTATAGATTCCAGGGCACTCACCTCGAGGATCGAACCCAACAATATCGAACTCTGGACCAACAATTTTCTGTAATAGTTCGCCTGCAAGTAGCACGGTTTTGACTCCGCTGCCACCAGGTCCACCTGGGTTGAAAAGAATTGGCCCACGATAGGCGTCCGACGTTGAAGGGACTGCAGCTGGTAGTCGCATAAGCGCTATCGTTGCCTCGCGGCCTTGAGGATCAGAGTAGTTTAAAGGAACCTGGAGGTGTAGATCATAATTCGTGAGTTCCCGAGCATCTAGCTCTTATGATTTGTACGAACGATGAGACGGGCGCATTCTCGTCCTGGAGCACAACTCTGCCATTCCAAGCGATGTGAAGGTGCAAGCTGGGGATTAGGGAGAAATAGTAAGACAACAGACCCTAGCTGTAGGCTATGCAGACCCACATTCTCCCAGGTGAACCCAGCAATACGTTCCTGTCCTGCGTGGCCCGAGATTGAAGGGTTTGAGAGCCTGAAGACCTGGCTGAACAACGTTGTGAGTGCGACAGCAACGCAGACGGCGGAGAATAGAGCCATCTTTGGTGAGTGGACCATAAGAACAGAATGGATCTCCCTCGATTTTGATAGTCTCTGGGAGTATAGGTACCAGTTTTATGTTATATTCATAGAATTCGACCGCGTGGAACATTTGTGTGTGCTGATCAAATGGAATTTGGAAAACATCGCAGTACCCCGGGCCAGGGTTTAGGATTATATATCCTTTCAATATGTGGAGACTCTCAGCCAATAAGAGAGAATTTTTGTTCGTGGATAGTCTCGAAACCAGCCGTCTTAGGGTTCATGGAAGATGTAAACAAAAGACGACAGATAAAGGTGGCCTGCTACTAAAAGACCCTGCACGTGGCGGTGCCCTCAAGACCGGCGCATTCACAAATATCACTAAGTCCAACATTTACATTTCCAGCGCTGAGGGCAGGCCAGTGCTCTGTGTGCGTAAGATCAGAATGATCTTGGAATCAACCCCTCCATCTTGCTCAGCTCCTTCAGAGCATCCAATAAATCTCTGTCCTCTGCCGATAGTGTTTCAGGCATCACCGCCTGAGATCCGTCCTCTCGTCCTAAGGAAGAATCCTTCGGGAAGGGCTGCCCGTCCGGTTGGCAAATAGTTCCAGGCTCAGGCAACGTCCCGTTCACGAAGTATTCTCTGACATATTTATGCGTGCATAATGATGGCGCAGAGACTGCGCAATGCTAACGCAGGTTTATCAGGACATGATGCGAGTGTTAGATGGCTGGAGGGACGTACACCTGCAGAATCTTGAGTCAATACAACAGATCCTTTGAAGCCTTTCGACATCTTCTTGGCCCTGGTCCGAAAAAGGAGTCAGAGGTCAAATCAACAATAGTGAACTGAAATGCTATACTCACGCCCAAAGTGGCGTTACGGGATCTAACAGAAATCATATGGATAAGTATGGTGGTGAGGAAGAAGGGTAAAGAACTAACCGGCCGTGTTTCCAATCAAGAGTAGAGGGTGGCTCGTGGTGGCATTGAATGGCCCCTGGAAGTGGTCCTTTGGGAACTTGAGCCAACCCCTAGATGCGATGGTCGGAACGAGTTTACAACCAGTAGAGCGAGCTTACGCGCAACCCAGCCGAGCTGAACTCCAGATATCACCCCACTCGCTACTGTTAGCCATCATCTCGAAGTACTTTGTTGACGATTCCAGATCCTCGGGCACTTCTGCACCATCGTTACAGATAATCGCCAAGTTGGTATCAAGCAACCCCCACACTCGCTGCTTGTTGGCTGTACCACAGGCGCATTTGAACAGGGGCTCAACAGGATGTGCCATCTCGAAAGCCTTGATTCCATTCCCGTGTGCGAGGTCCGCTAGCGCATCCGCCAGACGAGGGAAGTAGGCATAAGGAGAGTATAGAGCTTGGAAAACGAGCATTCGGAGAGTTGCCTCATCCAGCAGTCCGTAGGTGTTCTCAGTCTTTATTGGGAGTGGATTTGAGCGGAGGGATGTATACACGTTTGTCAAGTTCTGACGGATTGCTTCTGGAGAGGGTGCATAAAATGGGCAGGCAGAAGGACCTGCTTCATTGCAACCTGTGAAGAAGCTTTGGAGACTCTTGTCTGTGTCCATGAGATTTTTGGACCAGAGGGCTAGAATATGCGGTCAGCATGCCATAAATTGAAAAAAAAGAAACGAGCTCACTGTCATAGTAGTTTTGACTGTCCATGACTCCGTCGATAATGAGGCGATCGACTTTGTCCTAGGTTGATAATTTCAATAACCCAATGTTGGGTTTCGATGGGAATTCCAGTCACTTACCGGGAACATGGCAGCGAAGGAAGCTCCTAAGACCGAGCCATACCTTCGAGAATCATTACATCACGTCCATTTCGATCTTCAATTGGGTATACTCACGAAAACCCCCAATATTGGATCTTCTCTCTTCCGTGAGCCTCGACAATGCGTAGCATGTCTCTTGCAGTGTGATCAGTGTTAATATGTCTGAGGTAGCCATCGTCCTGCTCTTCGGCCAGTTGTCCAAGAAGTTTGGCCCGGGAAAGAAAGTGCGCAATTCCACCTTCGGATTTGTTAGAAGGCACCGTTACACCACCCCAAATGGCTCTCTCAGCTTCTGTTTTGAAGAAAGAGACTGGAGGTGTCGACTGTCCAACTCCTACAATGCAGTCATGAGCGTCGTGGTCGTGTAGATTCCATGGTACTCGCCTCGAGGATCGAATCCAACAATATCGAACTCTGGACCAACAATTTTCTGCAATAGTTCGCCAGCAAGAAGCACGAGGTTAACTCCACTGTTACCAGGTCCACCTGGATTAAGAAGAATTGGTCCGCGATAAGCATCCGACGTTGAAGGGACTGCAGCTGGTAGTCGCATAAGCGCTATCGTTGCCTCACGGCCTTGAGGGTCAGAGTAGTTCAAAGGGACCTGGAGGTGTAGATCATAATTCGTGAGTTTCTCGGTATATACCTCTTATGGTTTGTACGAACGATGAGACGGGCGCATTCACGACCTGGAGCACAGCGCTGCCACTCCAGGCGATGTGAAGGTGGAAGCTGAGGATTAGCGCAAAACAGTGAGATAGCAGACCCAACCTGTGGGCTATGACTCACATTCTCCCAGGTGAACCTAGCAGCAGATTCCTGTCCTGCGTGGCTCGAGATTGAAGGGTTTGAGAGCCTGAATACCTGGCTGAACAACGTTGTAAGTGCGACAGCGACGCAAACGGCGGAGAATAAAGCCATCTTAGGTGAGTGGACCATAGGAACAGAATGGATCTCCCTCGATTTTTGATAGTCTCTGGCAGTATAAGTACCAGTTCTATGTTATATTCATAGAATTCAACCGTGTGGAGCATGATCAAATGGAATTTGGAGAACACCGCAGTACCCAGGATTCAGGACTATATTATTATGCCCTTTCAATGGGTGGAGCCTCTCGGCCACTAAGAGACATCTTGTGTTGGTGGATAGTCTCGAAACCAGCCGTCTTGGGGTTCATGCAACGTTCATGGAGGATGTAAACAAATGACGACGGATAAACTTTAAAGTGGCCTGCTACTAAAAGACCCTGCACGTGGCTGTGTCTTAGAGTGATGTCACGCACGTGACGCTCATCTCCCGCTCGTGTTCGCAAAGGCGGCCTTCATCTCGCCTCTACATTCTCGTCTTCTACGGCTAGGCAGGTGCTATATTCGGGAAGGCTGATGGGGGATGGTGCCGACGTACGCAGGGGTCACTGGAGTATTGGAGCATTTGGTGAGTACCAATGATTTGCGTTCGTTAACATCATACTGCCAAACTTTTATAGTCAGCAGGTGGTTTTCATTCAGCAAAATGTACAACGACGGCTATCACCAGTAGCTACGACAGCTATACGTGGTGGACCTTGACGCCAAGTCATCCCCTCAGCCAGCCAAGGGGTTGGTCCTTTGAGAGCGATACCTTATCACGTTGGCCTCCGTGGAGTGCGATGTGGCCACTCATTACTACCTAATCGCCTATCGCCAATGAAAATATTTCCACTCTGGCCAACGTCTATCATGCCGCCTGCTGTTGCTGCTATCTGCTGTTGCTGCTGTCTGCTGCTGCTCCGTAGTGTGAAGTTGTGAGGCCCGTTGCCTGCAATTCACGACGCTAGTTGTGGCTGCTACCTGCTGTCCCGTAATGTGAGGTCCTGGACCTGTTACATATGAATCGCGTCGCTACCCACTATTCCATAATGTGAAGTCATAGACCTGTTACATGTGGTCCACGTCGCTAGACGTTTGATTTTAACGTTCATCAGATGTTGGGTGGGGGCCATGCTGAAACATGAGGCCTTGAGGTCGCAAGACCCAGGACCCACAAGCCGGGTAGCTGGATATTACTGCTGTTCATTCCTAGTTCTTTCGGGAGACTTAGGGGCCCTGACAAGATTCACTTGCCGTGTCATGAGCATTCCTTGTGTTCGGGTGTCGCAGCTCATCTCGAATGGCCATGTCTCCCGACATGAGCTGGAGAGCACTGTTGTGCTTTCACCCATATGCTAGCTAGCTTCAGCTATGCTACTGTGGGCCATTAAACAACAACGCAAAGTGCTGAAGCGGAACGATAACTCAAAGACATAAATATCACTAAGTCCAACCATTTACATTTCCAGTGCTGAGGGCAGGCGAGTGCTCTGTGTGCAAGATCAAAATGACCTTGGAATCAACCCCTCCATCTTGCTCAGCTCCTTCAGAGCCTCCAATATATCCCTGTCCTCTGCCGATAGTGTTTCAGACATCACCGACTGAGATCCGTCTTCTTGTCCAAAGGAAGGATCCCTCGGGAATGGCTGCCCGTCCGGTTGGCAAATAATTCCAGGCTCAGGTAACGTCCCATTGATGAAGTATTCTCTGACATATTTCTGCGTGCATAGTGATGGCGCAGAGACAGTGCAGTGCTAATGCAGGTTTATCAGGACATGATGCGAGTGTTAGATGGCTGGAGGGACGTACACCTGCAGAATTTTGAGTCAATACAACGGATCCTTTGAAGCCTTTCGACATCTTCTTGGCCCTAATCCCCAAAAGTGTTCAGAGGACAGATCAGCAATAGTGAACTGAAATGCAGATACTCACGCCCAAAGTGGCGTTACGGGATCTAACAGAAATCACATGGATAAGTAGGGCGACGAGGAAGAAGAATAAAGAACTAACCGGCCGTGTTTCCAATCAAGAGTAGAGGGTGGCTCGTGGTGGCATTGAATGGCCCCTGGAAGTGGTCCTTTGGGAACTTGGGCCAACCCCTAGATGCGATGGTCAGAATGAGTTCACAATCAGCTGAGTGAGCTTACACGCAACCCAGCCTAGCTGAACTCCAGATATCACCCCACTCGCTACTGTTAGCCATCATCTCGAAGTACTTTGTTGAAGATTCCAAATCATCAGGCACTTCTGCACCGTCATTGCACATAATCGCGATGGTTGCATGATCGACCAATTCCCGCACAAGCTGCTCTTTGGCAGTACCACAGTCGCATTTGAACAGGGGCTCAACAGGGTGTGCCATCTCAAAAATCGTGGTCCCGTTCCCTTGTGCAAGGTCCGCTAGCGCACCCGCAAGACGAGGGAAGTAGGCATAAGGGGAATACAGTGCTTGGAAAACGACGCCTCGTAGTGTCATCTCATCCAATAGCCCATAGGTGTTCTCAGTCTTTATTGGGAGTGGATTCGAGCGGATGGAAGTGTATAGGTTTGTCAAGTTCTGTCGGATTGCTTCTGGAGGGTGCATAAAATGGACAAGCGGAAGGACCGGCTTCGTTGCAGCCTGTGAAGAAGCTTTGGAGAGTATTGTCTATGTCAATGAGGTTTTTGGACCAGAGTGCTGGAATATGCGGTTGGCATGTTAAAAATTAAAAGCGAAGAAATTAGCTCACTGTCGTAGTAGTTTTGACTGTCCATGACTCCGTCGATAATGAGGCGATCGACTTTGTCCTAGGTTAATAGTTCAGTAACAGAATGCTAGGTGCCGATGGGAACTCCAGTCACTTACAGGGAACATGGCAGCGAAGGAAGCTCCCAAGACAGAGCCATACCTTCGAGAATCATTCCATCATGTCCATTTCAATCTTCAATCGAGGACACTCACGAAAACCCCCAATATTGGATCTTCTCCCTTCCGTGAGCCTCGACAATGCGCAACATGTCCCTTACCGTGTGATCAGTGTTGATATGTCTGAGGTAGCCATCGTCCTGCTCTTCGGCCAGTCGTCCAAGAAGGGTGGACCGAGCGAGAACTCGTGCAATTCCGTCTTCAGATTTGTTAGAAGGCACCGCTCTACCACCCCACATGGCACGCTCAGCTTCCGTTTTGAAGAATGAGACCGGAGGTGTCGAATGCCCGACTCCTATAAGGCAGTCATGAGCTTCGTGGTCGTATAGATGCCAGGGTACTCACCTCGAGGATCAAACCCGACAATATCGAACTCTGGACCAACAATTTTCTGTAGAAGCTCACCAGCGCGTAACACGGTGCCAACTCCGCTGCCACCAGGTCCACCTGGGTTGAAAAGAATTGGCCCACGATATGTGTCCGAGGTTGAAGAGACTGCAGCTGGTAGTCGCATAAGCGCTATCGTTGCCTCGCGGCCTTGAGGATCAGAGTAGTTTAAAGGAACCTGGAGATTTAAATCAAAATTCGTAAATGGTTCTTGTAGTCTGTACGAACGATGAGACGGGCGCATTCGCGATCTGGAGCACAGCGCTGCCATTCCAGGCTATGTGAAGGTGGAAGCTGAGGATTATGGCAAAATCGTCAGATAACAGACCATAACCATAGGTTACGTAGACTTACATTCTTCCAGGCGAACCCAGCAATAGGTTCTCGTTCTTCATAGCTCGAAATTGCAGGGTTTGAGAGCCTGAATACTTGGCTGAACAACGTTGTGAGTGCGACAGCGACGCAGACGGCGGAGAATAGGGCCATCTTAGGCGAGTGGACCATGGAGCAGGAAAAAAGTTTCCCCTTGATTTTAACGATTCCTGGGAGTACAAGTACCAGTTGGAGATGAGCCTATGTTATATTCATAGAATCAGACCGCAGCTCCTTTTCCACGCGGACCAAGTGTCGTGCTTATCCAAGTGAAAACACAGCAGCAACCAGAGACCAGAATTATCTGTCTTTTCAATCGATGAGGACTCTCAGTCAATAAGATATAGCTTGTGTCATGGAAGAGGATACGAGCAAAAGGCGATAAATAATGAATTCTTTGCCGAAGACCCTGCACGTGGCGGTGCCGTCGAGACTGACGAAGCATTGGCAGTGTAATGTTGCGGTGGCGGACTGCGTCTTCACAAACACCACTACCGCAATCTACATTTCTCGTGCTGAGGGCGGGCCCACGCTAGCCACGATGCTCTTTCTACAGCTACCTTTGTCGCTTATATTCTCATCACTCATTCTTTTGACAGCAACCGCCATCCCAGTATCCAGCACCGAGTTGGCACCTGACACTTTCTCGAAGACTATCGAGAAAGGTCTATGGTTCATTGAACACTTTTCGCCTCAGTGCGGACACTGCAGGCACTTCAAGCCAACATGGGACAAACTCGTTGTAGAGTCACAATCGGAAATACCACAGGTCAAGACTGCGACATTGAATTGCTTGGTATATGGAGGTGCGTCACTTTCTTACTTATGTCCCGCAAGCCAGTTGAACTGACATCTACCTATGCAATGCAGATCTTTGTGACAAGAATGGAGTCAAAGGATACCCTTCACTTTTCATGTTCGAAGACGGGAAAAAAGTCGGCGAGTTCAAAGGCGCTCGCGAACTCGACGATCTCAAAAAGTTCATGAAGCAACATGTAAAGGAGGACGTCGTTCTTGCACCACCACCCGTTAAGCCGCCTACCCCAGCGAAGAAGACACCTAAAGTGCAAGCCAAACCCGTAGTCAACCTACAGGGCGAGGTTCTCGCCTTGACGCCCGATACCTTCTCCAGCACTCTCGCGAAAGGTCCTGCATTCGTAAAATTCTTTGCACCCTGGTGTGGTCACTGCAAGAAACTTGCGCCTGTGTGGAAGCAGCTCGCTAGACACTCGCAAAACAAAGTCACCATTGCAGAAGTAAACTGTGACGATCACGGTGCACTTTGCAAGGCGCAGAGTATTCAAGGATACCCAACTCTTGTGTGGTTTGGACAGGGCGAGGATGAGGTCGGAAGATCAGAGTATAACGGAGGGAGAAAGCTAGAACAATTGAAGGCGTTTGCGGAGAAGGCTAGCGCTGCGTGAGTGGTATTGGTTACAAGTACTCCCTTGAGACACTGATAGCACCTACTAGTGGTGTGGAGGTCCTGGAACAAGCTAGTGACCTAGACGCTCACGTTTCCAGTGAAGCTGTGGTCTATCTCCTCGTACATTCCGCACCTGACGATGAAATCCTGGTTAGTATCTCTTCATACCATGCTACTTGTCACCTCACAGAACATTGACAGCCCAAAATTCGCGAGGCATCCGCTCCGCTTCTTGGCTCGCCTCAAATTCTAGCGTCCTCGTCTTCCGACCTCTACAAGAAATTTTCTATTTCGTCCAGCGAACCATGGGCACTCGTAGCTATCAAAGATCACGACACAAAACTCCCATCTTCAATTCTCCTCGGTTCGAGCTCCAACGACGCAAACCTGCGAAAATGGCTGCTCAGCCACCGTCTCCCTACCTCAGTTGAGCTTACTCAAGACACCTTTCAGACTGTTATGAACGCTCCGCATGCTCCTCTTGTCCTGATCGCTGCTGCGGAAGGCGACGCTATGAAGGCTAAAATCGGTGCGAGGATTAGAGATATTGCCAAGAAATGGCGAGTTAGGACAGATGGCAGTGGAGTCGGTCATGGCAGAGAGGTTGTATTTGCCTGGATGGATAGTAAGAGGTGGGCGGAGTGGCTGAGCAGCATGTATGGCATCACCAGTGAGGAAGGAAAAGTGGACGAGCTCGAGGATGTCAAAGTCGTCATCGCTGACCATAGCGTGAGCACCGCCCTCTAATTTGCCTAGATTATGCTGACAATGCCAATAGAAACTCGTCTACTACAAGACAGACCACGATGGCAACCCCATCAAGTTCACATCCTCTGCCAGCATCTTCGCCGCTGTGGACGACGCTGCGACGGGTCAATCGAAATCACACAATTCAGAGAGCTTCATCGAGCGCATGGCCCGATCGCTAAACAGCAAGATGCAATCCCTCGAAGCGTTCATCACTACCAAACCTTTGCAAGCGGTCTTCTTTGCCCTCGTCTTTGTCGTGTGTATGGTCTACGTCCTTTCGAGGCTCGTCGGAAGCGACGTGGCGTCGACACAGGACGAGTGGAGAGAGATGAAGGGGAAGAATAGGAGGTTGGATTAGTCTATACAGACAGGTATCCCAGGTGATGTGGTGATAATATTAATGGTTGTCCTGTATCTACGCGCTGTGTATCTATTTCTAACTGCTCTAGCCATAATTGACACCGTCTACACAATGTGTGGTTTTTCGCAAATGGTCGCCAGTATGCCTTCGCTTGTGATATTTACAGCCCCTCCCGATGATAAGTAGCTGAATGAACCTCCATAATAAGGCAGCCCACACAGATATATTGCCAGATCTCGACAACCTGACATCAGTGACAACAAACGGGCATCTGAGGCTATGGATTTCGAAGGCGAAAACCCGTACTCTTGAATTATAATAGCTGATCTTCGTGAACAGATACGATATCTCCTCCATGAACCCGCACGGCCGAGAGCTGCGTCGAAGAGTGATAGAGTAGCGATAGCTGGATGCGAGTGATAGGTGAGAATGAAGGAGAAAGAGGATTCAGGGGGAAACTTACCGTCGTTTCGAACCCGAGCTATCCAGGACATCCAGGTGGGAGGTCATGTTCTAACGGAGTCGACACCAACTCCATGAACATAAGGACCTTGGGAGCCAGCAGCATCGGTTTTCTCAGGCCTGGGCAACGCATAACCACAATTTGACGTCTTTATGTCGTAGGCGTAGGGAGCAACAAATACTGATGAGATTTACCCCCGTAGCACTGTTCAACGTTAGACAGTGTGAGAGACAGTGTGTGGTGATTCAAGTTGCACACGCGATGAACTGGCAGGCCTATCTCCGTCCTTGAACCTTCCTGTAACCTGGGATCGTAGCTAGACAGCTGGACGCGACTCTAGACATTGAGGACGAAGTTTGGCGATCATTCGATGAGACAGTCGACAACCATCCCAGACGCGATATAGTAAACTTGAACGGGGCGGAGGACATCGACTGGTTGCACGGCGAAAGGTCGTGGCACCTTATCCGAAGACAGACTCTGAATTATATTGCAGGTGGATCCTGACGGACTGAGTAGACGGTCGGAAAACCACGCGTATATAGGTAGAAGGACGAAACTAGAGCACAATTTAAGGACAAATTTGTGTGTTAGACGTTATAAAATAAAGTAGTTGACAGGGTGTGTATACGACATACCTGGAGCATGTAGTAGTATTGATACTTTATTCTCCCTTGAGCAATGATCTTGTTCTTCCATCTCATCTCGAAACATGACCCGTTCCTGCGCGTAAGTGTTGGAAATCGAAATGCGTCAGTGGTCTACAAAGTAAATTAGCCAAACGCTGGGGGTCGAACAAACGAAAGGCAGACCTTCGGATCAGCAATCTTACTCCTTTCGCGACGACGTTGAAAACGGTATGGAAGGATGACAAATATGGGGTCATTGAACGCGAAAACGCACATAGTTGGGACGGAGCACGAGAGGATGCGAGGGTCGCGATATTGGAAGGCTAACGGACTGCGTAGGTTGGTAACTGCACATAACAAGGTGTATGTCTCAATGTTTTGAGTGGATCTGACGTGCCTGACCGCTGGGTGTTGGGGCATGAAGACGCGCGACGCAGAGCGCTGGTGAAGAACCTCATCATTCGGGCGTCGATGTTGACGGATGATGTCCAATAGCAACCGTCGAGGGATGGGAACTTTGGTGGACGCGGAAGAACGTCCCAACAGATGTTGTTCGAGGTAGCTGGGCCATATGCGATATCAATGTTGTGGACGTCGAGTGCTGGAAATCCTGGCCAATGGCAAGTCGGAGGAGGCAGGCGTTGTCATGTGCGAGCGGAAGGAGGTGGTGCTGGATGAGTTTTGAGGCATTAATTTTGGTTGGGCCAGTTTTAATGGTAATTTCCTTGCAATGGTGATGTCC
>Ga0247742_10001863_pt1 | contig 14153 bp, 16 predicted proteins | sample UWRJL208509C2_FD_180944 | JGI IMG/M metagenome (GOLD analysis project Ga0247742, IMG submission 180944) | Plant litter microbial communities from Arlington Agricultural Research Station in Wisconsin, United States - UWRJ-L208-509C-2 | ecosystem: Environmental > Terrestrial > Plant litter >...
GTTTGGCCTGGGTTTACCGGAACGGACTTTAGTTCAGGATATTCCAGTTATTCGAGGGAAATAGAGGATAGGGTAGTTTCTCTATGAACTGTGTAGAAAGGTGTTTCTGTAGACCAATTAGGTGGAGGGGTAGGTAAGGTAACTATAGCAGCAGAAGGGTATGTTGCTGGTGACTGTAGATATTAAAGATGAGATGGATAGGAGAAGTATCTAGGACGGGAGAGGCGTAAGGGGGTACGAAGTAGGAGTAGATGAGGTAGGGGTCGAGAGGTATGAAGATATTAACGAGTGGAATGCAAGGACTGTATATAGAGGGCGATGAGGAGGATGAATATGAGGATGAATCCGAGTAGGAGGACAGTGGCAAGTAGGAGGGTGATGTCGAGTCGAGTAGAGAGTGTGTACTGTTGCTTGGGGACTGATAAGGTGGAGGAGGAGGACTGTGACTTGGTGTTTCTGCGATGTTGCCTAGAGCGTGCAAACTTGGGTGGAGCAGTTATACGAGTAGGATGTTTCGAGTGAAGGGGGAAAGGAGGAAGTGAATGGCGTTGGGGGAATGGAATGATGGAGCGGCTGCTAGAGCTCTAAATAGATACTGCTTGAAGAATACGGCTAGCGACTTGAATACGACTGGGCGTGTGACGGGCTTCGTACCGTGCTACGCAATAGAATACTTTGAGGACGACTTGAATACGACTGGGCGTGTGACGGGCTTCGTACCGTGCTACGCAATAAAATACTTCGAGGACGACTTGAATACGACTGGGCGCATGACGGGCTTCGTACCGTGCTGCGACTAAATAATACGACTGGGCGTGTGACGGGCTTCGTACCGTGCTACGCTAATAAATACTGGGTTGGCGACACCAGCAAGTGTAGTGAATAGACTTGGTGAAAGAATGGAGTGGCTCTGACTCTTGGATCACTGACTTGGAGGGGAACTTGACTCGGCTGGGCACACCCCATCCTGTCAATTGATTAGGCTATTTATACTACAAATAGAATAGGCTGTGCTACTAAACGAGTTACTATAAAAAGTAAGCCAAGATAATTATGAGTCATGTCTATGGGCTGTGTAACTGTGCTTTAGAAGGCTATAGAATATTCTGGACTGATCCAATGTCTTTCTAGAATGTGTAAGAAAATTCCTATTCTACTGTCCCATAGATATGGTTCTGCGTACCACCAATTTTCCTATAATACCAAATGCAAGACTTTATTACTGGGTTTGGTTTTTATACCAAACAGAATCAACGTCTGACAACGGCTTTCAAAGCGAATGTCATTTCGTTCTTCTTCGGTCAATCTTGGGAAGTCATGATGCATCAACATGATGATGATCTGTGGCGTTGCTATATAATCAAAAAAATCCTGGAGAGAAATTTGGTCAGACTTCGCATTGAGCCAGAACCGGTGCTCGATGGGTAGCGTCGTTGCGAGTAGTTGTGGACTTTGCAGAAGCTGATCTATGGTAGTTCTGAGTTGTCGCTCCGCATCCTGCCATGGGGTAAATATCCCTTGGCGTAGAATTGTACCAATGATCTCCTGGCCAATCAAACCGTAGCTAGTCATTGTGAGAGGGGCGACATCATTATGAAACTCAGAAAAACTTACTATCCAGTCTGGCTTGGTCCCATTATAGTGTACTTCTGTATAGGTGATTGTCGACTGAAGTTCCTGAGTGACATCGCAGATTTGCTAGTCGCAACAAGGCTGATGAAACATTTCCAGGCGAGCGACGCACTGAGGACCTCTTCATTCTCTATAAGTTCTCGAATTCTCGTCTCGTGAGAAATGACTCGATCCCGCATTGCTGCAAAGTCAAAAAGTCTTGGCCACCCGTTGTTGCAAGCGAGACGCACAAGTTCAGATCTCATGTCTATATCGTCTTTACCGATTGTGTCACAGAAAAACTGGCGAGCAAGTACAAGGCCTTTGTTACCTTTACCGTCAAGGGCATCGTTGTAAAGGTTACGGAAATGTTGATAAGCCGACAAGATCGCGTCACTGGCCTCATTGGCAGGTGGAAGGGTGTCGTTACATTGGTCGAAATTTGGGCATACTTTTGGTAGCTCTTCCTGAAGGACAGTTCGTTAAAGCTAGGACCACATATAATGGATAACATACCGGCAGCCTTTGGTAATTTACTTCTTCAATGAAATTTTTGTCAAAGTCCTTCGAAATCTTTAATTGGAATAAAGGTCTTCTAGATAGTAAAGGATATACCTGACGTGCTCTCTTAGCATCTTTTGTGCTCTTGGTCTTTTCCTGAGTTTCGGACTTGCGCTTCTTTTATGCCATAGTGAGTAGAAAACACATCTTCGATGACAGACGACTAAGACCTTTGCTGGGTTAGACTTTTCTTGCGCTTCATGAGCACGGGCCTATGGTCATATCAATAGATGAATTGAACCAGTAATAGACATCACATACTGGTTGGTCATGATTTAAGTTTGGTGTCGCCAAACCTGGCACCAACAAAGGTTTACCAGGCTGCTCAGGATCTATAGCTTGTTTCAAATTCTTGCTTGGTGATTTCTGTATTCAAATGCATGAGATACAGCAGTAAGGCGAAGAGGGTATGCATACCGGAGCTTGCACTGGCTTAGGCACTGGTTCCTATGTTCAAACGAACACATTAGATACAAGATCATATCGAGATGGAGAGGATTTACGCACTGGAGCTTCTGTCTGCTACATTTGGGCATATTAGATGCGACATCACAGTGAGACGAGAAGAATACACATACAAGAGCTTGCTTTAGCTTAGGCACTGGTTTCTGCATTCAAACGCATTAGACATGTCATCACGATAAGATGGCGAAGAATACACGCACAGGACGTTGCTCTGGCTTATGCGTGGGTTTCTATGTTCAAGCGTATTAGAGATGATGCCTGGCGAGATGAAGGGAATATACACACCAGAGCTTGTGTCTGCTCAGGCACTGGTTTCTGGAGTACATTCAAACTTATGAGATATGATAGCAAGATGAAGGGGAGATACGCACTAGTGCTTGTGTATGCTTATACACCGGTTCCTAAGTTCAAACGAGTAAGATACATCAACGAGATAGAGGGTAAAATACGCACCGGGGCTTGAGACCGCTTGGGTAGCTTCGCTGACTCCGAAGGCCCTGCCTGAGTGGCAGTTGACAATTCTTCATCAATATCCATCTGATTCTCGAAAAAATTTACCGCCCAGTTATCTTCATCACCATCTCCTAAGCCTTTGTTATCTTTGTCATCGTCATCGTCATCGTCATCGTCACTGAAATCATCCAACGAAAAGTCTTCTGCGTCTTCGTCTTGTTCTATTGCCTTCGCCTTTCCTTTCTGCGTCAACCCTTTCTTGTTGCTATCATTGTTTCGGCCAGTGTTGTTATCTCCAGGTTTGACATGCTGGCTATCGTTTTTTCTCGGAAAAGCGCGCGAGTGCTTCCCTGGTACTGGAACCTCCTGCGATGCGTTGATTTTCCGAAGTGAATTTCGGTATGTTTTGCTTGAATACCACAGCATTTCCTTCATGATCGCTGAGACAGGCCAACAAGCATGGTATTTGGTCATGATAGGCATTACACGTGCAATCTATAGCATCTGGGTCACTGGAGCACCGTTTTTAAGGGACAAAAGACTTACCTCCAACTTGGCAGTGAGGAGACGTGGTTCGTCTTGCTTGCGAATGGACTTCGTAGCGTCAAGGTGTTTACAAATAGAAAAGCGAGCAACAGTCTTAAAAACATATGAAAATGGTGTAAGAATAGGAAAGGGCACGGACTTACTCGAATATGCCGATAGAGTGGCTCAGAAACTCCCATTTCGACAAATAGGCTATAACCATCCTTGCGGCCAGGTTGACCCTTGGGCTTGGGTATGAGGTTGGCCTTCTTCTGACGCTTGAGTAGTTCCTCGTCTACCTTGAGCCTTTCTGAAAGTTTTCTTTAGTTAAATACATTGTCGATAAAACATGAACGTACTAATGGTTTCTGTTTGTTCTGTGATAAGCCGCTCCTGTTTTTTAATCTGGTCTTGAAGCTCCTCTACGGAGGGCCCTTTCTGACGCTTTGGCGGCATGGTGCACAGAATTACTGGGTGCAGTGAGAGTCAAGAATTAAGACGTGGCAAATTGAAAGGGGTAGCAGGCCTCCATCGCGAAGGTCCTCCCGATCACGTGATGGGACAGAGTTGCGCATCCAATTTGGCAGCTTGCCCTTCCGCATACCAATTGGCATTGTTTCTTCAAGCCCAGGTAATCACCGATGGATCCATGAATGATGGAATATATAGTAGTATGTTGTATTTAGCGCCAGAATAAAAACTTGCTCTCCGCTGAGGCAATGAAAATCACGTCAGGATTTTGGGAATGGATAGTTGGCGACCGCCCCACGGACGCCCTTACGAAGAAGGTTTCAATACCAGTAATGCCAATGAGCGTCAGCTCCTGTGCGAGGTCCTTGCATGGAACTTCACCCGATTCGTCTGTGGATATGCCAGCAGGAGGTGAAGACTCGAAATCGCAGTAACAGAGAGCAATGGTGCAGAGGTCTGGTTGGCGTAGAAGATGATGGTGCGGCTGATATTCTCATTGGCGAGTTTGTCGATTTCCTGAGTTTCGATTTAACTAGGATAGTTCCCATCTTGATGCACGACAATGTGTTTTGTAGACCATTTAGCAAGAATCTCAGATGCGCCTTTGAAATATCCACAATAGCCGCCACTGCCAGCCAGTTTGACTACACCCATAGCCTTGCGCTCCGACAAGAATGGTATCATCTGGATGACTTGAGAGGCATCACAAGTTTGTTTGAAGTCCTTCCACCCTAGTTCCTGCGCAAATTGGACGAGAGCAGTCTCAGGACTCAGGATCGACATCCTGGAAAGCCATCGAATTGACCGCGATAGCCTCGTTGAAGAGATCCTGGAGCTGAGGCGAGTGGTCATTGGAAAAGTCTTGGTGATGGCGGCGTGTTACTCCAGTCCCTGAACCCGACTTCTCCGTCTCTTCGGCATTGGTACGCAATCGTGGTGAGAGTCCCAGTCTTGTCGGTGCAAATAATGGATGCATTGGCCATGGTTTCACAAGAACCAAGAACGCGAACGAGAAGGTTCTCATAAGTCATCCGTTTGGTCGCAAATGCTAGTGCTGGAGTAACCGCAAGCAGTAGACCTAATGTCACGATGAGAAGTGTTGGGCGCATGAGAACGACTACACTGACCTTCAGGGATAGCCACGACGATCAAAGTGACGGAAATGATCAGGTTATTTACGAACGCCATAGCATTCTGCTGTGAAGTTCTACAGAAGAGAGGTATATTGGTTATAACTCCCTGTTTAGAAAAGAAAAGAACATACCGAGAAGGGTTACCAGTGCCGAGCTGTACGAAAAACTTGATCATCAACGCTGAGAAGAGTAGCAAACCAGCAAGAGAGCCAATTTTGGCGATCACCTGAAGGGTAGTATCGCCCGTGTCTCCGCGAAGTGCTGTAGAGTAAACCGACCAAATAAGCGATCAGTGCAAGGTCCCTCCAAAGAAGGATGAGTACATACCCATCATAATACGTCCGTTGAAACTCTTCGTGCCAGCCACGACAACGACATATTTGCTGACGCCTTCGAGAACTTTGGAACCAGAAATCGTGAAGCAGTCCATGTGTATTGAACTGTCCTTCTCGATGGCGGCTTTGCGGTGTAATTCGACAACCTCGGAGTAGGGCAGCTTCTTGATTGCGTTGGATTCCCCAGTCGCTCCAGATTCATCGCAGGGAATAATTTCGCCAGGTTCGATAAGTGCGATGTCGCCTACGACGATGTCCTATACTCAGAGATCAATTAGTATGTGTATGCTTAATAAGTAGGAAAAGATATACAAACCTTGATATCAACAACCTTCTCGACACCGTCCCGAATGACTTTGACGCCACGTTCTTCTTTGCGTTCATTCAAAGCCTTGAACTGGCGTTCCTGCTGCCAATCATTTACCGAACCAACTATGACCTAGAAATTAGATATCAATTACATGCGCGCATATAACAGGATACAGGAACACTTACGACGATGGCCACAGCAACCATAATCGCAACACCATCCACCCAGTCAACAGGTGGCTCGCCATTTACGCGAGGAGTACCGAAATCTTGGTATAGACCCAGAGCCAAAGAGACGACTGCGGCAATCGAAAGTAAAATCTAATGGTGTGAGTCAGTACGTGCAATATATGAACATTGAAAAGACCTCACCAAGACACGATCTTTAAATGCCGTAATCATGAGTTGCAGTAACGTTTAGCTGACATGGGTGGGCAATGTGTTTGCGCCGTAAACCCTCCTCCTATCCTCCGTAGTTGCAGAGACCGTCTTGCCGTTGTCAGTGACAGGCGCTGCTGCCTGCTGGCCGTTGGGTTCCGTCAAAACGATATCCGGCACCTTCCCGTTCATATCCTCCCTCTTCTTTTCTGATTCGTGCCTGTGAGATGAACCCTCACCCGCCCCTTTGTCATTGGACGCGTCGCCTTTTGTTGAAAGACCGTCTTTTGAATGTGTTCCCAAACCAAGTATGAGACCCTCAGTGCCACCAAAAGCGGCCAACGTGTGGAGACTCTTGGGGTCAAGTATATGCGCGAGTTGGAATGGCTTAAACCCGAATGGAGCAGGATTAATGGCCTTGTCCTGCGCGAGCTCCTACTGGTGCGCCATCCATGACTTCTCCACTTCTGAGCTCTTATCCTTCCCAAAGACGAGAGTCCATCCTTCCTCTCACGTTAGTTTTTACATAGCCTTAGAGTAGTGGGTAGCTCACCGAATTCGCAGAGAAGGTCAGGGTGAGTGGGACACAGGTTGAGTCTGAGATGTCTGTCGGCGACCCGCCACTGATCCCGCACGGGTTTCCATACCCTCGAAACCCGCTAAAACCCCTACCCATACCCGTTCAAACCCTTACCCTTGGTGATGGATACGGGTTGGTCAGGGTATGGGTACCCTGAGCTCATCGCGTCTTTGCTTCTCGGACTCAATGCGCTGCTTGCAGACGGTTTCGCGGTGCGAGTTGTGAGCATTGAGCCTCCGGGCTTGAGTTTCTCGTCCTCGGAGAATCGGAGGCCAGGGCGTGCGACTTTCCCGCCTTGCACATCCACGTAAAATTAACAGCTATGTGGAGGACGGCGTTGAAAAGATGTGAAATGGGTAGAAACATCGAGGGAGGTGCTGATGCCCCAGTGGGATGTTAATTGAGAGGCGAAGGGAAGGCCAGTGGGTACGGTTATTAAACCTGAAAATTAAACATCAGCTAAATGGGTCGAGCGAAGACTGAGGAGGTAATGCGACTGACCGCAATCGATATAAGCCCTACTCTTTGCCTCAAGCGACCGCTTCTTGCTCAGCAAGTCTTGCAGGGCGCCAATGTCCTAGACGAGTCTATTCGTGTTGGTAGGAGATGGAATGGTCGAGTAGTCGAGCTCGCGCGTGTCAATCAGGTAATGTGTCTTCACTGCGTCTGGTGAGTCTTGATACCATGTTTACGGCCATCGTGTACTCACCAAAGTCATAGCGTTCGAATCGACGGCCATCTGAGACAAGCAAGCACCTTCCAGCGTCGATTATTCAGCCTAGAAGTCGTTGGTACCACCCACACGTGATCTCAACGGATGAACTCACTATCGACAAGTCGATTCGGTTCCTCAGCATATTCCTCATCCATTAGGTGCGTATGCAAAACCTTGCCCTCGTTCATTGACTTGACTTGCTTGCTGTATGGCACGTGGATCAGCCTCCCTGCGTCTGACGGATTATAATAAAGACAAGACATACCTTACATTACGCAGGCGGCCCATCGTCGAGTTATCCTAGCTGGCTGGGTTCCGACTCAAGACCAAGCACCAGAAGTGATCTTCGAGGACACCAGGGGCTACAGTAGACCAGTATTGGGGTGGTACGTGTGCTGAGTGTCTCGTTGGACGGCTGTAATCGGTAGATGGGGGTTTCTAGGTTTTTGGGTGAGGCAAATGAGCTGATTCGTCGGTCATATGTGGTGAGTTGCGTCTTACTTCCTTCGTCTTCGCTATTTTGAATACAGTGTCGTCAGCTAGGAAACGTTGGATCGAAGGGCACAGGCAGGTATCTAGACTTACCATGACGTTTGCATAGGATCATCGACCTGAGGGTGTGCTTGAGGCAAAGAGTTGGGGCACGCGGAGTCTTCCAGAAGCCGTTGAATTCTACGTGAGGGGCAAGGAGTTGGGGCGGTTACAGTCGCCTAGCAGCCATGGTAAGTTCTTGTTTACTCCTCTGTATCTTTCACAATAACCTGATTAAATGCCAGACCGTTAGTGAAGCCCCTTGTACTGGTAGTGTAGATACTTACGGTTCAAGGCATGACCAACGTTAGGTGGTTCCTTGAGGCAAGGAGTTAGTTAGCCAGGCGCTGTTCGTTGTCTGAGCTGGGTGCGGTAAGTTCACATCTTTGTTCTCGAATGCCTAAGTTAATTCTCACCTCATTAGCGACTACTAGCATCAGATAAAGGCGAAAATTTACCGTTGAGGCCGTTATCGATGTTAGGTGATCACTTGAGGTAGAGCTCGGGATATGGACGCTTGTCGACGTCTAGTGGTCGTGGTGTACACGTGTGCATAGTTATCTGGAGATCTTGGTAAGATCTCCTTTGCTTCGTCTCAGCTTATCCAATGGGCTGACTGAAAATTTAGCTCGTTTGTGAACTATTAGCATAGGGGGGACGTGTGCTTACAATTGAGGGCGTTGACAGCGTGTGGGCATTACTTGAGGTAAAAAGCTGGGGTGGCCGTTGTTGTTGCACGTAGCTTGAGGCCTGTGTAAGTGTTGATTAGGTGTTGTGCAGGGAGGGAGAAGGTATGGATGAGAAAGTTGAACATACATCAATGCGACGATCATACCCATGCGCACAATACCAAATGCAAATCCAGCTCATTGACAAGTTACGTGAACGTATCTCGACGACCGACTGTCTATACCCCAACAACTTGAACCAATCGCGAGGGACAAAATTTCCAACTGCCTCGACGATACCCAACAGAGTCAGAGGTACCACCGGACGATGGACTTCTTGCATCCAAGTGGGGATTTGTGGATGCTCACGAACACTGGATTGTACAGCAGCCGAGTTCGGGTCTCTGTGTAGAGTGTTGGGAGGAAACCCGGCTCGAAGGCGGGGATGAGGGTAGATAGTTTGATGTGTCAGGCGAGAGGGATATAGTTGACATGTCGACGTTGGCCGGTAGTGTATGTTGACCATGACGATCTCCATATATCGTGCCACTACTGGTGCGTAACGGTGGCAGGAGTGGGATTAGGATTGGGCGACGAAAATAGGCGTTAGTCGAAGATCGCCAGTCGTTGGACGGGCAGATAAGCCGAACGGCCTTCGCCACTGTACAATGAGTACACCAGCAGCCCCGAGTGCGAACTGGAATGGCGAGTACGAAAGAAAATGAACTGGAATATGCGAAGGTTCCATTGGCGAATGGGCCATGCCTTTTGAGGGATGGGGATGGAGCCAAGCAAACATCGTAAAGCAAGAGAAGTCAAGGGTGTGAGAGGTGATACAGTTCTAGGAGGAAGGTGGTTAGTACAGAGAGAACAAGAAAGAGGAATGGGGACATACACTATAGCTGATACCCGTACCCATACGCAACACAAAAATTGGCTCATTCCACCTCTACCGCATCGTTATACGGCACACCAAACACAGAACGTCTGCGAGAGTTTCGAAGCATGACCGTAGCCCTTCGTGACCGTACATCATGAACCACCAACATCCACAAGAACGAAGATGTAGATGTTCGTGAGCACATGAGCAAGCGGGTCGTATCTTCAATCACAAATTGGAGGACTCTGAGCAGAGTCTGCGTCTGAGTGGGATGGGGTGTTGGAGAGGACTGGCGTCTCGAAGGTGGATGGAAGGGAGGCCTTGAGTTATGAACTAAACCGGAATGACGCGGAGTGACAAAGGGCGCCTAACAGTGGCTGTTGGTCGCAGATAGGCCGAACGGCCTTCTCCACTTCGCACCCAGCTTGGAGCAATTATTGTTGAGGCTGAGGCTTTGAGGTCCAGGCTACAGACACTTGCACTGAATGGTACGCGCAGGCACGACTAGGCTGTCAGGTCCCGGATGTATAAGTCATCGAGAGGGCTGAATACTTGTCAGTAGTCATTCGAGCCGTTGGAATATGTTGGGACTGTTTCTGCCGTGCCAAGGGGAAACGGCCTTCAACACCAAGTAGCTGTTGCCCTCTTCACCGGCGAATCAATTGCTAATAAGAATTGACCATTAGCTTGATAGAATGAGCAAAGAATAAGGAAGCGATACGACTGACCTCAATCGTCGAGAACGCCAACCCTCTGCCTCAAGCTCCAGCTTCACTATGACCACACCGACCATCCCACAACCCGAACCCAAGTAACATACAGCACGCCCAAACCAAACCGCCGCCACAGAGTGACTTGGACCAAGCTGGAACAAAACAATAAGAACATCTAAGACCTGGCATCCAACTCGTGACCATCAAAGTTCTTTTTGCCGCGATCGGGTCGATATCGATGTAGATCCTAGGTACCAGTGCCTGGTGGTCGTACACGCAATGCGAAGGTCAGATGTGATATGTGCTGCCCAACCTTGGGACCCATAACAAACGTTCGTGGATGATCACGGTCGACGATTACGGCGAATGTAAAGGTGGCTCAGGGATGCAGCATGTGAGTACACAATACTGAGTATATCGGCTTCGGCTTCGGCTTCGTCCTCGTCCTCGTTTATTTCCTTCTCTCCTGCTGATGTTGGTGCTTCACGTTGATTTCAGCTGTTGAACATTAGTCTCATTGTTGAGTGGCAAGGCGAAAGTCCGTCCATTCCGTCAGGGCAGTTTTCTCGTAGCATTAAGATCCTAGGGTAGTTTGCTGAACGTGCGGAATGTAGGAGGGTGGAGGAACAAAGCCCGAGTCTGATGCGTCTGGTGTTGACGGAGGGCAGTTGTGGTAGTTGGATAGGTTTGCCAGTAAGAAGGATGGTGGTTACGAAGTGGCATCCAAAAGGTTGACTGGGAGGCGCAAAGTGGTGTGCGAGTGCACCCCAACAAGATAGGCAAGGAGGGAGAGATCTGGCAATATCAAAGAGTCAAGACGTGGCTAGATGAATAAGTTGAGTGCGTGTCAATATTGGATAGAGCAGTTTTGCTTACCGAGTGAGACGAAATCATGGTCGGAACGGCCTCACGATTAAGACAGCTGTCTGAGAGGCGAAATCTGAATCAAACAAAATGTAATCTCACGTGACTCTCATATCACCTGAAGCTTGTCCTTGTTTCGTCCTTCCGCCACTTCATTTGAGCACCTACCTGACCGCCGACTCTGCCCACCTTGTGCCTATGGATATCATACAACTGACGCCGGCATTTCTATAGCCAACGTTGTTTGATTCGCGACCCATATCTCGAAGGTGCACTATCGATGTTGGGTTGTGCGTTCTAGATTGGATTGGGTATTGCGATTTTCGTACGATGTTGGGATGAGGTGCTCTGTGTGGTGACTGAGGGTGAGCACAAGTCATTTTGCCCATTGTATGCTGCCACTTACCCACTCATATAGTCTGCTGCTTGCCACAACGTCGAAATCGAGCAGTGAGTGCCGATGTGACCAGCGGGACGGTGGATAGTGGGGAGATCAGAGGGTAGAGCCGATAACGGACGGAGGATAGGATGAGGGTTCACAGTCCAAACGCCTTGCCCACCCGTATTGGCAAAATGTTGCTACAGCTCATGTTTATGGCGCCGAAAGATCAGGTGTTGCTGAGCTCTTCTCAATATTTATGTGTGGCTGACGATACTGACTCACGCACTAGATTTTTTTTTCGATTGTTGCTGCCATCTCATGGGTCCTTCGGTACTCCTCGTGTATGCTGTGGCCATCTTCGTAAGTGAGTCTACTGATCTTCTTTGAAAGTAAGACATCATTTGTAGGCAACATCGCGCTTGTCTAACCCGGTCTCACCACCGACGATTTGGGTGTTTTTATGGATATGGTCAGGATGGTCCCAGTATGTCTTCCTTCACACTCTCTTCACGGACAACACTAACCACATCCCACAAGGTAACCAGTATTGAAGATTCCCTTTGCAAGGAGGCTACCAAATGTCACCTCACAGGGGTCGCCGTCAAGATGACTGGTGATGTTGGTGTCACTGGCGATGGCTGCGTATATTGACTTTCAACCAGTGAGAAGAAACCCTCTGACACTACTATCAACGGCAAGAAAAAGAAGAAACCCAAGGGCGTGAGGAGCCCAAGGAAGTGGAGGAGTTGCGGACGGCACATCAGAGAGAGCTCGCATAGGACGAGGCATGTCTCACAGGCACAAACCAGAAAAGCGAGCGGAGGTCGCTTGAGAAGGTGCTCAATATCGTGTTGATAGCGCAGTCTAGCGGAATGTCGCATCAGAGGGACATTTATATTCTTACAATTGTCACCTAATAGATATATTCATAATCTTCTTCTTCCAAATTCCCCAGCTCGTTAACATCCGGCGTACCTCCCAGAGCCCACCCAAGCCTTGAGGTGAATTCGGTTCTTGCTTGATCATTGCTTCGGTCGATAATTGCCCATGTCTTGCCTCGGAGGACTCTACCCACTACACATCTTACTGAACGAAGGTCTGTTACGATTGTTGCTGAGGAGAACTTGTATTGAACTAGTTCTTGAGTGGCATCGTTATCTTTTTCTTTTCCTAGAGTCTGGCAGGGTGTGATGAGGGCAAGAAGTCGTGTTTGGCCTTTAAAATCTTTCCAGGCTTTCTCATCGCCCAGTTGACATTGGACGACTCGTTCCAGTTGACCATACCTGACACAGCGGACTGTGCCACTCTGATCTTCAGCCTCGAACTCATACTATTTCAATCAATAGCTCAGTAGAGATGCACATAACGAGGTACTTAAATGCACATACCCGCACAAAGGATGTGTCCCGTTCCTGGTCCATATTGAACATGGCACTTAACGTTCGAATCGAATCCCCTCCCTCTAAAATCTTGATTCGTCCCCAAGATGGCATGATGGACGGAAGCGCGGCTGCGATTCTCGATCTTGAACCACCTAGTACAGAGTAAAAGTACTCTGTGATGCGTGTACGCATTAATGCATCAGGTTGAAAATCTTTCTGACATGGGGTCGTCAGACCGATGTGCTCATCTAGTTTACTCGTTAGGCAACTATAAAGAGGAGAAAAAATGTAATTACTCACAGCCCGTAATAATGTGTTTGTCCTCCGTTGACAGCCCAGGCTTCGAAGTTGCCTTGAGTTCATCCTCTAAATCGTAATAGATATCAATCTGTTCCAGGTATGCTTTATGGAGAATGCGGTTGTTAAGATTCGCCCATGGTTGAGAAGGTGATTTAAGGCCTGATTGAAGGTATCCACAATAGCGCTCCATCCAAAATGTCCACGTTGCCCATTCAGGACCACAGAAACGAATGTTGTCGGGAATATGTAATAGGCCATGAACTGTCAAGGTGCATACCGACAATCGAGAGCTGTCATACTGATAATAGATGCTGTGAAGTTAATGGCTGAGTTAGTTACCCGTTGGATAATTCAAAAATGAAACCTTACCGCTCAAATTCATCAACCCAGTTGATGATCCTCTCTTCGAGATCATCAATCTCATGATGTGTGAGGGAATAGCGGATGCATGTCTTCATGATGCCAACCAAGCTGCAGAGGTGCGTGTAGTAAACATCCTTTTTGAAGCGGCCCTTTAGTAGAATGGGCGCCAGATACATGAACCAGAAAGCCCAGCTCTCCGCAGTATAGTTTGCCTGATCTTTCACAATATTCCCAAGTCTGCGAACAAATGAAGAAGGAAGGTAGCAGACGGTGTCAACAGTTTCTTCACCAATCTTAGCCCATATGTGATCAGGAATGATATAATCTTCGCTTCCAGCATCAACAATCTTCTCTGGTTTGAATTGGCCCATCCACAAATGGACCAGGTTTTGTACGACATTCTCCAGCAATAAATGCATGAAGTCCCATGGGACCCCTCAGGCGTAGTCCACAGAAGTCACCCGGCGCCCCAGTGCTGGCATACCCTTAATACCAGAGTGTACGGCTATCTGATTCTTTGCCTTCTTGGTCGAG
>Ga0247742_10001864_pt1 | contig 14148 bp, 13 predicted proteins | sample UWRJL208509C2_FD_180944 | JGI IMG/M metagenome (GOLD analysis project Ga0247742, IMG submission 180944) | Plant litter microbial communities from Arlington Agricultural Research Station in Wisconsin, United States - UWRJ-L208-509C-2 | ecosystem: Environmental > Terrestrial > Plant litter >...
CCGTATCTCAAACGCTACCCCGCGGAAGATCAGGCCGCAGAGCATGGCGATGATCGGCAGGTACGTGGCCGGAAGAAGGACGGAGTAGGCCACGGGAAAGACGGCATACAGGCACGCTCCACCCAACACCATCCACGTCTCGTTGCCATCCCACACCGGGGCCACGGTATTGAGCATCACCTCGCGCTCGCCTTCGCGATTGAAGAACGGAAAGATCAGGCCGATACCAAGGTCGAACCCATCGAGCATGACGTAGAGAAACACGCCAAAGCCGATGATGGCCGCCCAGATCACAGGCAAGTCGATATGCATGGCGGTTACTCGTCGATGGGATCGGTGGGACGGGACAGCGGACGATGATCGAAGCGATCGCGCCCCCTGCCGGTATCGCCGGAGGACGATCCCTCGGCCTGGTCGCGCGGCAGGTCGGGACCCTTGGCCATCAGCTTGAGCATGTAGTAGATGCCGGTGCCGAAGACCAGGAAGTACACCATGACGAAGATCATCAGCGAGGTGCCGACCTGGTCCACCGTGAGCGATGTCGACACCGCATCTCGGGTGCGCATCACGCCGTAGACGACCCATGGCTGGCGACCGGCTTCAGTGGTGATCCAGCCAGCTAGCAGAGCGATCAATCCGCTCGGGCCCATGAGCAGTGCGAAGCGCTGGAACCAGCGCGCTTCGTAGAGTCGCGCATTGCGCCTGAGCAGCAGGCCGAGCAGCGCGAGCAGCAACATCAGCAAGCCCATGCCCACCATGATCCGGAAGCTCCAGAAAACGATGGTGGAGTTGGGGCGGTCTTCGCGCGGGAACGACTTCAGCCCCTGGATCTCGCCGTCCCAGGTGTGGGTGAGGATCAGGCTGCCCAGATGCGGCACCTTGACCGCGAAATGCGTGGTCTCGTTCTCCATGTCGGGCCAGCCGACCAGGTTGAGCGAGGTACCTCCATGCTCGGTTTCCCAGAGGCCTTCGATGGCTGCGATTTTTGCCGGCTGGTGTTCGCGCGTGTTGAGGCCATGCGCGTCGCCCGCGACGATCTGGATCGGCACCACGACGAGGATCATCCACAAGGCCATGGAGAACGACTTGCGAATGCCCGCATCGCGCCGGCCACGCAGCAGGTGCCATGCCGCGCACGCTCCGACCAGCATCGCCGCCACGATGAAAGCGGCCAGCGCCATGTGCACCAGACGATAAGGGAACGACGGGTTGAAGACGATCTTCAGCCAGTCGACCGGCACGATCCTGCCATTGATCACCTCGTAACCTTGCGGCGTCTGCATCCAGCTGTTGGACGAGAGAATCCAGAAGGTGGAGATGAGCGTGCCAGTGGCCACCATCAGCGTGGCGAAGAAGTGGGCCTTCGGGCCGACCCGGGTCCAGCCGAACAGCATGATGCCGAGGAAGCCCGCCTCCAGGAAAAAGGCGGTCATGACCTCGAAGGCGAGCAGGGGGCCCGTGACCGAGCCCGCGAACGCCGAAAAGCCCGACCAGTTCGTGCCGAACTCGTAGCTCATCACCACGCCCGACACGACGCCCATGGCAAAACCCACGGCGAAGATCTTCGACCAGAAGAAGAAGAGCTCCTTGTAGACGACCTTGCCGGTTTTCAGCCAGAGGCCTTCCAGCACGGCAAGAAAGCTTGCCAGCCCGATGCTGATGGCCGGGAACATGATGTGGAAGGACACGGTGAAGGCGAACTGCCACCGGGCCAGGAGTAGCGCCGTGTCGGATACGTTCACGCCAGGGTCCGTGCATTGGGGAGTCGGCTCCCAGTGTCCCAAGTTGGCGGCCCCGGGGATTGTGTAAATCGGGCATGGCGAAACAGGGCAATCGTCAGGCCGATTCGGCACACTCACTCAAGTTTGAGGATGCCGGGCCGATGATCCTGCGACCTTACACAAGGAATGCCCGTGAAGCCTCACCTCCTGCCGCTCATTTCCTCCCTCGCGATGCTTGCCGCTGGCTGCACGGGCGACGACTTCCACCTGTCGGGTAAATCCGCGGACGGCGCCGATATCGTTGTGGATGGCCAGCGCGGCACGGTGAGCTGGCACTGGGGTCCCAAGGCCTATTCGCAACCTTTCACGATCGAGAATAAGGACATCTCACATGCGCCCGCCGGCTGGAGCGGCACCATGGGCCTGAAGCTCAGCGGCGGACGCCGGCTGGCCCTGACCGGTGAGCATGGTACGTTCGTCTGCGAGCACGGCTGCGACGAACTGCACCTACCCCTGCTGTGGACCGTCGCCGACAAGTGACCGGCCCCCCAGGGATACGCCCCCCCTGTGGGAGCCGATTCATTGGCGAAAGGTTGCTCGCGGATACCTCGCCCCTCCGCTTCGCGGGATCGCCGATGAATCGGCTCCTACAAGAAGCGGGTAGTCTTCCGGCAATCCGCTGCCTTTGCAGGAAACGTTCATGCGCCTTCGTCTCCCGTGTCTCATTGTTGTGTTTGCCGTCACACCGGCCTTTGCCTTCGCCGCCGCCACGCCGGACTTCTCCGTAGGACCGCAGTACGACACCACGCACGTCTACGTCGCACCGCAGGATGTCGACGCCTTCGTGCGTAGCTTCGCGGCCACGTTCGAAGGGCAGTCGACGAAGCAGGGCATTGCCACGGTGACACCGACGCCGTCGAGCACCTCGACCCAGCTCGTTCAGAGTCCCTCGGGGGCGGTATCCGTATTCGGCTTCCGCACACCGGTGCCGTATCCGTTCGGGTTTGAGCGCACGGGGTACCTGGTGACCGACCTCGACGCCGCGATCAAGGCCGCGGAACAGGCCGGTGCGGCTACGGTGGTCACTGCCTTCGACGACCCGATCGGTCGTGATGCGGTCATCAGCTGGCCGGGCGGGGTGAACATGCAGCTCTACTGGCACACGAAAAAGCCAAGCTATGAGGCACTACGCCACGTGCCGGAGAATCGGATCTACCTGCCAGCCGCCAGCGCGGCGAAGTTCGTCCAGGCGTTCACGCGTTTCGCGCACGGCAAGGTCGTTTCCGACGACGCGAAGGCACCGGCGGCGGAGATCGGCGGGGCGGGCACGTACCGTCGCATTCGTCTTGAATCCGGTTACGGCAAGGCGACCGTGCTGGTTACCGACGGTCATCTCGCATGGCCCTATGGCACCGAAGTCACGGGATACGAGGTGGATGATCTGGCTGCCGCGTTGACGCGCGCGACGCAATCCGGAGCCAAGGTCGTGGTGCCTGCACACGACGAGAGCGACCGACACGCCGCGATGCTGCAGTTTCCCGGCGGCTACGTCGCCGAGATCCACTCCACGCGATAAACGTGTGGGAGCCGCTTCAGCGGCGACAGGGTGCTTGCGGCAACTCCCATCGCCGCTGAAGCGGCTCCCACAAAAGCAATGTCGTCCCCAGAGGAGGTTCGATCAGAAATCGAATGTCGCCGAGGCCAGGAACGTGCGCGGCGTGCCCTGGGTCAGGTAACCACCCGTGGCCGAGGCCCAGTAGCCCTTGTTGGTGATGTTCTGCACGGTAAGGCGGAAGGTGACGGGCACACCCTCGAGCGTGCTGGACGCGCGGGCACCCACGTCATAGGTGGTCCACGCCGGGATATCCAGCGTGTTGGTCACGTTGACGTACTGCTTGCCCGTACGAACGGCGCGGGCGCTGAGGGTGATGTCCGGCGTGTTCGGGATGTCCCACTCGGCACCGAGGTTGGCCTGGAAGCGCGGCACGCCGATCGCGTCGTTACCGTTGTTCAGGCCACCGTCCGTCTTGGTCAGCTCCGGCTGGATGTAGTTCGCACCACCGAGTACGCGAACGCCCTGCGTCGGCTCACCGAAGAAGCTCCATTCGGCACCGCGGTTACGCTGCTCGCCGGCGATGACGTAGGTATTCGTCGTGGTATCGACATAGCCACTCGGCTGTTTGATCTGGTACAGCCCAAAGGTGCTGCCGAAGCTGCCGGCATCCCACTTCACGCCAACTTCGTTCTGCTTCGACTTGTACGGAGCGAAGACCTTGCCAGCGTTGGTCAGCACGGTGTTACCGAACTTGATCGGGGCGGTGTCGCCCTGGGTGAGTGCTTCGATGTGGTTGGCGTAGACCGAGAACTGCTCGCTGATACGATAGTTCACGCCGAGAATCGGGCTGTTCGTGTACTTGTCGTACTCGGCGTTTTTCCCGCCACCGAGGTTGCTGTAGTCGTAGCCTATGACGTGCAGCCTCTGACGACGAACGCCCGCAGTCACTTGCAGCTTGTCGTCCAGAAAGCCCAGGGTGTCCGAAATCGCGAGGCTTCGCGTGATCGTGCGGCCGGTGATGTCGGGGGCGCCGGAGTCGCCGATGTATTCGGGACGAGTGACGGCGATCGGGTCGTAAAGGTTGGTGTCGAAGGTGCCCGAATAGGCGTAAGCCACCTTCTTGCGCGTGTTCAGCGCTGAGAAGCCGACCGTCACGCGGTGAGTGACGTCACCCGTGTTGAACCTGGCGTTGAAGCCGGCCTCACCGGTGGCCGTATTCGCCACGTAGGGAACGGTAAACCGTGATTCAGTGGCGCTACCAGCGGCGTCGCTCACCGTCGGGCTGACATAGTCGCCGAACTCGTTGCCATGATGCGCGCCCGCTGCGACGTAAGCGGTCAACCAGTCAGTGATGTCGTATTCGGCGCGAACCACACCGAACGTGTCTTCCAGCTGGGAGCCGGACCACGGCTGCGCATAGTTGGTCTTCGCCGACGGCGCTTTCGGAATGACGTTGCCGACAAATACCGTCGACCGGCCACCGTTGATCGTCTGTTTCTGGTAGCCGAGATCCGTGGTCACGCGCAGGCGCTCGCCGGTGTAATCGAAGCCGATCGCGAGGGCGTTCACACGATGATTCTCGCCGTCGATCGCGGTGCTTCCGTCGCGCGATACTGCGTTGACGCGTACACCGAATTCGTTGTTCGTACCGAACCGGCGTCCGATATCCACGGTTGCGCCGACCTGGCCATCACTGCCGTAGTCCACACCGACGCGCGTGATCGGTTCGGCCGTGGCACGCTTCGGTGCGATGTTGATGCTGCCGCCGATGCCCGATCCACCCGGCGAGACGCCGTTGAGGAAGGCACTGGCGCCTTTGAAGACTTCAACACGGCTCACCAGCTCGGGAGCGAGCAGCTGGCGGGGAAGCAGGCCGTAGAGTCCATCAAAGCCGATGTCGTCGCTATACAGCTGGAAGCCGCGGATCACGAAGGTCTGCGAGTAGTTGCCGTAGCCGAAGCCCGTGCGGACGGCCGGGTCGTTGGCCACGACATCGCCCAGGGTATGGGCCTGCTGGTCGCGGATGAGCTTGTCCGTATAGCTGGTCATGGCGAAGGGCACGTTCATCATGTCCTGGTTGCCCAGGACGCCGAAACGACCGCCCTGGGCCACCTGGCCACCGGCGTACGCGGCGGTGGGCGCTACTACGTTGGCGCTCACCTGGACGCCGGACAGCGTGGTCGCGTTGTCCTGCGGCTTGCGCTGGTCGTTCTCATCGGCGGCATGGACCGCGCCGGCAACGAGGAGAGAGCCGAGCACGGCAGCGCGGATGGAGAGGGGGAGGCGGCGGCGAGCCGGGAGCGAGGCGGTGTGCATGGTGAGCCAATAGAAATGAGAATCGCTCGCATTATGATCGAGATTGCGACGAACGCCTAGAGGGTGGGCATCCGGAACGCGTCTGGGCGCTGAATCGCCGGTGCGAATCAGGTCCCAGCTGTGTGCATATTCGGCATCCAGGCCCCATTCGTCGCGGCGTTCCGAGAAAGTTGCGAAGTCGGTCACACGTCCTGACGTGCGATGTGTGGTCGACGGACGGCCCGGGCAGGCGCCCGGGCCGAGGACTCTCACCTGGATAAGGAACCACCATGGGACGCATGCAACAGCTCTTTCTGGCCGGCCTGCTGACGGCTGGCTTCGCCTCGACCGCTGCCGCCGCGCCGCCGCCGTCCACCGGCCTCGGCCAGGCATGGCCTAACGCGACCGACGTCAGCGCCAGCCCTCACTACCACGTGTATGTTTTCGAGCGCCTGGGGGTTCGCTACGTACAGATCAACGATCTCAACGGTAACGTGCGCGCCGCCTTCGGCAATGCCGGCGGCGATATCTTCGGCTTGCCGATCGGTATCGACGCCAACCAGCTCGCGACGCCGTCCGAGCCGTCAGCGGTGCCGGCCGGCACGACGGGAGAGACGGTTTACCAGGATGACAGCACCAGCGTGCAAGCCGCGCCGCAGCCGAATGGCACGATTCGCATGCTCGTGATCAGCGAGTGCAAGAACCCTGCGGAATGCAGCGTTCACGGCCCCTGATCGTCACGGACGCCGACGCTTATAGGGCGTCGGCGTCCGCGTTCATGACCCCTACGCCGTCGCGCGCCGTGGACCGGCGCGCGACGTGCACGCCAGCCATGAGCGCCGTGGAGACGACAAGCGCAAGTACCACCTGGGTCCGGATCATTTTCGGATCCATCAGGGTGGACGAGGTCGAGGCCAGCGCAATGCTGGCAACCATGCCCGCCACGGCGGCAGCGCGCCAACCGTGCCTGGCAGTGAGAATGACGACCGGCAGCGCCATCGCAAGGCGCAGGCCCTGCTGGAGGTGACCTTCGGTCGAGAGCGCTCCCAGCCTCAGCGCCAGCAGGACGGGCAGGGCACCGAAGACAAGTTCGCGCGCAACCGGACTTGTCCATGCGATGGACCACGACACCTGTTCGGTGCGGGCGAAACGTTCGCGCAGGGCGAGGATCGTCGGCGTAAGGGTCAGTGCGCCCAGATAGGCGCCGAGCAGGTAAGCAAAGAAGTACGCGACCGGGTCGATCTCCGGCCAGCTGCCGGGGGAGGATGCCAGTGCCGCCAGCAGGGCCGCTTCTGTAAACACCGCGGTGATGACAGCAGCGCCCGCGGTGGCGAAGAGGATCATGGGCATGTTGATCTCGCCGCTGTCGCGGTAGATGCCAGCGTAGCGGCGTATCCACGTGACGAGCAGCATGCAAGGAGCGATCAGCGGTGTCGATGCGAGCAAACCCCAGACCATGCCGAAGCGGGGGATGCACAGGGCGGCGTTCTCCAGCACCGGCAGCGTCTCGCCGATGACCAGCGCTGGCCAGAATCGGCGAGGCACCAGCAGCGCGCAGGCGAGCCGTAGACCCGTCGGGAGTATCCAGTGGGAAAACGAGAAGTGGCGGGTGAGCTCGTAACAGGCGGCGTAGGCAGCGGCGGCGGCCACCATTTGCGTCCATGCGACACGGTCGTTGCTGGTTCCTTCCACGCTCACCTCCTCATCCGTACGAAGTGCCTGGCTCGATGCGCAAGTCTGCCAACGAAAGGTAGTGCGTGGCAGGGGTTGGTAAGCACTTTGGATAGATTTGCCGATTCCGCGTGTCAATGGCGGCGTGGCGGTGCTCCTGAACGCAATGTGCCCCGGGATCCGACGTGCGGATCCCGGGGCACGGGTGCCTGCCATTGAGGGTTGGCTGGGCGTTTTCTCAGCGCCCCAGGTCGCTCAGGAAGCGCTTCGTGTACTGCAGTGTCGTCGAGGTCGGCACGGAGTTACAGGTCGGCGAAGCCGACCCGCCGGCGCATGGCGTGTCGCGATCCAGCGACCAGAAATGCACACCGGCGAGCTTGTTGGTCGCAGCGTAGGCGGCGATCTTATCGACGTCGGTCAGGCTGACCACTTCGCTCGAGGCATCGTTCACTCCGATCATCGGCGTGATCTCGATCTTGCTCAGCGGAATGCCGTAGGTGTGCTGCAGGTTGGTCACCGACTGGATCGCGGACTGGCCCATGTCGCACTTCCCGTTCGCGACGACGCAGATGCCCGCACTCGCTCCGGAGCCATAGTCCATCGCCATCAGGTTGATCGTGTAGTTCTTCAGCGCTGAGGCTTTCACGGCGCGGACCACCATGTCGCCTGTCGTGTTGACGCCGCCGAAGCTGCCGTCCGAAGCGGCGAGCGTGGCCAGCGTGAACGAGAAGCGCAGGTTGGGATACTGGCTTTGCGCGGCGACAGCCCCGGCGATCAACGAGTTGATCTGCGCCGGCGTCTGGCCAGCCTCGATATCGAAATCGACGCCCACCATGTGTGAACTCATGTAGGTCGAAATGAACTTCGTCATGCCTGCGTTGCTGCCGCAGGTGAAGCTGCCTGCCTGGCCGCCGGTGGACACGACATAATTGATGCCGGCGCTGTTCAGACGGCTGATGTTGGCACCGGCGAACGATGCGGCGGGCAATCCGCCCCAGTTCTCGCTGCCGCATTCGCCGGTGGCGAAGGCAAGCGTAATCGCACCGAGGTTGGGTACCTGGGTGGAGACCAGACTGCCGCTGCCCACCACCGGAATGCGTGTTCCGGTGATCAGCGTCGACATGATGTTGGTGTTCCAGTCGAGGTTGATCGTGATGTCCTTGTAGGGACTGAATAGCAGATCGCCCGCGGCCGGGGGCGGATTGTTCGGCGGCGGATCGTCCGGCGGGGGCGTCGTGCCGCCGCCCGTACAGGAGCCCTGCGATGTCCATGGCTGACCCGAGCCACTCGCGCCGCTGTGCGTCGCGGGATCGTCGCCCTGGGTCCACCAGTTGGCGCTGTAGTTCACCCCGTTTTCGCTGGCCGTGCTGCCGCCCGTATACACCGAGCCGGCGTTCCATGCCGCCGCGCACGCGCCGGCGGCATGTGCCGTCTGCATCGGTACGACGGCGGAAAGGGCGAGGGCAATGGCTACGCCCAACGTACCGGAGCAGCCACCGAGCAACGCATGGGATCGCACGCTTGTCGTCTTCGTGAACATCGAACGCCTCCTGCCTGGGTTGGTGGCAGTGATGTAGTCCTCGATGACAACGTTGTCTATTTGCTATGTGACAAATTGTGACGCTGGACGTGAAGGGTGATTTAACACGATATGCCGCGTCGCAATGGCGTTGCCTGGCCCTTTGTGCCCACTGCGCCGTGATCTTGAGAATATTCGTATGATGCGTCGCCGCAGGGCGAGAAAAATGTCTTGTCTCGTCATGTTGTCCGGCATGACAACGAAAGCCACGACTTTTAGACCGCGGGTAGGCGTGATCGGCCGGATATGTCACCGTTCCAGGATGCCGGGACCCGATCCGGCCGTGTCACGGCATGCCTCCGTGGATATGACTGGAGCGAATCACGCATGCCGTCCCGTTTGAACATCATTGCCGTGGGCTTGATCGCGAGCTTTGCCGCGACCGCTTCCGTGGCGCAGACCGCCAGGCCGGTGGCCTCGCCAGCCGGACCGCCGACGTCCGGCGCACCGTCCACCCAGGCGGCTGCCGACCCGCAGTTCGAAGCAGCGAAGAACTTCATTTCGTTCTACACGTTCAATCGCGTTGCCTATAAGCAGGTATGCGATAAGCAGGCGGTCGACGTGAGCGCCTTCGTGAACACCTTCGTCAACGAGAACGCCGGCGCCTACGCCAAGACCATGTCGGTCCTGCAGGCACACGGGATATCCGAGGCCAACGTGATGGCCAAACTTCAGGCGACGATCGCTTCCTCGGAGCCCGATGTGCGCAAGGCGCTGGAGGACAGCGCGGCACGAGAGAATGCCGGCTCGACGACGCTGGACGGGTGCAAGTTTCTCGCCGCGCACGGGGAAAAACTCGCCGCCGATCTGGATCTGAAAAAGACCCACCCTGAAGTCATCCAGGCTCTCAACGGAGCCAGGCCCTGAGCGCTGGCTGCACGCCCGGGAGGTGAGGGTCAAGCCTCCGGGTTGGCCACGAGCCAGGCCGCGACATAGGTTTCCAGCGACTGGCGCGTCGGCACCTTCAATGCCGCCTCGCGAATGAATACAGTCGACGCCTTCAGGAAAGCCTGCTTGGCGTGGTTGCTTGCCTGACGCACCCGTGCCTGGCTCTGGCGCACCTGCACGAGATGGGGCGAAGGCTGGCCGGGCTTTGCGAACTTCTGGTAGCGGCGCAGTTCGTCGGCCACCGTGGCGGTGTCGGTGGCGGCCTGCTTCATGGCCTGGGCGGCCTTGCGTACGTCGATCAGGGCCGTCGATGCGGCCGGGGAGAGGTTGGTCATCCGGCGATCTTAGGGCATCGGGCCGGAATCAGCCGATCTTTCGTCGTGCCTTGAGTTCTTGCGCGATGCGTTCGAGCAGCGGATCCAGCGTGAGCGGCGCCTTCAGCGTGCGCAAGGCGGCACGCAGCGCCCGCAGGTCCTGTTTTGCGCCGAGCGCATCGGAGAGCTTCGACATGGCATGCACGGCGGCCTTGTCGTGCGAGCCGCGCTTGCGGGCCGACTTGCCGGTGGCCTTCAGCACCTTGCGCCAGAACTCCAGTTGCATGCGCAGGCGCCGTGCCCGCCGTCGCCAGCGGTGCAGGTTGGCGATGGAACCGTCCTTGCGCACCCGCTTCTCGGCCCTGACGACCCGCCGCTCCGACAGAGCGATGGCCTCTTCGATCGTGCGTCGGGTAACGGTCTTCCAGGGCAGGACCTCGATGGCATCGCCCAGATCGCGAATCTGATGGCGTCGCTTAAGGAAGCGGGGATCCTTCGTCAGTGCGGCGGCCAGTCGGCCATCGCGGCGGTTCTCCAGGGCATGGATGGCCTGCTGCCATTCGGTCGAGGGACCTGGACCGGCCAGCACCTGGGCCGTGTGCACGGCGACGTGGGCATCCCGCAGGGGCGACAGTCCGGTCGCGAGCTTGCCGATCCGTTCGGTCAGCGATGGCAGCTGGGCAGCGAAGGGTTCCGCGCCGAGCGCCAGCAGGCTCTTGAGCCGCCGTAAGGATTTGCGGGCTTCATGGATGCCGCGGTGGCGGTCTTTCACGTCGGCCAGGGCACGCGCGGCGCTGCGACATTCACGCCCCGCCAGAGCGGCGAGGGCGGCTTGGATGCTGGGTGCGGGAGACGGTGGCATCGGGACTACATACCACGAGATGCAGGTTGGTTTTCACTGACCGACACAAGACGGTCATATCCCCTTGTTACCTCTGGTCTGTCCTTACCGGAGGCGCACCATGAACAGTACGGTTTTGAGCGAGCCGACAGCCGGCTCTCCGTTAACCCGCTACCTGAGCCTGGGGGTGTTCGCCGCCGTCCTGCTTGCCGCGGCGATCTACGTGGGGACGCAGCTGGGGCACGACCTCCATGTGGCACCCACGAGTCCGGCTTTCGAATACGTCCTGCTTGGCATCGCCTTGCTGATCGCCCTGGGCTTCGAATTCGTCAACGGCTTCCACGACACCGCCAACGCGGTGGCGACGGTGATCTACACGCGTTCGCTGCCGGCGACCTTCGCGGTCGTCTGGTCGGGTGGTTGGAACTTCGTCGGCGTGATGATCTCCAGCGGTGCGGTGGCCTATGCGGTGCTGCAGTTGCTACCCATCGCCCTCGTGCTCAACGTCGGATCGTCGACCGGCTTTGCCATGGTGTTCGCCCTGTTGCTGGCCGCGATCATCTGGAATCTCGGCACCTGGTACCTCGGCCTTCCCTCATCGAGTTCGCATACGTTGATCGGTTCGATCATCGGCGTGGGTCTCATGAACCAGCTGATGAATTCGGGCAACGCGAACGCGGCCGTCGACTGGAGCCAGGCGCTGAGCGTCGGCAAGGCGCTGTTGTTTTCACCCTTGATCGGCTTCGGTCTGGCCTTTGCGTTGCTGATGCTCCTCAAGCGCTTCGTCAAAGCGCCCGAACTCTATGCGGAACCGCATGGCGACAAGCCGCCGCCGTTCTGGATCCGCAGCCTGCTGATCCTGACCTGCACCGGCGTGTCCTTCGCGCACGGTTCCAACGACGGACAGAAGGGCATGGGCCTGATCATGTTGATCCTGATCGGCACGGTGCCCAGCGCCTATGCGCTGAACAAGGCCGTGACGCCTGGAGAAACGCAGACCTTCGTGTCCGTGGCCCACCACGCCAGCGAGACCCTTTCCAAGTACGCCACGGGCGCGCCGGTTGTCGCGTCGCCGCGCGATGAGATCGAGCACTACATCCAGACCAAGCAGGCCACGCCGGCGACCTTCGCCGCGCTTGTCGCGCTCACCGATCGCATCGGCGACCAGGTAGCCCAGCGTCCGTCGCTGGCGGACGTGCCGCAGGGCGAGATCAACAACGTGCGCAACAGCATGTACCTCAGCTCCGAAGCGCTGCGGCTGATGGAGAAGAGCAAGCAACCGCAGTTCGCGCCCGAGGACCAGGCGGTGCTGGGCAACTATCACGGACTACTCGATAAATCGACGAAGTTCATCCCGACATGGGTCAAGGTAGCCGTGGCCATCGCGCTTGGTCTGGGCACCATGGTCGGCTGGCGGCGGATCGTGCGTACCGTCGGCGAGCGCATCGGCAAGGAGCACCTCACCTATGCCCAGGGGGCCTCGGCTGAATTGGTGGCCATGATTACGATCGGCGCGGCGGATCGGTTTGGTTTGCCGGTCAGCACAACGCACGTGCTTTCCTCCGGTGTCGCCGGCTCGATGGTGGCGAATGGCTCCGGGCTGCAGTGGGGCACGGTGCGCAGCATGCTGATGGCGTGGGTGCTGACGTTGCCGGTTTCCATCGCACTGGCGGCCGGGTTGTTCTGGATGTTGGTTAAGGTGTTTTAGTCGGGAAGGGCATCGCCGCTGAAGCGGCTCCTACGGTTCTGCGGTTGAGCCTTCACCGACCAGGGCGAGCAAGTCGCTCTTGACGGTGAGGCAATATGTATCCAGTGGAAGGTCGTTCGGCAGGATGTCGAAGGGGTCTTCAATCTGGTCGCCGAGGGCGTCGAGCCCGAAGAACGTGTAGGCGAGCACGCCGACCAGCAGCGGCGTGAACCAGCCCACCAGGCCGACCAGGCAGAACGGCAGCAGGAAGCAGTAGATGTGCACCGTCCGGTGTAGCAGGAGCAGGTAGGCGTAGGGCAGGGGTGTCCCCTGGATCCGCTCGCAGCCGCCAAGCACGTGGGACAGCGTACCGAGTTCCTTGTCGATGGCCGCCAGCAGGATCGGGCTGGTGCCTTCGGTTCGCGCGGCCGTGGCGAAGGAGACGCCCATGAGCGCGAGCAGGGCGCTCGGCCGGTTGGGAGAGGCCATCACCGCGGCCAGCGTTTGCGGCGGCAGCCAGGGCGCCAGGTCAGCCGAGGGATCCTTGGCCCGCAGGTGATGCCTCATCGCATAGGCGAAGGCGATCAGCGAATGCACCAGCTCCCGGCGGGTGGCCTGGCTGGTATCAGGCAGGAAGGCCAGGGTCTGACGTGCCACGTTGCGACTGGCGATGATCAGCTCGCCCCAGAGCGTCCGCGCATCCCACCAGCGCTGGTAGGCCACGGTATTGCGGAAGCCGAGGAAGATCGCCAGCGTCAGGCCCATCAGGGTGAGCGGCGCCGCGTTCAGGCCGACTTTCAGCGTGAACAGATGAAAGTCCGCCCAGACCACGGCAACGGACAGCAGCACCGTGTACAGCACGCGCCGCCAGATAACCGGGATGATCGACCCGTTAAGGGTAAACAGGATGGAGCGGACAGTCGGCGTGCGGGAATGGACGGCCATGGAGCGGCGGCTTACCCGGCGTCCGGCGAGGGCTTGGCCCGGGGCTTGCGCGGCTTGGGCTCGGCGCTGGCGATCAGGGACTGCAGGTAGGCGATGCCTTCTTCCGGCGGAAACCAGGCCACGACGTCGGCCACGCTCAGGCCGTAACTTACGCGCAATGCGTTGAACGCGGCGCGGGCTTCGGCAAGCGGATCGACCTTGGGCGGCCGACCACGGCGGGGCTTCTCCACGGGTTTTTCAGGGATCTTCTCAACCGGCTTTTCGACAGGCGGAGCGACGACCGGCGGCTTGCTGGCGGCGTTCTGGCGGTCGAGTGCGGCGAGTTCGTCCTGGAACTGCTTGAAGTCATATTTACCGGACGAATTCATGGCACTGCTTCGATCGTAAGTGCGTCTATTGTGACACGGCTGCGGGTGCGGTTCGGCACGAAAAGGGGCCTCCATCGTGATCCAGTGCCATATCTGACAGGGCGCCAGGATTGCGCCTACGTCGAAGCAGCGAGTCGGGACTTCTGGCAGCCGACGCGCCCGATTTCGAACGTTACGATGCCGCCTTCGACCCCCTGACAGGCATGGGCGGCGTCGAAATCTGGGTGCCCCTGGCGCCTGGACGCATCCAATCGATCACCAACAGAGGGGATCCACCATGCCGT
>Ga0247742_10001865_pt1 | contig 14147 bp, 14 predicted proteins | sample UWRJL208509C2_FD_180944 | JGI IMG/M metagenome (GOLD analysis project Ga0247742, IMG submission 180944) | Plant litter microbial communities from Arlington Agricultural Research Station in Wisconsin, United States - UWRJ-L208-509C-2 | ecosystem: Environmental > Terrestrial > Plant litter >...
ACTCGCCATCACCGCGGAACCCGGCAACGTCATGATGATGTTTACCGCCGAACCTGGTTCACCGTCGGCTGAGCGACTGCAACTATTGGCGTCGTGGGCGGCATCGGAGGCAGCTGTTCGCCCATCTAGTGCCGGTGTCACCACCCGGGCCGACCCGTTGCAGTAACCGACCTTGTCGCGCGCAGAAGCGGGGAGGGGTGGACGACCTATCCCGCTCTGAGTGCAGAAAGTGCGATCAGGGGAATTGCAACTGGGTAACCTAGTTATCGCTTTCTCGGCTATGGCTGCGGCCGCCTTCAAGTCGAGCGCGCATGGACATCGTGGTAGTGACGTCGCGTTTCACCGCATTGTGCACAACTCCTAGCCATCTGCCGTCCGGTCATCGATCGACTAGACGGTTCCGGAAAGAAGAGCGGGTCCGACCACCATGCGTCCGTGGACGAGGCGGGCGAAGGGCATGTGCGTGTGTCCACACACGACGGTTTCAATCTCGGACGGCAGGTCGCGGCAGACGTCGGACCAGCTAATGCCGGGGATCACGGTCGGCGACAACACGGTCGTCGAGGCGGGCAGAGTGGTCACCCGAGACCTCCCGTCGAATCTCATGGCAGTCGGTGTGCCGTGTCGTAAGATGCGCGAGATCCAGAACCGAGGCGGAATCTGCGGGAATCGCCGCGGGTCGGCCCTCCGACGTCCTGTGTATTGCAGCCGCCTTCCCAGAATTTCGCACCACGATTGCTTCATCGGTCGTTGAGAGCGTCGCGCGTGCATTGCCGCTCGATGATGCCGAACGCGCCTAACGGATGCGCCAGCAGTTCGCGGCAACCCCGCGGCATAGCTTTCGTGAGAGCACGAAAAGCCCCCGGCCGTGACACGGCCGGGGGCTTATCTTTCTGACCTATCCCACAAGCCTTACGATCTGCACCACCGCGAACGCTATCCAGATAGCTACTAAAACAAACGATACGATCGGAGACCCTTGCTGACGTCGTATCGCACGGATGCCGTGCGCGATAAAACCGACGCTGAGTGATAGGGCGGCGATCAGCAGTGTGGCCGAAATTGTCACTCTGTCAGCCTGCCCAACAGCGGTCAGCAGAAGCAATACGAGAAGGCTCCCGACAGCAGCTCCACCCGTCGTCATGATCGTCTGGTTAAGAAACCTGTCTCGCGACGTTGCCGCAGCTGTCGTGTCGGTGTTTTGACTCATCTCCATCATGGTAGTCACACCGTGCAGAAGGCCAAACCGGCCGTGGCGACGAGTCCGCTCACTACAACCGCCCCGCCCGCTGTGGTGATAACGGCGAAAACACCGTATGCGAGAGACGCGCCCGCTAGCAGGCAACCGATCGTGACTTGCTGGACAGGGACTGTCGGGGGATGACCGCTAATCGCTATGGACCACTGCACGACGCCGTTCAAGTATTGGATAAGGCGAACGCCATCACAGGAGTTGGTCTGAGATCCTTTCGCCATTGTGTAACTGTTCCCGGTGCTAAGTACGCAGTTGTAGACGTAGTTTCCGGTTGGCTCTCGTTTTTGTACCAAGTTCTGCGGGTCGGGCGTGGTGATCCACGGGTTGCTCAGAACTGAATTCCCGGCTTCGATCTGCGCCTGATTGGCCTCGATTTGGGCAGGAGTGGGAGCGGTCGGTGCCTCGTTGGCTGACGCCGTGACCGTGGCGGAATTCGACACCGCCACTGTCGACTCGCTTGCTGACGCGGGCGCGGCGATCCCGATCATCGAGGCGGTGGCAATTATGGCGATGATTCCCATAAATTTTGCGTGCATCTGTAACTTCATTTCAAACCCCATACTTAGTCGCGGAAGAGGGCCGTTTTGGGCCCTGTGGCGACTGCTCACGCGCGCCAAATGACCAAAAGCGACGGCAGGTCGGGAGTTCTGTTAGGTAGCAGCTCTGCGTATCGCAATAATGTGCACTCCTCACCATTGCTGTCAAGAGAATGTGAGATGTTATTCACTTTTCAGTTCTTTGCGCGCGAGTGTAGGTGTGGCAGCCGCGGTTTTCCCCCGGCTCGACGGCGCGACAGGTCGTAAGCGCAGTGAGCATCAAATAATGCCGAATTGCATGTCTTGCAAATAGAGTTACTCGAGTCGGTAAACTATTATCAATTTCCCCCTATGGGGCGAGCTGGGATGGATTCCAAGGTTGACGTGGAGCCGCAAAGCCTGTCTGCGCGTCTGAGATCCCTGCTAAGCGGCGGACTGGATCAGTTTGATGAGGTTGCCCTCGGGCGCCTTCACGTACGCGAATCGCGCGCCTTCTCTGACCGCGGCCGCCGGAGCCGAGACTAAGCGCAGCGCCCGCGTCGTTTCACGAATACGATGAGGCAACGGAGCGTAGCGTCGAACGGAGACGAGGAGTCCGATGGCCCAAACACGAATGCCCATAGCCATTCGTAGGGCGCTCGATGCGCTCATTGCAGTTTCCAGGTCCCGTGGTTACAGCGATGATTTTGTCGTCCAACTCCTTCAGGAGATGACCGAAGTTCTCAACGAATCACAGCCAGTGCCGCCAGCCAAAGAGAGTGTGTCCTCGGAGCGGCCCAAGACTCCAACCTGGACCGGATAGCGCCTCCTACTGGGGTCAATTGGTGGCGATTCGCAGAACACGCCATGATTCCATGGCGACCTACCGCGGTCGCTGGATGGCTGGCCGAGGCTCGTGTCGTGGAGAGCCATCGTCCCAAACCCTCTCGATTTGACAGTCAGATCATCTCGTGCGTCCCCGGAGACGTCGCGGGAAACCGCCGCTTCGAGGTCTGAGTGCAGGCACACGGTGCATGAGTCGGCGGAAGATTCGCTCGATGGGTGCACTATGGACGCAGCCGATGATTGGAGAACGAGTGGTTCGGGTCCAACCGACGGCAGCCGTGAGCGACTGGCTTTATTCAGTGGCAGAGGTTCTCCCTCTTGCTCATCAGGCTCTGCCGCCCTACACGCTCGGCGAGGCAGTCGCTGAATATGGCGCATACGCTCAAATCAACCGCGCATCCGGCTGGAATTCTCCCCAGGCGAAGAACAATCGTGACTCGTTGCGGAGCGAGGTTAGGGTGCAGGCTGAGGCCATCGGAGAGCGGCTTGGAGCGCTCGTGATTCCGTTGCTCGAAATCTTCGGGAAGGACTCGAAGGCTGACGCGGTCATCGCGGGGGCTGCTCGGTTCGCGGACGTCTGGTGCTCAGAAACCGCCCGAATGCATGCGTTCCATGATCTTTGCAATGCGGCCGCTTTCCCCGCGGCGACCAGTCGCCATTTGCGGACGCTGTCGGCAATCATCGCATCGCAAGTCGGCCGCGCAGCGCAAGGTCCCTTCTCACTTCTCAGCCTCGCTGCTGATGCCCTCGTCAACACCGAAGCCGCACTGAGTCGCGGAAGTCGCTCCTCACTTCCGCACCCTCTGACGGAGTCAGACCGGCTCGAGATGGCAACGAGCATCCTTGTCGCCGCCCCAACAGGTCGGGTGGTCGTTTGGACCGCCTATTACCGTGCCACCACGTCGGAGATGCGCGAGGTCGCTGGCCCCATGACCTTCCTCAACGCAGAGTGGGCGCTCCCAAACGCCTTCGACGTCGAAGTGACGGATTTTCCAGAACGAGCCGAGTTGCGGGAGATTCGGGAGGACGTCCATTGGCTAGACGAGGCCCACGTCGCGTCTCTGAAGAAGGAGAACCGGATAGTCCTGGTTCGCGTCGACCTAGGTGAAAGACAGACCGCCGGCGCCGTTGAAGAAGCGCAGCGCCGCGTGGAAGCTTTGCTCAGCGTTGCCGTCGAGGCAGGCGGAACTTCATGGAGAGATGCCGACGCCTTTGCAGTGCTGGTCGACGGAGAAGTGCGAAGCTCCTCTCTCGGGCTAAACCTCCGTGAGGTACCGGAGATAGAGGACGACAGCTACGGAATGGGTGCCACAGCCCAGATCTTGAGCAGTGTCGCGGATCAGCTCGGCGCTGCGCTGAGTGAGCGCCCCATGCCTGACCAACTCGTCGAAGCTCTAACCTCCCTCCGCGAGGCACGGATGACCGATCATCGTGACGTCGTATTCCACGGCGCCCATCGCGTGACCCCGCGTATAGCCACGGCGCTGGAGGACCACGCGATGGAACTCATCGCCTCCGTGCTGACGCTGCACCCCAAGCAATTGATGACCGCCGCGCAGCGCCACGAAACGCTGGTCCGCGTTCGCCGCCGAATCGCCGACCAACTTATGGCCCCCTTCAGTAATTCGTGGGCCCGCGAAGGCCACAAGCGTCGGCGGGAACTGAAACATAAAGTGTCGGAATACGCCTCGGGCGGATCGCTGCTCGTCTCCATCGCAAAAGCCGTCGCCCTCAAGGATGAGATTCGTGAACTTCCTATGTCCACTCTCGAACGGGCCGATTTTGAGGATGCGCTCGATATCGTGACTGACCCCGGCCGTGAGCGACAGTTAATGGAAGAGACGTGGCTCCGCACAAACCTCCTTCGCGCCCGACATCGACGAGTTCGTAACTCTGTGAACCACGGTCTGCCGCTTGATGAGACCACTTTGAACAGTGTTCGCGAATTCGCCGACGCTACGTCGAGCACCGCGTTGAACATGGCCCTCACGTGGTTCAAAAGCGGCACCACAGGTGAGATTCTGATTCGGCGAGAAGCTGCTGCGTGGAGCGACCGGACGGCGCGAATCGATCGGGGTGAGAGCTGGGCGGCGGCGGATGCGCGAATCGCGGAAGAGGCCTAACCCAGGTCCCGCTAAGCACCCGCGTTGTTCAACTCGTGCGCGATTAGTGCACTGCATCTCGAGTCGTTTCAGCACACTGGACACTGCACTGTGCAGGGGCAGCCCGCGTGTCGCTCGACCGAAATCGAATTTACGTCGACAATCGGATGGTCGTCGCACGCCTTGAACAACTGACGATGCGACACCCACACGCGAGAGGGATGAGATGCCACTGCAGAACTGGCCCATTGAAACTGTAAAGGTGAGTTCGCTCGCACTCGATCTTGCGAACGTTCGCATCCGGGTACCTCAGGCCGATGAACAGGCCGTGCTGAACTACCTCTATCTGTACGACAGCGTCGACAGCCTCGCTCACGATTTTCTGCGCGATGGATACCTGGACAACGAGCTCCCGGTCGTCGTTCGGCGAGACGACGGGTCCTATACGGTCCTCGAAGGCAACCGAAGAGTGGCAGCGCTGAAGGGCTTGTTGTCCCCAAAGCTGGTGCCGGCCAAGAGCGCCCAACTCGAGCGACTAATCAATCGATATGAAGATGCGGAGATGCCTTCGGAGATCCGAGTGATGGTCGCCCCGAACGTAGCAGTGGTCCAACCCCTGCTTGCTCGACTCCACACTCAGATCCCAAAGAAGGGATGGCCGCGAGATCAGCAAGCGGCGTTTTACTACGCACAGATCGAAGCTGGCGCTTCGGCGGACTCGCTACGAAAGTTGTACTCGACCCAGCCCGGCCAGATCAGCAAGTTCCTAAAAATGGCAACAATTCTCAAAGCCGTCCGAACAATGAAGATCGAGGATGCCGATCTGAGAGCGTTCGTGCGCGGCGACAAGCTCAGCGTCACTGCGTTCGAATACGCGTATCTCCGCGTTCAAGTGCAGGCAATTCTCAAATTGGCGTTCACCGCTGACGGGGTACTCCCCGCCAAGTCGCTCACCGAGGCGCAGCGTAAAGGGCTGATCTACATCCTTCAGCTTGTGAAATCGGAAAAGCTCACCACACGCACGGATAACTTGCGCGCCGGCACCGATGACAACGAGGAGTTTCTTCAGGGACTTCGAGCAGCGACGGGTCTCCAGCCAGAGGAGACGGCTGACGAGGATATCCCCGAGGAAAGCGATGCCGACGACCGCGACTCGACGAACACGGATGAGCGGCCATCTTCTGACAATGATGACGATGATGCGCCCGAATCTGGTGGCTCGGGTGGCCAGTCGCAGTCCGGCTCCGACTCAAACGCCACAGGAGCAACTGGGACCCGCGGGCCGAACTCACCCGGGACGCTCAAGTATCTCAGCCTCGACGAGATTGACTACGCGTCACTGCCGCAAGGCTTGAAACGGCGCTATATCGAATTGCGCAAGATGGACGTGCAGGAACTGCCGAACGCTAGCTTCGATGTTCTCCGCACCATCCTTGAGTGCTCAATCCGGGTGTACTGCGAGAGGATCGGAAGCCCCGTCCCTGCGGGCGTACAGCTCGGAGGATGTCTCGCTCACCTCAGCAAACAATTTCCGGACAAATCTGACCGCGGAGTTCGTAATATTATTAACACGCTCTCCAGCGGTAAGGCGTCGGGGTCAGACGAGTATTTCCGCAGTGCGGAAGCGCTTAACGCAGGGAACCACGACCCAAATATATTCGTCGAAGGAAGCCACGTTCATTGGGCATGGGAGCACATGAAACCGCTGCTTCGTCGGCTCGCTGCGCCCGTCACGCCATAACCAGTGACGCTCTCGCATTGAGAGTACGCGCCACAGGGACAGAGGCCACCAAGAGCTCGCGGGCTTTTCCCGGCCGGTAAGCGGAATAGGTGAGCTCATATTCGCGAGCGAACTGCTTCGCATACAGCTCGCGGATCAACGGCACAGCGTCATAGGTGAGAACCCAGTTGGCGTCCTCTGCCGCGTTGATGTCCTCCGCCAGCTCTGCGTGATCGCGATGAGTGAAGGCATTCAGATACAGCGAACTGCCCATATCGACGTAGGGCGGGTCGATGTACATGAAGACGTCGGGATTGGTGGAGTGCTCTCGCACTACCCGGCGCCCGTCGTGATCAGTGACGGTGATTCGCTCCGAGTTGGAGCCAATGGATTCGATTCGGCGAATCAGATCGTCCCGGTTGAATCTCGCGTCGATGCGATACGTACCCGCCTGAGATTTGCCGCCGATAACACCGGCGTGCAAAATTCCCGAACGGTTTGTCCGGTTGAGGTAGAAGAAGGAGAATCCGAGAGCGAGGCGGTTTCGTTCGTCTCCTGCCCGGTAAACGGCCTTCTGTCGATTCCACTCGTCGAGAGTGAGCGGTGTGTCGGCAACCAAGTCAACGAAGGCAGCCGTGTTCTCCACGATGGATTTCCAAAAGCAGTAGACGGCTCCGTCAATGTCGTTGATGACGAGCCGGTGGATCAGGTCGTCTCGTAGCAGAGCAAGGCCTGCCCCAACACCGCCAGCAAATGGCTCCACGTAGACAGGCGCCTCAATTTTCATCTCGGCAATCAGGTCGGCGAAGAAGCCGGCCAGCGGAGCTTTCCCTCCCGGGTAGCGCAACGGGCTTGCCGTGGCAAACCGACGAGCAGAACGAATAGACATCAACTCACTGCTCACTGATTGCTCCCGACCCTCGCGCTGACTCTTGGAGAAGAACACCCCTGCTCGCCTGAGTCCGGTGGCGCGCCCGAAACGCTTGAACTCTGCATCGCCCTGAGCAATAGATTGCTCCCTTTCGAGCTGCAAATTGGACTCCGCATATCCCGCATCCCACGACACTTCCTCGGCGGGTTAGGAGTTCGATTCGCACCTCGGACGCCATCACGCGAAGTGCTCCGTCGGACACTTGGGCAAGTTCACTCATGTATCGATTATAACTGTTACATGCTCAATTTATTGAGGAATCGCCGATTGTTTCTGCGGGGGTCTCGCGCTCTTTAGCGGCGCGTTTGGGTCGAGCGTCTCGTCTGCGCCAGTGCCTCTAGTTAGATCCGACGCTGAAGCGGCAGAGGAGTCGGATGCGGGCCAACAGCATCTTCTCTGTGGGCGACTCGAATGGCGAAGTGCGCGAGGAGACTGTCGATAACGTCGGAGTGATCTTCTTGTCCCTGAGGAAAGGTGCGCGTCGACGGGATCTTTCCGGGGCAGCGACGGCCGATCACTTTTGCCTGCGGACCGCCGACCGCGGGGGAGTGGCTTGTTCCCCTGCTGGTGCCCACGGGCCTCGGGCGCGAGTGGGCGCTCTCAAGGGTCCGACTAGCCCGGTGCGGCCACGTGAACTGATCGGGTTGGAACATTGGGCAGTTCATTCATCAAAGTCAAGCAGAGCCTTCGGTTCGTCAGCGGGTGCTTGACCAAGCGCGGATTCTTGTCGATGACGTAATTTGACCAGGGGACGGTGGCGGCGGTGGCGTGTTTGGCCATGATCTGTCTGCTGTACCCGAGCATCCGGGACAGGGAAGTGGGATCGATCTCTTCGACGAGGGCGCGGATGGTGGTGTTCCTAACCCCTTGGATGTCGATGCCGACACGGTCCCGAAGCTGGATGAGAAGGGTGTTGGGGGAGCGCGGGCGTCCTGCGCGAGCTCCGGGGAAGAGCCATTTCGTGCCGGTGTTGACGGTGCCGCCGCGATCACGGGCGTCGAGGTGGGCAAGGAAGAGCGGGATCAGTTCGTCGGGGACAGGTGCGGGGTTGCGCCCGAGCGCGATGGTGATGCCGATATTCGGTTTCACCTCGACTTGGTCGATCGTCATCATGCAGAGTCGACCAATCGGGATGCCATAGAGGAGAAAGATGAGGCCGGCGAGCCGGCTCGACTCATTGATGTTGACCGCCTCAAGCAGCGTCTTGACGTGCTCGAGGCGCTGCCTCTGGGTAAGCATCGGTGTGGTCTGCGCGAGACGGACGGGGACGTCGAGCCCGGTGACGGTCCTCTCGCGGCCAAGATAGCGGACGAAGTTGCGAATGTGCTTCCGCGTCGAGGTGCCCTCGGAAAGGTATTCGTCGATGTGAGCCTGGCCCATTGAGTCGCAGGTCTCTCCGTGCTCGTCCAGTAGCCACCGTAGGAACTTGCCCGCCTCGGTTATCTCCTGCTTTGCATTCCGCATCGCGTAGTTCATATTCTTCGTCTCCGCCGATTCTTCCTTGAGTCGGCGGAGGTGATGCCACCTAGCGAACCGCTCGATCGGGGAGTGGATCTCGGGTGTTGTTTCGAGTTGCTGAAGTCGCTCGTCAACCCACTGTTCGAAGATGGCGAGTTGTCGGTCGTCTTGTGCCGGGAGCATCCGGTTGTGAGTCAGGATCGCCCGAAGGTGCTCGACGGCATAGCTCTTCGGGAGGGCGTCGAACGCCCCGTGGGACAGGGTGATCTCGCGATCCCCAATGCGGCGCAGCAACTCGGTGGAGACGCCGCCGCTAGTGCGCAGCCAGGTATAGATGCTCTCGGGGCGTTCGACCGCGGTGAGGACTGTGATCAGACGCTTCAAGCGGAGATCTGGTGGGTCGTACGGTTTGAGGAGGGCGGTGAGTTCGGTCTCGACGACGCAGACGATGCAGTGTCCGCCGCGGAATCGCTCGCGTTCGAGGCCGCAGCTCTCGCAGGTCAGTTTGGTGGTAATTCCGGCGCAGTCGGCGCAGATGTCGTCGCCGGTTTCGAGGCGACCAGGCAACATTCGTGTGGTGTCGCAGGTCGGGCAGGTTCCGAAGGTATGAACGGCGTTCGTGAAACAAATGCCGCAAATCTTCCCGTCCGGCCAGCGGACCCGGATCTTCCCTGTCTCCCGTCCGCAACGGTCGCAGGTGTATCCGGTGCGGGTGGTCCGGGGGCGGCCCCGCTGTTTGAACTCAGTCATCGCCCGGTCGCCGGATGCGCGCCCGGACGGGACGATAGGCCTCCAGAAGTGGGATTTCGTTGCCGTCGCCGGCCACCTTACGACGTTTGGTTTTGACCTCGATACTCGTGTACGTGACGAGCTCGTTCATCTCGACGCCGAAGACATCGCAGAGCGCGGCCAGGACCTGGAAGGAGATGCGGTCAGGCTTGTGGGCGACGATCCGGTTGATCTGCGATTCGGACAGGGTGATGCCGCGGTCGCGAAGAGGCTCTACGAGATCCCGGCTCGTGTGAATTCCGACGCGAGCCATTAGCTCGCGAACATGGAACGTGTACTCGATCTGGTGTCTCATCGGGGTGCCCTTCCTGTTTTCCTCGGTGGTTTGAGGAGGAGTCTGCCCTTGCTTTTGAGGAGGTCCTTCGAGAGGACGCGTTCCATCTCGAGCGCGGCGAAGTCGGCCGAGGGGAGTGTATAGATAGTTGTCGTGGACGTGTTCACATGGCCGAGCTGCATCGAGATGAATTTCTCGTCGTAGCCGAAGACAGTAATCATGTGTGTGGTGTACGACCGGCGCAGCGAGTGGATGTCGAGGCCGGGCTCGAGACCGAGTCCGTCGACGAAGCCTATGAACCGCAGGTAGAGGTCGTTCTCTGCAACCAGCCCGCCCGTGGACGTCGGAAAGAGGCGTGTGATCGGTTCGCCGAAGCGGGGGAGTCCATACTCCACCCAGTCGGCGACGGCTTCGGCCGCCCAGTCGACAAGGGTCTGGACCGTCCGCTGCTTCTTCGGAGCGCCCTTGTTCGCTTTGCCGTTGCGGACCCGGAGCAGGCCGTAATCGCCGAAATAGGGTGCCTTGGCGCTGGGAGAGAAGTCGACAAGAGCTAGCTTGCGCAGCTCGTCGTGACGCAGCCCCCAGCCGTAGCAAACCTTTAGGGCGATGACGTCTCTCCAGGCAGCGAGACCGCCCTTCACCCTTGACTTGATGATCCTTTTGACCTCGTCGTCAGCGAAGTCGAAGAACTGCTGCAGCTCGTCCAGATCGAACGCCCGCTTCTCCGGCCCCATCGAGGCTTCCTGTGTGTGCCGCGCCTTGTTCATATCGGTAATGACCTGGGACATTGGAGAACCGAACATGCGACCGCAAGACTCATTCCACGGGTAGCTATCACTAGTCGCGTACTCGCAGAACAGCGAGATATCGCTTTGATAGGCGCGGATGGTTTCTTGGACCAAACCTTTCACGTTCACCAGGTGAGAGAAGTACTCGTCGGCGTCGACCGGCATCCACTCCCACGGGAACTTGCCCGTGAAATCGCAGAACGAAAGAACACGGTTCAAGCGACGACTAATAGTCTTCTTCGCGAAGTTCTTGGTGAACTGCTGACGCTTCCAGCCTGTCAGCACCTCTCCAAGGAAAGCGTCCTTATCGGGCTCGTGATCGGGCAACGGTAAGAAGAAAGGCCGCCCATCTTGTCGTCCATCTAGCCCCCGAACCCGTCTGCATTTCTTGCAGATTATCCGCATTGAAGGCTTACCGCAATAAGAAACCCCTGATCAGACCAACATCGCTTTGATGCGCTGGTAGGAAGTACACGGGATGCTCGACACCGCTCGATATGTGTCGCCTGTACACACGAAAGTACTGATCAAGCGCCAAATTGAAGGATCGGATTGGGGGATACACGATCTCCGCTATCCGCACATTATGCCGATAGCTACGTTACTCGCTGACATAATGTGCATTATCAGCGCACCAAATAGCGGGAGTTGCATCTAGCGCAAGAACTCCGTTTTCACACTAAGCATCTCGGAGCGAGCAGAGGGTTGGGGGCCAGAGTGCGGGTAAGCGGGAGATCCATGGCTCGGCCATCAACCCTGATTCAAGGCGACGTTCTACCTCCATTGTCGATACCCATTGGGCCGCAGCGACTTCGCTGACTTGTAGGGACAAATTCGAACTTGCAGGTGCTTCAGCGACGTAGAAGTCGAGTAGCGCCGAGGGCTCTTTCAAGCGGTCGACGAGTGTGAGCGCACCAGGCGAAACTACTAGTCCGGTTTCCTCTCGCAGCTCCCGCGTGGCAGCTGCGCGGCTGGACTCACCAGCTAGCGCACTGCCACCGGGGAACTCCCACCCGAGCGCGAATTCCTTTTCCGCTGCACGCTGCGTGATGAGGACCGCGCCGTCCGCGCGATAAACGCAGACCGCAACGATCACGTGAAACCGACCTGTCGGCCAACCAACTGCACCTCGTTCATACGTCTCGCCGACTGGCATGCCGCTGGAGTCCGTTACGTCCCACAACTCTTTGTCCACAAAACGATTATCCGTCATCTCCGGCCGCCCGATGGGACGAAATGCGGGACAGGGTGAGTCCTAGTGGTGTGGCGCTCCGCACGGCGCGGTCGGCCAGCCAGCCAGGAGTTTCTGCCTCTAATGCAACTCCCGCACGTCGAACAGCCGGGCCCACCAGTAAAACAATATGGCGAACCAGCCGGGCGGCGCCTGACACCCTGCGTGGTCGACGTGTGCGTGGCCCGGCGTGCTGCAGGGTGAACGGTGAGTCGACGACATCGACCGATACGTTCCTCGACGGCTCGCCTCATGGGTGCTGAAAGCTCTCTGTCACGGCGCCTCATCCTCCTGCGGAACGCGTTCCAAGCAAGCCCGGCACCGCGGCGAACGGCTTTCTATCTTTCTTTCTTTCATTCTTTCATTCGCTCTTCTGCCTCTCTCGTTCCTCTCCCCCACAGGTCAAGTATTTGAGTCGTTATGCACAGTAATTGCAGATCAGGGGCGCTATTGACGGTTGGAATGTCGGTGGTCGATGCGAGACTTCGGGCATGGAAACCTCCACCGCTCCCACCGCGGACGCGCTCGTATCGCTCCTCGCCGATCTCTCGCGAGCGTGTGCGGACGGTGTCGCCGGGCTGCCCACGGATGACCTGTTGCGGTGGGTGACGGATGCGGGGACGCTGCAGCGCGGTCTGGACGCGATCCGGGTGCGGCTGGCCGGGGAGCTGGCCGCGCAGTCGGCGGTCCATCTGGGTGCGGACGGCATCGCCCGCCGCGCCGGGCATTCCACCCCGGCGTCGTTCCTCGCGGAGCTGTGGCAGATCAGCCCGGCCGAGGCGGCACGGTTGTGCGAGGTCGGGGTGGCGGTGCGCCCGCGGCTCGCGCTCGACGGGTCAGCTCTTCCGGCCCGATACTCGACAGTCGGTGCTGCGGTGGATGGGTTGGTGTTGGGGGTGGAAGCTGCGGCGGTGATCGTTCGTGAACTCGACCAGGCGGCACCCTACTGTTCTGCTGAGTCTCGGGCGGCTGGTGAGAGGTTGCTGGTCGAGCACGCACCCGGGTTGACGGTGCGGCAGGTGCAGGCATTGACCCGGCAGGTCCGCGACCGACTGGATGAGGACGGTACCGAACCGAGAGATCAGATCCGCCGGCAACGACGATCCCTGACGCTGATCCCGCAACCGGACGGAATGGTGCGGCTGGTCTGGGACATGCCACCGGAGACCGCGGGTTTGGTCCGGGCGGGCATCGACGTGCTCGTGGGCGAGCAGTTGCGTGCTGCACGGGATCGGGTGGCGGATTCGCTCGGGACTGACGGGGTCGTCGATGTCGATGACCGCACGATGCCGCAACGTCATGCCGACGCGGCCGAAGACCTCCTCCGGCACGCGATCAGCTGTGACCGACCCGGTGGGGACCGTCCCGTGGTGACGATGGTGGTACGGATGACCCTCGACCAGTTGCTCGACAGCCTCGGCACCGCGCAGATAGGCGCCGCCCGCATCGATGGTGTCGATGCTGGGATCTCCGCCACCACGGCCCGCATCCTCGCCGCGGAGGCGAACATCATCCCCGCGGTCCTGGGTGGTGCCGGTGAAGTCCTCGACCTGGGCCGGGCACGGCGCCTGTTCAGCCCGGCGCAACGGCAAGCTCTCGCCGAACAGTACGGCGAGTGCGCTTTTCCCGGGTGTGGGCACCCACCCACTTACACCGAAGCGCACCACCTCCAATGGTGGTCCCGCGGCGGACCCACCGACCTCAGCAACGGCATCCCACTGTGCTCGTTCCACCACCACCGCATCCACGACGACGGATGGGAGATCGACGTCCGCGACCACATCCCGTACTTCATCCCACCACCCTGGTGCGACCCGGATCAGGTACCGCGAAGAGGAGGCAACGTGGCAACGCAGGTGGGGTGATCCCGTCAGGTGGTGCGGGGCCGCCCCGTGCGGGGCCACCCCGACGGGCGAGGGCGGTGAGAGCGTCGAGGGTGGGGCAGCGAGGCAGCGAGTAGCGATGCGGCGTCAGTGGGTCAGAGCGTCAGTCGGTCAGTGGGTCAGTGAGTCAGAGGGTCAGCGCAGGTAGGCGAGCTCGGGGAATTCGCCGATCGCATCTTCGAGCAGAGCACGCGCGACCGTGACCGAGTCGACCAGCGGATGGTGCGCGAGCGCACGCACGGCCGCGGTCTTCGATCCGGTCAGGGCGGCCTCGATCGTCTGACGCTCCACATACTTCGCGTTCACGACCAGTCCCACACCGAAATCGGGCAGTGCGGTGTCAGAGACCGGGTGC
>Ga0247742_10001867_pt1 | contig 14144 bp, 9 predicted proteins | sample UWRJL208509C2_FD_180944 | JGI IMG/M metagenome (GOLD analysis project Ga0247742, IMG submission 180944) | Plant litter microbial communities from Arlington Agricultural Research Station in Wisconsin, United States - UWRJ-L208-509C-2 | ecosystem: Environmental > Terrestrial > Plant litter >...
GCTGCGGCAAGACGACGCTCCTGCGCATGATCGCCGGCCTCGAGTCGATCTCCGGCGGCACGATGATGATCGGCGATCGGGTGATCAACGACGTCCCGCCGAAAGATCGCGACATCGCGATGGTGTTTCAGAACTACGCGCTCTACCCGCACATGACGGTCCGCGAGAACCTCGGGTTTGGGCTTCGCCTCCGGGGCGCGTCGAAGGAGGAAATCGACCGTCGCGTGGCCACCGCGTCCGACATGCTCGGCCTCGATGAGCGGCTCGACCATCGGCCCGCGGCCCTGTCGGGCGGACAGCGGCAGCGCGTCGCGCTGGGGCGCGCGCTCGTGCGCGATCCCTCGGTGTTCCTGCTCGACGAGCCTCTGTCGAACCTCGACGCCAAGCTGCGCCTGTCGACGCGTGTGGAGATCGCGCGTATCCACCGCCGGGTCGGCGCCACCATGGTCTATGTCACGCACGACCAGATCGAGGCGATGACCCTGGGCCAGCGCATCGTTGTGCTCAACGGCGGCGTGATCCAACAGCTCGATACGCCGATGAACCTCTACAACAAGCCGGCGAATCTTTTCGTGGCGGGCTTTCTCGGTAGCCCGGCGATGAATCTGTTCCACGGCACATTGCGCCGTGCGGACGGGCTTCGTCTCGAGATGAAGGAGGGCACCGTGCTGCTCGGCAGCGACGCGTCGGCGCTGGCGGCGTATGTCGACAAGCCGCTGGTGGTCGGTATTCGTCCGGAAGATCTGCTCACCGTGGCGGATCATGCCGGTGTCGATGAGCGGCTCAGGGCCCATGTGGATGTGGTCGAACCGGTGGGCAATGAGGTCTTCCTCAACATGCGTCACGCGGGCGACGAGTTGGTTTCGCGGGTGCCGCCGTCTTCGACAGTGCAGCCGGGCAGCGACATCGCATTGGGATTCCACGCGGAGCGCCTGCATTTCTTCGATCCCGAATCCACCGGGCGCATCGACGTCGCATGATCTTGTTGTGAATAAGAACCATTCTTATTAAGATGCGGCGACATCACCCCTGAGGTGGTGGGAATACTCCCCTGAACCGGCCGCCAGCCGGAGGCACGATGCCTCCTTCGCAAGCTCCCGAACCGTGCTCGCACGGGCACGACCTTGCGAAGGAAGCATCACGTGTTACCAAAGAATGCCCTGGCTGCGCTCATCGGCGCGGTGCTTGCCTGCCCGCTCGCCGCGATCGCCGCCGACGCCGTCGCTCCGACGACCACCGACGATCTGCCGCGTATCACCGTCACCGCCATCGGATCGGCCTTCAAGTTTGACGTGCCGGCCACGGTCTCGGTGATCGACCGGCAGACGATGGACCGGCACCTGGTTGCCGATATCCGCGATCTGGTGAAGTACGAACCGGGCGTTTCCGCCGTCGGAACGGCCGGACGCTGGGGCCTGGACAGCTTCAATATCCGCGGACTCGACGGCAATCGCGTCGCCATCCTGACCGACGGCGTCTCGGCATCGAGCTCGTTCGGCTTTTCGACCACAGGCATGCGCGCCGGTCGCAGCTTCGTCGATCCCGATACCTTGAAGAGCGTCGAAATCGTTCGTGGGCCGGCCTCCGCACTCGATCCGTCCGACGCCCTCGGCGGCACCGTTCGATATGTCACGAAGGATCCGTCGGACTACCTGCGCGACGGCAAGGACGTCTACGTGTCCGTGAAAGAGCGCTACAGCAGCGCGGATCGTTCGCTGGGCACGTCGCTCACCCTCGCGGGTGGCACGCCGACCAACGGCATCGTCTTCGTGGCCGATCACCGTGAAGCCAGTGCCCTGAACAACAAGGGCGACATCGATAGCGCGAACTACCTGCGTACGCGCCCCGATCCGCTTTCGCAGAACACCACCAGCGTGCTTGGCAAATATGTGCACGTCGCAGCGTCCGGTCGGGAGGATCGCGTCACGGTCGACATGTACCGCAACAATGTCGATACCGATGTGCTCAGTGCCCTGGGACAGGCCGGAACGACCCGTCTGCTCAGCGACCAGGCCAACGATCGCGCGACACGCACGCGTTTCTCGGTGGGGCAGCGGTACGCGAACATCGACCTGGGCATCGCCGATCGCCTCGAGTGGGATGTGTATTGGCAGAAGTCGGAAACGGAATCGACCACGCGCACGCTGGCGAACGTTCCGTCACGCAATGCGACCTACGACCGGCTCTACCTCAGCAACCTCGACGAGCGCCTGTTCGGCGGCAAGGTGACGCTCTTCAAGTCGATCACCGGCGGTAGCGTGGAACAGCGCATCGCGTACGGCATGGAGGCATCGCGAACCACGCCGACGGGAGACCTCGGCGGCGAAGGGCGTGACATTCGCACGGGCATCGTATCGAGCAACACGCCCTACATGCCGGAGAACTATCCCTTGCGCTTCTTCCCGCGCAACGATACCGATCGTTACGCCTTGTTCGCGCAGGACGAGATCGCTCTCCTCGACGGCAAGCTGCGCATCACGCCGGGGGTGCGTTGGGACCACTACGCGTTCAAACCGGACATGTCCGACCCGTACTACGACAGCTCCTTCGTGCAGGGCGGCCTGGGCAGCGTGACGAAGAGCCGCTTTTCGCCCAAGCTCGGGGTGTCCTACGCGGTGACCGACACCATTGAGGTCTACGGCCAATACGCCCAGGGCTTCCGTCCGCCGCTCTACAACGAGCTTGCGGTCGCCTGGGGTACACCTCGCCTGTACGGCATCGTGCCCAATCCGTCTTTGAAGCCTGAGACGAGTAAGGGTGTTGAAATCGGCATTCGCGGCAACGGCGACCTCGGCTACTTCTCCGCGAGTGCGTACTACAACCGATATCGCAACTTCATCTACGGCGGTTACACCCTTGATCGCAGCCAGTGGCCGCAGTGGGCGCTGACGCAGAATCTACTGATCGTGATGCAGTCGGTGAACTTCCCCAAGGCGACGATCAAGGGCGTGGAAGCGTCGGGAGGCCTGCGCCTCGGCGCGTTCAGCGACCTGCTGCAAGGCTGGCGTATCGAAGGCAACCTCGCCGCCTCGAAGGGCGACAAGCAGGTCATCGGGCAATCCGGCTGGTCGCCGTTGAACAGCGTCGATCCGCTGAGCGCGGTACTGGGCCTTTCCTACGACGCGAAGACGTGGGGCCTGGAGCTGCTCGGCAAGGGCGTGCGTCGCAAGTCACGCCTGGATACGTCCACCATCTTCCGGGCGCCGGGTTACGCCACCCTCGATCTCTACGCGCACTGGAAGCCTATCGAGTCGCTGGAATTGATGGGCGGCTTCACCAACCTCGCCGATCGCAAGTACTGGGACTGGGGTTCGCTGCATGGTGGCGTGCTGACCAATGTCGCGACCGGCGGCGGCATCGACGATGCCCAGGTCCGCAATGCCCAGATCGAACGCCTGACGATGCCGGGTCGCGCCGTGACCGTCTCGGCCCGTTACACCTTCTGAGGAGTCGACGCCATGCAAGACATGCCCACCCCATCCGTCCCTCGTATCGATATCCCGGCCTTGATCAGCGACTGGCATCGCCTGCGCGAAACCGAGCCCGGCCTGCGCGCGCGTGATGCGGCGGAACGACTCGGCGTGAGCGAGGGCGCGCTCGTGGCGAGCCGTGTGGGAGACGGCGTGACTCGTCTCGAGGGCGAGCTCCCCGAGCTCATCCGCGAGCTGCCCCGTTTGGGCCGGGTGATGGCGCTCACGCGTAACGCCTACTGCGTGCATGAAAAGAAGGGCCGCTATGACAACGTCGATATCGGCGGTGTCATGGGCATCGTGCTGGACGAAGACATCGACCTGCGTCTGTTTCTTCGCCACTGGCGCTACGGGTTCGCGGTGCGCGAGACGTCACGCGGTCGCGAGCTGGAAAGCCTGCAGTTCTTCGACGGCGACGGTCGCGCCGTGCACAAGGTCTACGCCACCGACACGACGAACCGGCCGGCATGGCGGGCGCTCGTTCACCGCTACACGGCCGCCGTGCAGTCACCGCTGATCGATTGCGTCGCCGTGGAGGACCCGTTGCCGTCGCGGCTGGACGATGCGGCGGTTGACGTCGACGGGCTACGCGATCACTGGCGTGCCTTGCGCGATCCGCACGACTTCTTTGCCTTGCTCAAGAAACACAAGGTGACGCGCACGCAGGCGCTTCGCCTGGTGGGCGACGAGTTTGCCACGCGCGTCGATGACGGTGCCGTGCGTCAGGTGCTCGAGCTTGCCGCAAACGGTGGTGAGCCCTTGATGATCTTCGTCGGCTCGCCGGGTGTCGTACAGATCCACACCGGTCCGGTGCACACGGTCAAGATGGCCGGCCCGTGGCTCAACGTGCTCGACGACGGATTCAATCTTCATCTGCGCAGCGATGCCATCGCGAGCAGCTGGGTCGTGCGCAAGCCTGTACCCGAGGGCATGGTGACGTCGCTCGAGCTGTACGCGGAAGACGGCACGCAGATCGTGCAGGTGTTCGGCAAGCGCAAGCCGGGCATACCCGAGCGTGACGACTGGCGGGCACTGCTGGCAAAGCTGGAGGTGCGCTCATGAAGCGTGTCGACAGAGCGGAGCTGCCCCTGCGCTTATCGCCGCTGAAGCGGCTCCCACACAAAGCCGGCTTGCTTGTCGCATTGCTTGGGTTGGGCATCTCGCTAAGTGCATCCGCCGCTACGCGCATTGTTTCGCTCGGTGGCGACGTCACCGAGACGATTTACGCGATCCATGCCCAGGATGAGCTGGCCGCCGTCGATAGCACCAGTACCTGGCCCGAGGCGGCGCGCAAGCTGCCGGATGTCGGCTACGTGCGTCAGCTCAGTGCCGAGGGCGTGCTGGCCTTGCGGCCCGACCTCATTCTCGCCACGCATGATGCCGGTCCCGCCACGGTGATGACGCAGCTGCGCGACGCGGGCGTTCGGATCGAGACCTTGCCGGCGTCGCGCAGTGCCGCCGATATCGAAAGCAAGATCCGCACGATCGGCCGACTGACCGGACACGACAAGGAGGCCGCGGAGCTCGCCAGCGAGGTCGCGCGTCAGTTCGCCTCGTTAGCTACAGCGGTCGCGGCCATGCCGTCGCATCCACGGACGGTGTTCCTGATGTCGACCGGGCAGGGCAGTCCGATGGCGGCGGGTCGCGAGACGGCGGCGGATCGCGCGATCGCCTTGGCGGGAGGTCTCAATGCCGCCACGGGTATCGACGGCTACAAGGCCGTCTCGCCCGAATCGCTGGCAGCGATGAAGCCTGACGTCGTCCTGTTGATGAAGGAGCGGGAAGACGCCGTCGGTGGCATCGCCGGTGTCCTCGGCATGCCGGGTATCGCCGACACGCCCGCGGGCAAGGCGAAACGTATCTACTTCGTCGAGGGTCAGGCGCTTCTCGGTTTCGGACCGCGCACGGCCGCCGCTGCGAGCGACCTGCAGCAACGTTGGGCTCACCTGGCGCCATGAATGCGGTGACCGCTGTCTTGCCCAGGCCGCATTCGCGTCGCCGCGCCGCACTGGCTGCACTGGTCACGCTGCTCGTGGCGTCGGCGCTGTGGAGCCTGTCGCGCGGGGCGATCGACATTCCCGCGACCGAGGTGGTTGCCGCGATGGGTCGATGGTTCGGTGGGGCAGCGGCGCGCGGCGACGACAACGTCGTGCTCATGTTGCGTGTGCCCCGCCTTCTGCTGGCGATGCTCGTCGGTGCGGCGCTCGCGAGCGGTGGCGCGACGATGCAGGGACTGTTCCGCAATCCGCTGGCCGATCCCGGCCTGATCGGCGTATCGGCCGGCGCGGCGCTGGGTGCGGTCGCTGCCATCGTGCTTGGAGGTTCGTCCGGGTCATGGCTCGTCGCCGTGCTTGCCTTCGCTGGTGGGCTTGGCGCGACCTCGCTGGTGTACGCGCTGGGCCGGCGGCATGCCGGCGTCGCCAACCTGCTGCTCGCCGGTGTCGCCGTCAACGCGATCGCCATGGCCGGCGTGGGCCTCTTGACCTACATGGCGAGTGAAAATCAGCTGCGCGACCTGACGTTCTGGTCCCTGGGCAGCCTCGGCGGTGCCACCTGGAAGAGTATCGCGACGATCGCTCCTTGGATCCTCCTGCCCCTGGCCTGCTTGCCCAGGGCAGCGCAGGCCCTGAACGCGCTATTGCTCGGGGAGGGCGAGGCGACACTGCTCGGCTTCCGACCCGAGCGCCTCCAGCCCCTGCTGGTCGGGCTGGTCGCGCTCGCCGTCGGCGCATCGGTGGCCTTCAGTGGTGTGATCGGCTTCGTCGGCCTCGTGGTCCCCCACTTGTTGCGCATGATCTTCGGTCCCGATCATCGTTTCCTCCTGCCAGGCTCCGCCTTGGGCGGTGCCATCCTGCTGGTGGCGGCCGATGCGCTGGCGCGTACGGTCGTCGCGCCCGGCGAGTTGCCGATCGGCGTCCTCACCGCCCTTGTCGGTGGCCCGTTCTTCCTCTGGCAGTTGCTGCGTCGCCGGATCGGCGAGGGTGTGCGATGAACCACGACGCTGCACTCAGTGCCAGGGCCTTGCGCGTCTCGCGAGGTGGTCGATTGATCCTGCGTGACGTGTCGCTTACCGCGGTGCCGGGTCAACTGCTCGTCCTCGTCGGGCCGAACGGCGCTGGCAAGAGCACCCTGCTGTCGACGATGGCAGGCCTGCTCGAGGCCGATGTGGGCCAGGTGACGCTCGATGGCAGGCCGTTGGCCGCGTGGCCGCACCGGGAGTTGGCCCGGCGCCGCGCGATGCTCTCCCAGCGCGTCGACCTGGCGTTCGGCTTCAGCGTCGAAGAGGTCGTCGGGCTGGGGCGGAGCCCGCACGCGCCGGACGTCATGCGCGACGATCGCATCGTCGATGCGGCGCTGAGGGCTGCGCATGCATGGGGTTTGCGTGGAAGGCGCTATACGGCCTTGTCGGGTGGCGAAAAGCAGCGCGTGCAGCTTGCCCGCGTGCTTGCCCAGATATGGGAGGCGGCGTCGACGGGTGGCTGGCTGTTGCTCGATGAGCCCGAGGCGGGCCTGGATATCGCTCACCAGCACTTCATCCTGCGTCGGGCCCGTGCCTGCGCGGCGGCGGGCTTCGGCGTCATTGCGGTATTGCATGACCTGAACCTGGCGGCCCGCTACGCCGATCGCGTCGCCGTGCTTGCCGATGGGGCGCTGCTGCGTCACGGCGAGCCCACGGAAGCGCTGGACCCGAGCTTGCTGTCGGCCATCTACGGCATCCCGCTGGTGCGCCGTGCGGGAGGCGCCATCGACGCGCTCTAGGGGCGTCCGGCGGGTGCGATCACGGCCTGCGACGCTTTGGCCGCACGGCCGGCCCGTGGCGGGGAGTAAAATGGACGGATCGCCACAAAGCAGGCAGCCGTCCCATGACCTTTCCCGCCGTCCGCATGCGCCGCATGCGCCGCGACGCCTTCTCCCGCGCACTGATGCGCGAGAACGTGCTTACCGTGTCCGACCTGATCATGGTCGCCTTCATCGTCGAGGGAGAAGGTGTACGCCAGCCCGTACCGTCAATGCCGGGCGTCGAACGGTTGTCCATCGACGAACTGGTGAAGCTCGGCGCGGAATGCGTCACCCTCGGTATCCCGGCACTCGCCCTGTTCCCCTCGGTGGACGGCTCGGCGAAGACGGAAGATGCGCGCGAGGCGTGGAACCCGGAAGGTCTGTTCCAGCGTGCCACGCGCGAACTGAAGCGCCGGTTTCCCGATCTTGGACTGATCGGCGACGTGGCGCTCGATCCGTACACCACGCACGGTCAGGACGGCTTGATCGACGACGACGGCTACGTGATGAACGAGCCGACCGTCGAGGCCCTGATCAAGATGTCGCTGGCCCAGGCGGAGGCCGGCATGGACTTCGTGGCGCCGTCGGACATGATGGATGGCCGCATCGGCGCCATCCGCGAAGCGCTCGAAGACGCCGGTTACATCCATACGCGCATCCTGGCCTACTCGGCGAAGTACGCATCGAGCTTCTACGGCCCCTTCCGCGACGCGGTCGGCTCCTCGGCGAACCTGGGCAAGGGCAACAAGCACACCTACCAGATGGATGTCGGTAACAGCGACGAGGCCATCCGCGAAGTCGAGCTCGACCTGGCCGAAGGCGCCGACGCGGTGATGGTCAAGCCGGGCCTCCCGTATCTCGACATCGTACGTCGTGTGAAGGACACCTTCGGCGCACCGACCTTCGTCTACCAGGTCAGCGGCGAGTACGCGATGATCAAGGCCGCGGCGCAGAACGGCTGGCTCGACGAGAAGGCCGTGGTCATGGAGTCGCTGCTGGCGATGAAGCGCGCCGGCGCGGACGCGATCCTGACCTACTTCGCGCTCGATGTGGCCCGCTGGCTAAAAGCCTAGTCGATGCGGGAGCCGCAAGCAGCCATCCGCCATAGCTGTTTCATCCAAATCGCCATCCCCTCCCCGTGACATAATCGAAGACGATCTTTCGGGAGTCACGGGATGGATGGACATCATTTCCTCGAGACGGCAGTCGTCTTCCTGCTGGCAACGGTTATCGCCGTTCCGCTGACCAAGCGATTCCGTCTCGGCGCCGTCCTGGGCTATCTGCTGGCGGGCGTGGTGATCGGGCCCTCGGTGCTCGGCCTGGTGAGCGATACCGCTGGTGTCGCGACGATCTCCGACTTCGGCGTGGTCCTGATGCTCTTCGTCATCGGACTCGAGCTTTCACCCTCGCGACTGTGGGTGATGCGCCGTGCCGTCTTCGGCAGTGGCAGCCTGCAGGTGCTTACCTGCGGCCTGGCCCTCGGCGTCATGGGGTACTTCCTGTTCGGCCTGACCTGGAAGGCGGCCGTGATCGTCGGTGGCAGTCTCGCGCTGTCCTCGACCGCCTTCGGTCTGCAGATCCTCGCCGAGCGCAAGGAAGCCGGCACCGTCTACGGTCGGCAGGCCTTCGCCATCCTGCTCTTCCAGGATCTGGCCGCGATCCCCCTGATTGCCGCCGTGCCCCTGCTTGGCGGCGCGTTGGCGCGCGATGCACACGCACCGGACCTCATGAGCGTCATCCGCGTGGTCGGCACGATCTTCGCCGTGATCGTCGGTGGCCGCCTGTTGTTGCGTCACGTGTTTCGTTTCGTGGCGCGCGCGAAGAGCACCGAGGTCTTCACCGCCACGGCGTTGCTCGTGGTCATGGGTACGGCCTGGCTGATGGAACTCGCCGGCATTTCGACCACGCTCGGCGCCTTCCTTGCCGGCCTGCTGCTCGCCGATTCCGAGTACCGCCACGAGCTGGAATCCAACATCGAGCCGTTCAAGGGCTTGCTGCTCGGTCTGTTCTTCGTCAGCGTCGGCATGTCGGTCGACCTTGCGTTGCTCGTTGCCCAGCCGCTGGTCGTGCTGGGCATGGTGGCCCTGCTCCTGGTCGTCAAGGCGGGCTTGATCGTGCCCCTCGGCAAGGTGGTCGGTGGGCTAACCTCGGCCGATTCAGTCCGTCTTGCCGCGGTACTGGCCAGCGGCGGCGAGTTCGCCTTCGTCATTCTCAACCTCGCTCAGCAGAAGAGCCTGATCGACGACAGCCAGCGCAACCTGATGGTCATGGCCATCTCACTGTCGATGGCGCTCACCCCTTTGCTGGTACTGGCGGCGTCTCGGCTGGTGCATGAGCGCGTCCGTAAACCCGATCGCGCTTTCGATACGATCGAAGCCGATACGCCCCGCGTCATCATCGCGGGATTCGGACGCATGGGGCAGATCGTCGCCCGCGTGCTGCGTGCGCAGGGCATTCAGTTCGTCGCCCTCGAAAGCTCGGTGGAGCAGGTCGAAACCTCGCGTCGCTTCGGCGGTACGTCGTTGTTCTTCGGTGACCCAGGCCGGCCCGAAATGCTACGCGCGGCGCAGGCCGACAAGGCCGAGGTCTTCGTCATTGCCACCGACGACCCCGAGGCCAACATCCGCACGGCGCGCCTGGTCCGCCGGCAGTATCCGAACCTGAAGATCGTTGCCCGTGCGCGCAATCGCCAGCACGCCTTCCGGTTGATGGATATCGGCGTGGAAGATCCCGTGCGCGAGACGTTCTACTCCAGCCTCGAGATGACCCGGCATGTGCTGGAATCGCTCGATATGCCGCCCGAGGTCGTCGAGGCGCGCATTGCGCGTTTCCGCAAGCACGACAGCCAGGTGCTACGTTCGCAGTACCTCGTCTACGACGACGATGCGGCGCTCATACAGAGCTCGAAAGACGCGCTCCACGACCTGCAGCAGTTGTTCGAAGCCGATGCGGTCGAGGAGCGGGTGCGCGAGGAAGATCACTGAGTTTGGGCTCAGTCGGGCTGAGCGGGCTGGCGAAGCGTCTGCCGGACGCTCGGAATCGCCCCGACCCGCGTGCCGAGTTCATGCGCGATATCCACGAACCCGAGATGGCGCGCGACATCGCCTGCGGTCCGACCGAAGGCATCGGCGGCCTGGCGGCTGGCGCCACGGTGCAGGAGCACGCGTGCCGGCGGAAGCAGGGCATGCATCGCGCTCGCATGGAGTGCGCTCACACCACGATGATCGGCATGCTCGAGCTTTGCGCCTGCGTCCAGCAGCACCGGGACGAGCGCACCGAGGTGGGTCGCGTCAGCCGCGCTGCCTGGGCGCATGTGCGCACCGAGCAGAAGCAGTAGCGGTGTGGCGCCATCCTTGTCGGCCTTGTTCACGTCGGCGCCCTTGCCGATCACGATGTCGAGCAGTCGGCGCGCCCGGAGGCTGTCGCTGCCGCCGAAGCAGTACTGTGCCGCGGCATGCAGGGCGGTATGGCCGTGCGCATCTTCGGCGTTCGCGTTGGCGCCCCGCGCCAGCAGCATGTCGGCGATCTCGGGATAGCCCAGCGTCGCGGCGATCATGAGTGCGGTGGCGTCGCCGGGCAGTCGCTGATCGACGTCCACGCCGCGCGCGAGCAGGAGCTCGACGACGCTTTCGCGGCGCGCGTTGACCGCGGCAGCGAGGGGCGTGATGCCCGACGCCGCGGTGACGGTGGGATCGGCCCCTGCGTCGAGCAGATGCTCCGCGACGTCGCGCTGCCCGGCACCGGCGGCGCGCAGCAGGGCGGTGGCGCCCTGTGCATCGCGTGTGTCGACGCCAAAGCCGAGTTCGAGCAGGCGATCCACGGCTTGCGTGTCGCCAGCGGCGGCAGCGGCAGGCAGATCGTCGGCGCGCAGGGCACGGCGCGGCAGCGGCCAGGCCGCCCAGCTGAGCCAGCGCTCCACATCGCCGTGGCCGATGCCCAGACCGTAAGGCGTCTCGCCGTTGACGTCGGCGGCTTCGGGGTCGGCACCGTTCGCCACGAGCAGGCGGACCAAGGGCAGGCTCTCGCCGCCCTGTTCCAGGGCAGCATGCAATGGCGTACGACCACCCATGTCACGCACGTTCGGATTCATGCCACGGGCAAGCAGCGCGCCGAGCAACGCCACGCGACCGGTGGCCGCGGCCATGTGCATTGGCGTGCGACCCCGGCTGTCGGCGCCAAACGGATCGGCACCCGCCTCGAGCATGGCCAGCGTAAGACGCTCGTCCGCGCCGTCCAGCCGGCAGATGGCCTGGCCGAGCAGGCCGATCCCGGCTGGCGTGGCGCCGCTACGCATCAATTGCAGCAGCGCGTCGGCGGCCTGGGGCAGCTGCGGCAGCAGGGCGTCGAAGAGCCGGCGGCCGAACCCGCTGGTGTCGTCCGCCGGAATGCCAAGACGCGCCTCGGCGCTCAGTCCGTGATCGAGCAGCCACGCGCGCGCGGACTCGAAGCCCGCGCCGGCGAGATCGACGTACAGCGCCGCGAGTTCCTCCGCGGGCCATTCGCGCACCTTGGCGGCGAACGTCGAGGCCACCGCCCAGTGGCCGAAGCGCAAGGCGTCGTAGAGATGCATCGGCGAATCGGCACCGGCTTCCGGAACGACGGATTCGCTGAGCGACGTCGGCAGCGGCGTTTCGGGATCGAGGAGGGCGACGAAGTCCCAACGGCCCGCAGCGGCGGCATGGTCCAGCGCGCTGCGGCCGTCGGCGCCGGGTTCCTTCGGCTGCGCGCCCAGAGCGAGTAGGGCACGGACCGTGGCAGCCTGCGCGCGCGGGGACTGGCTGGCGAGCGTGAGGGCGTCACGACCGTGACCGTCGCGTGGCGAGGCGTCCGCGTTGGCGTCGGCCAGCAGCTGGACGATGCCATGCGCGCCTGCGCGCGCGGCCTCCATCAGCGCGGTGGTGCCGTGGTGATCGGCGAGGTTGGGATTGGCGTTCGCCTGCAGCAGGGCTCGCGCGATCTGCTCATGTCCTTCGGCAGCGGCTGCGATAAGCGCCGTGCGGCCCTGCGCATTGGCCGCATTCACCGGCCCCTTGTGCCGGAGCAGCACTTTCACGCCCTCGGCGTCGTCGTCCGCGATACCGGCCGCCGCGACGAGGGCTGGTTCGCCACCGACGGGCGCCGGTTTTGCGCCGTGCTCCAGAAGGAAACGGGCGAGTGCCCAGTTGGCGGCCCGGCAGGCGATCGCGAGGGGCGTGTCGCCGGCAGCGTTCGTCGCGTCGACGGCGGCGCCGGCATCGAGGAGCATGGCCGCGACGGTCGGCTCGGCGCCGAGCACGGCGCCATGCAGCGGCGTGTTGCCCTCCGCATCCGTTCCGGAGGCATCGGCGCCATTGGTCAGCAAGGTCAGGACGGCCTCGGGCCGGCCATGCCAGCTGTCACGCGTGGCGGCGAGCAGGGCGGTGACACCGTTCTGGGCGCGATTCACCTGCGCGCCCCGCGCAATGAGGGCACGCAGCAGGCGCATATCGGGAGAGAGCGCCGCCAGGGTGAGCACCGGCCGCTGGTCGCGTTCGCCCGGTTCCGCAGCGGTATCGGGATCGGCCCCGGCCTCCACGAGCGCCACGGCCCGGGCGATATCGCCTTCGCGTGCGGCGACGAGGAGGGCGCGCTCACGCACACCCGGCTGGCTTTCTTCGCTGGAAAGGACGGGGATAGGTGCAGGCGCGGCGGGTGCATCGACGAGAGGCTCGCGACGCGGTTCCGCGCGAGCCGTGCGGATATGCCCGCGACGATCGCAGAGCAGGGCGCGCAGCGTACGGTTGGCGATCACCATGCAGCACACCGGCAGCAGCACCACGCCGTAGATCGCCAGCGCGGCGATCCGCATCTCCGACGGAAACACACCGTAGAGCCCAGACAAGGCCACCGCACAGAAGGCCAGCACCAGCAGGCCCAGGGCCGCCGGTACGAAATGTGAGAAGAAGCGCTCTTCCGCCGACAGGTGACGGCCGAACGAGATCGATCGAGCCACCGCCGTGAAAATCCAGGAACCCGTGTTGCTGTCTTCCGGGTACGCGTCGTCCCAGAGGAAAAGCAGCCCGAAGGCCGGCCATACGCGCCAGAGGGCCGCCAGCGCGACCACGAGTGTCGCGGCCAGCAAGAGGGCGGCCCCGAGGCTGGGCGCCTGGGTGAGCTTCAGCAGCGGCCACGCGACCAGCACGAAGACGACAAAGGTGTAGACGGTGAACATCACCACGTGCGCCGAACCGCGACGCAGGGTCGTGCGCAGGTAGCTCTGCTCCGGGTCGAAGCCGATCGCATGGCACACCGCGCCCATGGCCAGGGCGTTGGCGAGCAGGAGCGGTATGAGCGCGAGCGGTGAAGCGGTCAACCCGGCGCACGCGACAGCGGCAAGGGCGGGGAGGAACCAGGGCAGTGCCTTGATCAGCGGTGGTCGTCGACGTTTGGGATTGGCCATGCGCGGGAGTATACGGACGCCACAGGGGTGGCGCGGTAACGCGGCGTTAACCCGCGCGACACAACGCAGCCGTGCGCGTATTCGGCGAGGTCAGGCGCGGACGAGCGTCTGGTCGGGATCGATCTGCCGGTTGAAGTTGGGCTGATTGCAGACGGTGAGCGTCTCGTTGGACGGCGTCTGCAGATGCCAGCCGCAACCGGCCAGATTGGTCAGGACACGGTCGGAATCGTCGTGCGGCAGCTTCCGTTGCGGCGTCAGCTCCACCTCCAGGACGAAACGGAGCTCGCCCAGCAGGAGGACGAGTGGTTCGGGAAGCATCTCGAACCCGTCGCGGCGGGTCATCCACACATAGGTGTCGGGTTTGCGCAGGCTGGCGTAGACGTAGCAGTGCATGACGGCAGTCTCGCTTGCGATTCGGCTTACCACCCTACCAAAAGAGGCGCCCGCAGTCAGTGCTGTAAACCCCCGCCGTTACA
>Ga0247742_10001868_pt1 | contig 14144 bp, 13 predicted proteins | sample UWRJL208509C2_FD_180944 | JGI IMG/M metagenome (GOLD analysis project Ga0247742, IMG submission 180944) | Plant litter microbial communities from Arlington Agricultural Research Station in Wisconsin, United States - UWRJ-L208-509C-2 | ecosystem: Environmental > Terrestrial > Plant litter >...
CATCTGTCATTCGAGGCGTCTATTGAAGCCTCTTGGACGTAGCGAATTAGGACGTGTAAGCACAAGTAAGAAGGCAATAATACCGCCCCTTAGTATTGTGTTCCTTCTTATTGTATTCCGGTTAATGACATATTCTGCCAATATCATCTGTATTCCTGGGCAGAAACACGTGATGGGCGCCTTCTGTTGGTGCTACCTCCTTGGTTCGTCAACGGTGCACCTTGGATATTTTACACCCTAAAATTACCAGTGAATGAATCAAATACTCAGTTGGCAGAATATCCTTGCCTTCAATCGAGTGACTCTACTATTTAGAATCTACAGATTTAGTTGGAGATCTAGCTATGGTTAGTATTCTCAAATGTATAAATGCTGCCTCAAATTCAAGATAGATTTCCCCAGTCGCACTTGCAACTTACATCACACCAATGGACACCTTCATCACAATCTCAGCCCCCGTCATCGTCGACATCCCCGCTGACCCAAGATTCCCAGGTGGGCAAGCTTACTGCGTCGTGTCACAAGCCCGCGTTGATAGGAACTGGGAGGCTTGGTCCTTACCATTTGTTTGAATTCCCGCTGATGATATTCCACAGCTCCCCCAACCGTCATCGCCGTCTTAATCACGCAGGACTGGTCAAGACATGGGATGGATTTTTGAGCCTGATAAGTTAAATTAAACGACCATTTCTTCAGCCAATTTTATTTGTGCTCAACATAAATTTCACAATATCTAAGTGGAGTAAGGTCGAACGAAGGATTTGAGAGAAGAAAGTGTTCAACGCGATGCTATCGAAACTCAACGATTTGCATTGGGGTGGGTCGGAATGCCTCAGCGCGCTGCGTGGTCGTCAAATGAATGATTGCTCTTCCCCGAACTAAGTACTGCTACACTAGGGAATCTGATAACCTAAGCTATCTCGGCCCGCCGGACCCACTATTCCAGCATCCCTCGCAAACACGACCAACCTCACTTGTAGCTTTTGAGTGCGAGCGCAGATGTTCGACCGGACTGACGGAACTTCACTAGCTTTTCAATGCGTCTCCACTGTTCTGCGTTCTGGGCCGTTCCTTCGAGAGGCTTGATATCTTTGATCTTGGGGAATAGGTCGTCGATGTACTGAGCAGCTTCAAGGACGGCTTCGAAGTCCAAAGGCGGGTGGGTATCGCCGACGATCAGAGTCTTCAGGGAATGTGACAAAGGCTCGACGCCAGAAACAGACTGATGTGGGATATCGAGTGGATTGTTGATGCGGCATCGAAGGGACAAGAGATTTGGGAATGCCTCAGCAATCGACCTAAGTTTCGAGAGTGGCATGGAATTGTTGTTATTGGGCAGATGGAGAACTTTGAGCTTCGAAGAGTTGGTGTCCTCGAGGCGACAGAGATAGTCTGTAATGATGAGGGTGGTGTCCCAGCCATTGATATCCAAGTACTCCAGTTGAGGGAGGCGAACCAAGGCTTCAACGGTTTCGTCTGGTAACTTTAGCGCGCTACCAGCTAGACCAGAAAGAGTAACATGCGAGATAGTACTGGCCCAGCAGCGTAGAGCAAGGTCGATAGTAGCCACAAATCGCCTTGATGGTGTAATTGCAACACTCGATGAGGGTGGTGGCTGCACTGGTACCATGTCCAGGGACAGGAGAACAATAGATGATGAATCAATAAGTTCAACTAGATCCTGCATCACCTCAGCGCAGGCATGAATGGTAACCTCCAATAACTTTGGGAACATGCGATGTGATGCCTCTTCTCGAGGGTCGCTTGAATCTTGGGCGCCACTTTTATATGTGCGCGGGTGGTCAATCCGTCGAAGATATGAACTATCCAATCTATCAGTCACGTCTGCTTTCTCACGAAGGAGGTCGTCCGAGTTTTCCGTGCCACCGTGCCCCGATTTGTACTCTGGGTTTGACACCCGTGGCCCTTCCCCCGCCTTTGCACGGCATTCCATTTCGAGTCTCCTCTGTTCCTCAAGTTGACACCTCTCGTCCTTCACCTCCTGGATGTACTGATCTTGTTCAAGAATTTTTTGACTGCAAGATGAGCACTGCGTTTTGGATTTCTTTTTAAATCGTTTCTGACACATCCAACATACTCCCCTCTTTCTAGGAAGCTCAGCTTTTCGTTGACGCTCCTCCACTTGCTCCTCGAATCTCCGTCGACTTTCCCGCTTCGCTTCTTCAAACTTTTGGCGACAAGATTCGTCTACTATGAGTCTTGTACGTTCATCTTCAACTTGAAGGATAGCAGGCGAAGGGACATATCCAACACCCTGAGCATCGACGACAAACGTCTCAAGATGCTCAAGACGTCCGATGTTCTTTAGGAATTGGTAATCCACCTCAGAGACAACATCCACCAGCTCCAGGTGCTTTAAGCGATCGAAGCCTAGGCATGCATCCAAGACACTGCGGGAAAGCCGACCTGGTCCAAGAATAAGAGTGCTGAGATTGGGCACTTCGACCACCGCCGCCGAAAGGAATGAGAGGAGCGCAGGTCGGCAAGCCTCTCCTAGGCCAGCAATCTCCAAGGTCTCGAGAGATGGTGAAAGGAAGAGACGAAGGTAGTCTAGAGAGTAGTTGGCATTGTCAATTCTGAGGCGACGGAGGTTGGGGAACAACGGTTTGAGCGGATTTTGAAGCTGAGCGAGGCATAGGAAGACGCCAGGGCTGAGCTTCCCTTCTCCGAGTCGAACGTTGTCGGTAAGTGTGAATTCACCCACACACTCAGCATATGAGCAGATTTCCTGGTGGGAGGTTTCACTTATCAACCCGTGGATACGCTGAGTTGAATCTATTATCAGTGGTAAAACTCGGACAAGTTGTGAAAAAACGCGTACATAGACAGAGTCATCGAGCACCAACAGATTCGGTACAAGTTGAAGCATTGGAAGTAAAGAGTCGATAATGAGGAATGGTTCATCCATCTTTGTATCTGAAAGAGCAGGTTAAACAGCAGGTAGAGGAAGATACAAAGCGAACCCACCTTGGACATCCAGTTGCTCAGGGTGGAACTCGTCATCATGGAGAGGAGCGAGTGGAACCCGCTGACTTTCGGGGGAGCTCATAACGGATGCAATTTCAAGACCGCAAAGGTCGAAGTCAGTGTCCAGGCTGCTGGTGCTCATTCGTAGCAGATGATTGTGGTGGAAAGCCGTGGGGTGTGTAGCTCATATCCCGGATTAGGCGCACGCCTCATGGACAAAGAAGGCAAGCGAAGCACAACAGCAGCCTGGTCCATGGTTAGGATCCTACCGTGGCCAATACCACGCCGACTCATGGTCAAATTGCGTTCAATCTTGGCGATCCTCATGCTCTACAAAAGATATTCCAAGTTGGTGTACCGAACAAAAATCCTTTCAAGGAACGGTAACAAAAATTTTCAAGTTCACCCGATGAAGTCTTTGAGTTTAGGTTTATACATATACATTAAGGTTGGAAGTTGGAGGTAGCATAATTTGGGGTACACACAGATGCAGCCTGACGAAGGCGAACAGGCTCATTGGGTTATCTAAGGCCAATTTCGAGAGACCTCTTGGGTCCTTATCATGGACTCAGGCTCTTGAGACATCTTCTTAATCTGACATTCGTCTCGCAGTAGTCAGGCACTGAACGGCCTCCTCTGGAGGTCAGGTCATCGTAGACTAAGATGTGGCGTCACATATGTCAATACCTGCCAATGCTCACATTGGTTCAAGAGGTAAACTTGGACGGTCATAATGGTTGTGAAAGGTATCACAATGAATTTGGTCGCCCGAATTGCAATCTTCGTTACCACAATACATGAACCATCGTCATTGCATGCAATGCAGTGGGCGATGTTGGTGTGCGTGTGTGTAGTGTGGCTAGACACAGAGAGCCATGGCGCTCTCACAATTTAGCTCGTCAATAATTGATTTTATTAGGAACCGCAACGAGAACGCTCTGGACAGGATTTGTAACCGACTGCAAGAAGATATGTTCGATTAAATTGAATGAAGAGGGAATGAATGCCAAAATTTCAGACGTGCCCGCGATACTGCTGATCTGGCCGAGCAGATTGACGAAACTTGACTAACTCGTTTATGAATCCCCACTGGTCAGCATTCTGGTTGAAACTTTCGAGAGGCTGAATTTGTCGAAGATGTGGGAAAAGGTTGTCAATGTATAGTGCAACCTGCAGGAGGTCACGACCGATCAAGGGTATTTCGGTGTCACCAACAATCAGAGTCTCCAGGTAATGCGACGATGAGTTAGAGGCTGGGGCCGACTGATTTCGTATATCACGTAGATTGTCGAGGCGGCATTGCAGGGACAAAAGATCTGGGCAGGCTTTGGCAATCGATTCGAGTTTCAAGATGGAGATCGCATTGCTGTCGTTAGGAAGATGAAGCGCTTTAAGCTTCGAAGGGTTGGTGTCTCCGACGCGGCAGAAATCGTCTGCTCTGATGGAGGTGGTGCCCCAGCCACAGATTTCCAGGTACTCCAGCTCGGGGAGGCGAGCCAGACCTCCAAGAGCCTCTTCTGGTATGTCTGTAACCAAACCAGGGAGGCTGGAGAGAAGAGTGAGATGTGAGATGGTAGTCGCCCAGCGATGTTGGGCAGAGTTGATCATCGCCAAAAACCGGGTCGAAGGTGGCATTGATGGGGGTACATCGCGAGGAGGTTCCGCCAGTTCCAGACAGAGGGTGGTGATAGAAGTAGAACTGATGAGTTCAAAGATCTCCTGTAATAGTTCAGTGCTGCCGCGAACTGTAAGGCTTGAGAGCTTTCGGAATGTATTAGGCTGACACAAAGGTGCGTCTTGACGCTCGACAAGTGCAACATCATGAGCGCTCGTCGCAGATGCCTCTATCCCGTCGAGTTGCGACTCCATAGAGGCATCCAGTGGCTGAGGCAGCCCTTGTTCTATGTTCCCCTGCAGGCCCCACTCCGCCTCAAGTTGCTCGCTCCCTACTTCTTCTCTCCCCTGCGTTTCGTGAGCCTTGATGAAGCGGCACCCAACGCATATTGTACCTGATATTATCAGCAGTTGACAATGTGAACAATGGTGATATCCGCTTTTGTTCAGACTCGATCTTTTGCGACGGCGTTCTGTGTGGCGTCGTTCCTCTTCTTTGGCACGGCGGCGTTCCTCTTCCTCTGCACGCCGACGTTCAGCCTCCACCAGACGGGCTCGTGTCTGCTCCTCTCGAACGTCAGCTAGGGCGATTAGGTCTGAGGGTGCATATGGCACAGTATGTGTGTCGATGACAAAAGTAGTCAAATCGTCCAAACCTCCAATATCCTTCAAAAGCTGATGGTTCACTGCAGGGCCTGCATCCACCAGCTTCAGGTGTTTCAATCGGTTAAAACCCAAGCAGGCGTTCATGACGTCGAGAGAGAGCCGACCCGGTCCAAGGATCAGAGTTCTGAGATTGGGCACTTCGACCACCGCCGCCGAAAGGAACGAGAGGAGGGGAGCTCGGCAGGTTTCTTCTTGGCCAACAATCTCCAAGGTCTCAAGCGACGCTGAAAGAAAGAGACGAAGGTAGTCTAGTGAGTAGTTGGCGTTATCGATGCGGAGGCGACGGAGGTTAGGAAACAGCGGCTTGAAGGGGCTTTGAAGCTGCGCGAGGCATAAAAAAATACTCGGGCTGAGTACTCCTTCGCCATGTTGTACATTGTCGGTAAGCGTAAATTCGCCGACACGTTCGGCATACGAGCAAATTGTGTGACGAGCGGTTTCATTTATCGACCCATGAATGCGCTAAGCTAAATCCATCAGTAGTGAAACTATAGAACGTTGTGGAAGAATACGTACATAGAGTGACTCATCGAGCACCAGCAAATCTGGCACAAGTCGGAGCATAGGAAGTAGAGAGTTGATAACGAGGAGTGGATCATCCTCCTTGGCACCTGATAGAGCAGATAAAACAACGGCAGCAGGAAGATGCAGACTGAACCTACCTTGGGACTCGGGTTTCTCAACGAGAACGGGACGAAATTCGTTGTCTTCAAAGGAAGCAAGCGGAATCTCCTGTCCTCTTGGAGAGCTCATAATGGATGCAATTTCGAGATCGCAAAGGTCGAAGTCGGTTTCAACGCTACTGACGCTCATCCCGTACCAGATGATGTGGTTGAAGATAAACTGTGGGTGAAGGTGCGCTGCCTTTTATCTCAGATTAAGCGCCCGTGCCTCATGCCTCGTGTTCACTGAGTCACACAGGGAAATCGAGCAGTCTGGAGCGTTTGGAGATATGTAATGCATGGCGTTATTATTTCAGCGACGGATCGACAAAGACAAGGAGCTCCAGCCGGAGAAATCTGAGACACCCACTACCCATTAGTGTTGCTAAGGGCCAGAGTAAATGAGAAACTCAAGGTTCAACGAAGGTGCTCGACATACATGCTGGCTGGAGCGCCCTTCTCGTTCAACTCACACCACAAAATCTTCCAGCAGATTGCATATCGATAGAGCCGTATGGATTTTGCAGCGTCAGTGCTTTCGTTTATATGGTGGGGCTGTACAAATAAGACCACTGACCAAATCAGGATGTGTGGCCAATCAGGAATCGAGCCATAATTCGACGGCATGAGCCAAAAGTGATTCCAAAGGCGAATGGTGTGCCAAGTGTGACATGTCACGAGAATCATCTGTCTGATTCTGTACACGTGTAAGTACTAGACTATAATGTTCAGTGTGGCGCAATACTTACACTAAAGACAACATACGACAAGAACTCAGTGACCAAAATGAACGTACGGTACCCAAGTCAGAAGAGCTTGCTCTGTATTACCAAGTGTCATTCGTATACCTTGAATAGCATGGTGAAGAGCGCATGCAGCATGACTGCTATCGAGTCGTGGCTGTCCCGAGATCTTTCCCTTCTCCATAAGATCCTTGTAGAAACTTTCCGCTACAACGGGACCGAACTGGTCCTTAATGGACCACATAGTCGCCACCACGCTCCGATATCCAGCCGCGAGCATTCCAGCCGCCAGGTGGACCGCCTCTTCTGAAAGGTTTTCGTCGCCAGTACTCGTCTGACATGCTGATAAAAATGCCAACTCGCGAACGGCAAATTTCTGCTTCATTATTTCCGAAAGCTCCAGTCGTCCGTCGTGGAGGTAGAAGCTGCTTTTGAGAGGGTTTTCGAGAGACTGGGTGGCATGGCATGCGAAGTGAATCGAACCATGCGATTCCATTTCGAGTTTCACCTGGCTAAGCGATGCGGATTCTCCTTCAAGACGAGTGCATTCGCCATTATATGTCCGAATTGTTTTCCAAATGCAATTCATCTCCGCCGTGGTTGCAGGAATCGGAGAGCGTCCTGGGGTGTTTGGTTGGCTTATGATAAGGAGTTTTGATGGTGCGGGCTGTTGTACGGCATTGTTAGATACATTGAGCTTTTGGAGCAGCGAGCTGACGGTAGGCGTATATGACGAGATCGCAAAGTCGGAAATGCTGGAGCCTAGTTGAGATCGCCCATTCTGACCATAAGTTCCTGCTGCGTGGAGTGGAAGAAATGCAAGGGATCCGGTTGGACACCACCAAATTCGAGCTAGGTCCGAGGGCGGGGTAGACTTGGAGAAATATATCAACAAAACAATAAATAATGGACTAAGAAAAACTCACAGTGAACGAAAGACCATCCAGGATTGGCCTCACCACATGCAGCCAGAGTGCCTCGAGAACAGAATGTATTTCACTCTGCTTTTCGGAATCGGGACGCTGAACTGGGCGTCCGCCACGATCAACTTCCCTCATGCGAACCCTGTGCGACGAAAGGAAGCGTCGCAGACGCTCCCTGAGTACTGACGCCTCCTTGTGATTAAAATCATTAAGAGCGATATGGATGGGGATGTCAAATCCAGAGACAAGCGCCAGGGCGTCACAACGCGCTTCATGGATATTGATTAGAACGACGATGCCGTCCCGCGGGAGGTGCTTCAGAAGATCTGCGGTCTGAGGTGGTCGAAGAAAGTTGTGGAATTGGGGAATGCTGCGAATTTCATCGAGGAGCTCGCTCCACTGGCGTGAAAGCATGATGTGGCGGTGAGCTTCATCTTGTAAGCTTATTTTTTGCGACAATGGAGCATCTACGCCAAGACCTCCAGAACCACTACGAGACCCAGAAGCCTCCAATGCGCCTGAGATATCCGAAAAGCGCTGAGCCAAGTGTTCATCATGTACGCGAAGTTGGTCTAGGGGTGTACGAAGTTGGTTGAGTTGGCTCCAGACTAGGCAACGACCTTGTTCAAGCCATTCTAGAGCTTTCTTGGCCTCACCCTGAGCAAAGGCGGCCGAAACGGCGGATGTGGTTAGAGTCGAGATGTCGATGAGGTGTGTATGGCGTTGCTCGATGGTGCTGTCCATACCTGCGATTTCAGAGATGAGATCAACTGCAATTCCATAAGCCGTTAAGGAATGCGGAAGATCATAAGCGATTGAGAGCTCCGCCCATTTTTGAGCAGACTTGAACCGAACTGATGGTGCTCCAAAGGTAGTTGCAGATTTCTGAAATTTTGATGCGGCGGCATGAATATCTGCGAGACTTTCTGTATGGTCAAAGCGACTCTCCAATGAAAGACCAAGGTTATTCAACCAGATCGGCACGTCAGGGTGGCCCTCTGGGGTGAGTTGGATCGCCTGCTCCTGGATTGAGATGGCTTCTGAGAGGTCAGAGAGATCGCCAGTACGTTCAAAGCGACTCTCGAATGAGACCCCAAGGCTATTCAACCGCATCGGCATATTAGGGTGGCCATCGGGGGTGAGTTGTACTGCCCGCTGCTTGTTGACAATGGCTTCCGAGAGGTCAGAAAGACTGTCGGTATGTTCGAAGCGACTGTGGAATGAGATTCCAAGGTTATTCAACCACATCGGCATGCCAGGGTGGCCATCAGGGGTGAGTTGGACTGCCCGCTGCTGGATTGTGATGGCCTCCAAGAGGTCAGAGGAATCGCCTGTACGTTTGAAGCGACTGTGTAATGACGCTCCAAGGTTATTCAACTGCATTGGCACGTCAGGGTGGCCATCAGGGGTGAGTCGGACGGCCTGGCGCTTATTTGAGATGGCTTCTGAGAGGTCAGAGAGATCTCCTGTCCGTTCAAAGCGACCGTGAAATGATGTTCCAAGGTTATTCAATCGCATTGGCATGCCAGGGTGGCCATCGGGGGTGAGGTGGACTGCCCGCTGCTGGATTGAGATGGCTTCTGAGAGGTCAGAGAGATCGCCTGTACGTTCAAAGCGACTCTCGAATGAGACCCCAAGGTTATTCAACTGCATCGACATGTGAGGGTGACCATCGGGGGTGAGTTGGACGGCCCGCTGCTGGATTAAGATGGCTTCAGAAAGGTCAGAGAGATCGCCTGTACATTCAAAGCGACTGTGAAATGACATTCCGAGGTCATTCAACCGCATTGGCATGTCAGGGTGGCCATCGGGGGTGAGTTGGACTGCACGCCGCTTGTTTGAGATTGCTTCCGAGATGTCAGAGGGGTCACCTATAGATTCAAAGCGACTATGAAATGAATTTCCGAGATTATTCAGCCACATTGGCATGCCAGGGTGGTCATCTGGAGTGAGTGCTACTGCCCGCTGCTCGTTTGAGATGGCGTCCGAGAGGTCAGAAGGATCGCCCGTATGTCCAAAGCGACTCCAAAACGATAATCCAAGGTTATTCAACCACATCGGCATGTCAGGGTGGCCATCGAGAGTGAGTTGGACTACCCGCTGCTGGATTGAGATCGCTTCTGAAAGGTCAGAGAGATTGCCTATAGTTCCAAAGCGACCATGAAGTGAACTTGCAAGGTTATTCAACCGCATCGGCATGTCTGGGTGGTCATCGGGGGTGAGTTGGACAGCCCGCTGCTGGATCGAGATGGCTTCCGACAGATCTGAGAGATTGCCTGTATGTTCAAAGCGGCTTTGAAATGAAATCCCAAGGTTGTTCAACCTCATCGGCATGTCAGGGTGGCCATCTGGGGTGAGTTGGACAGCCCGTTGCTGGATTGAGATCGCTTCTGAAAGGTCAGAGAGATCGCCAGCACGTTCAAAGCGACTATGGAAGGATGCTCCAAGGTTATTCAACCACATTGGCATGTCAAGATGACCATCGGCGGTAAGTTGGACGGCCCGCTGCTGGATTGAGATGGCTTCTGAGAGGTCAGAGAGATCGCCTGTACGTTCAAAGCGACTGTGAAATGACATTCCAAGGTTATTCAACCGCATCGGCATGTCAGGGTGGCCGTCAATGGTGAGTTGGAATGCTTGCTGCAGGCTCGAGATGGATTCCGTGAGGTCAGAGAGATCACCTGTTATTTGAAAGCGATTCTGGAGTGACATTCCAGTGATATTCAATCGTCCTGGCATGTCAGGATGATCATCAGGGGTGAGTTGGACCGCCTGCTGGCTAACAGAAACAGCTTCTGAGATGTCGGGCAGATTGCCAGTTTGTTGAAAGGCTTTAATCAACTCGACGGCATGGTTGAATAATTCCTGAGCTGCATATCTTTCAAAACATGTATTTTCCCTTCGGAGTCCCAGTTCGAACTTACCTAGCCCTTCATCATAGCTGTCTTGTATCTGCTCCTCTTGCGCGATACCGGCAACTAGGGATGACAGTTTGAGTGCCTGTACATCCGTTTCAGTCGTGAAGCCCTTCGTTATTCCTGAAATTTTCCCATTTATCATTCGAGTGAGCGATCGTTCGAATACAATCCAGATTATACACTTACGAGTCTCTAACCCTGAAGTTAGTTCATCTTTCGTCAATGTCATGGAACCAAAGCCCGTTGATTCTTCAGATGTAGCTACGATTTTGAGGCTATCCATATCCGCGTTTCTGAAATGCAGTCGACGCTAAACCGGTAAATCCTTACAGCTCAATAGGCAAGGTCTGCTCCCATATTTCTGGCGAGCCCTTTTGCGATGACAAAATCCTGCCCTCCTCGACTGCAGATCTAGAAATGAAGTTTGACTGAGTTGACTTGTACGAGCGGCAGAACAAGGAGTGATGGTGACGTAAGCTTCCTCCCTTTCATTCATGTCCTCATTTTTCTTCGTGCCAGTCCTTTGTGGGGATCTAACAGGAACAGGCGCCCTTATTGCCTATAGAGCGAGCAAAAACATCGTCGTCGCCTGCTCCATGCTCATACCCGATGACACTGTCCCTGGCTTCACCGATGCCCACTGCATACGTGGGTCGCGTCGACTCGGCGAGCATAAGGCTCTAATACCTGGCGTTCAAAATTGAATATTGAGGACAGAAGTGGAGGATGGTTAGTGTCTGCTCCTTCTGCATCCGCACCGAGCACTCACACTTTTCTCCACGACCAGAACACCCCCCAGAGGCCGACGCATCGCAGGATAGCCCAAGCCCACTCCGGAGCCGAGTTCGACATTCCTCAACCCTATCGTACATCGTTGGCCTCATCCTCAAAGCCTCATAATGTGAACGCGCACTACACTGTTGACATCGTCACTAGTCTCAGAGTCGTCGACACGTGTGCAATTCATCGTGCACTCTCAGAGTCCTTTCAGCAATCTGTGCACTTTTTGCCATCATACCGTCCCCCACCTCGATCGCTTTGTTTATCGTCCGACCGTCTATCCACTTCTCCTGTTACATTCCTCCTTTACCGCTATCACCGCGTCCAAAACGGCTGCTCCTTCCCGCAGCCTCGTCCACTAGCACCCTCAGCGCTCAGCTGCTCCAGCTTCTGGACCTCGACTTCTCTCTTGGCTGGTCGCGATCGCCGATAGCCACATAGGCCTCAAAGCTTGGCCACCACCGCGTTCGATGCAGAGAAAGCACTGGGTACAGCGGAACGTTAATTCACCATTTGAACGTTCGCCCGCCTCGATATCGTCGCCCTCAACGAGCAGAGGGTTCAAGCTTGAGATACATGGCGGACTCACAGAGCATACATCATACTCTGCCAGTGGTGGTGGTCAATGCCGGACACCTAACAACTCGCCTCATTCCCGTACTCGTCAAACTCAGGCCTCGCCACATCACACTCAACGTCAATGATTTGCACTACAGAACGGTGCATGGAATTTAGGAAGCATCTGTCGCACGAATGTGTCACTGGGCATTATACGCGTTCGGAAGGAATGGTCAACTGCTCCAATTCCGGGCAGGCACACTGAATGCTCGGGTTCGTGCGCCCTTTGTTTTCTGCGCCGGTATCTGCCTGAGACGGATGGAAATGGGAAGTCGGGTACATATAAACGAGGGAGGGAGGACAGAGAGAGTGGAGGACAGAAACCGGACAGGTGGAGAGGCGAGGGAATGCAGTGTCTGTCTATGCATAAGACCCGCCTATACATGGTGCGTACACGCTTCGTATTCTGGTTTCCTTACCTTACGCTAACCCACGCTTGTAGCCGGACCCAGTGTCTGTTCGTCGTTTGCTGTTCAAACAGTGAGCAAGGAACTTGACGGTTTTTTCAACCCGCGGTCTTCTGCAGTGAACCCCATCCTAATGCCCATCGCTCCAACTCCGATTTCGACTCTGCACTATCCTCAGCCACGCCCTGAAGCTCAAGGCCGAGTTCTACTCGACCTAGGCCCGTTCATCGCTCTCGTCGAATACGGTATTCAAGGTCAAGGTCGGTCGGTTGGTCAACAGCGACTAGAGGAAAGGGGGGATTGTCGCGACGGTTATAATATGAACGTTCGCATCTTCAATATTGATTTGGATTCATACCCAAGTCGAAGACCGAAGGGTGGCCTACAATCGCATGGAACCAGCTACGAGGACAAGCTCTATATCGGCTATGTTAGGCTGGCGTGGTCGACGAAAGACGCATCGCCGGCGGTGGTTATGGCCATGGTCGGTGTCGTGCTCCCGAGTCGCAGAATTCTCGCCATCAAGCGCAGTGTAGCCTTCTCTAATCCATCCTGGTCAACGTTCGAATTTCTACACCAACCTCAACGCTCCTTATAGGTCACTGGACATTGGATTCGTCGCCAGGAATCCTCATCGTTCAGGTTAAGCCCCAGCAGTAATTCGAGTCCGAGTTCGAGTTGGCCGTCATTGGACCTAGTTTCTTCTTACTTGTCATCAGGCCCCCTGTTGGATCTTCTGTACGACTGGTCTATTCCGTCTCTACTTTGCACCCTTTGCCTTTTGCCTTTCGTCTACCGTTCTTCTGGCATCGAGACAGTGCAGGCCTCAGAAGGCGTAAGCATTCAAAGACCCTATAGGCCTATCAAGTTCGAAGAACTTCAGCATAATTGAAATATGCCCACCTGGCCGAGCATTGACCCCGTCTGCAGGTTCATGGCTAGTTTACGGCTGCTGAACCGCTGAAGGCAGGCCTTCTGATTTGGATTTACTGAGTTCTTTTACGAACTATTACTGCTCCCCGACACAAATCAACGGTCCATCAAGGCAGGCAGCTCACCTTTGGATTCTAGCGGTACTCTGACTTCCTTTTGTAACCTCGAAGCTCAACACGAGTTGGCTACTAGGTGTGTGCGTGGGACGCCACGCATGCGTAGCTTTTCACGAGGCATGGGCGCTTAATATGGTTTGAAAGACGAACCACCTTTCAGCTCTATCCCTCAGTTCCTTGTCGACCTCCCTATCCAAGTCAAGATGAGCATGGTCTGCGTTGACATCGACGACATCGATTTTTTTGAGCACGAAGACTTCTCCGACTTGACATCCCTCGCAAGCCAGAATGCACCTCCCCATCAGTTCAAAATTAGTGACGAACTAGAAACAGCCTTGGCTGTGCCAGTATCCCAAAAATCTTATACTGAAGGTATGTATTCTAACTCCATATTTGACACCTGTACTTACGGGCGATATTACAGAACTCTTATCAGTCAACTCCCTACTACCAATGCTGCAACGGATTCCAGGATTAGTTCTCGTCGACTGGGTCTATGTGAGTTTAACCCCATTGCTTTTACCACCTCTGACGCTATCTAAAAAGCACATTCATGGATCCATAACTGGACCCGCACGCGATTCCATCCGCGACTATGCCAACCGTATTGGCCAGTTCACTCTCGCCAACGACGTGCACGAAGGAGGAATGACGTTCAGCCCCAGCATTTACATCTATCTTGCGCAGCTGCAAGGCCCTTTCCGACCCTTGTTCCCTTCTTTGCGTCGCCTCCGAATCTTGGAAGCAGACACGTCGTTGGATTATCTCCGACTCTT
>Ga0247742_10001869_pt1 | contig 14141 bp, 11 predicted proteins | sample UWRJL208509C2_FD_180944 | JGI IMG/M metagenome (GOLD analysis project Ga0247742, IMG submission 180944) | Plant litter microbial communities from Arlington Agricultural Research Station in Wisconsin, United States - UWRJ-L208-509C-2 | ecosystem: Environmental > Terrestrial > Plant litter >...
ATTTTCAAGACCTTGCTTCGGGATGACGCAGTCCATGTCTTCCGGCAGGCCAACCCCCGGGTCATCATGCGGAGGGGCCCCCGTCTTGACCCCTCCCGGCCAAAGCCCGCTGACTTCGACGCCGAGAGCAACGATGACCAGATTGTCGAACAGGTCATGGCGACGGCGGCGCACCTAGACCAGGCTATCAGTCTGTTGACCCACGACAGTGGCCCGATGCAAACCGCGCATGACCTCGGCGTGCCCTTCATCGAGATTCCGGATGACTGGTTCCTGCCGCGCGAAACAGGGGCAGAAGAAAAGCAGATTGCAGTACTGCAGCGTGAAATCCTGGACCTCAAGCGAACCATGCCGGTTCTGGAAGTCACGCCCGTTGGCGCCGTAGGACCTGCCTCGGAGATGGTTGCATCAGCCGACTATTTCGGCGGGGTGGACCGCGCTCTCAAAAAGCGGGTGATGCGTGCGGTGACCGCTAAGCACCCCTCTGCAACGCGAGGCATGCTGGGCATGTCCGGCATGTATTCGGACAAGCTGGTCGAAGAGTATGAGCAGTCTTACGACGCATGGACCAAGGAAGCTCGGGAATGCATCGAAAAGGTCGCTCGCCGGGCACAGGCGATGACTACGGTGGAGTTCAAGCTCAGGTTGGCCAATGCGGGCCGTTCGAGCGCGGACGGTGTGGTCGTGAAAATTACGAGCAACGGCCCGTTCAACCTGGTGCCCCTCGATGTGCTCCGTTCCCTCAATACTGAGGACCGATTGTTCCCAACGCCGCCACCAGCACCGTCCCTTTTCGGGGGGCTTGCGGACTATATGAACAAAGGTCCGCTTCTCGACCGGTCAATATTTTCGTTGTCGAACCTAGGCGGACCTGCGCCTTCCAGGAACCCGAGGGCCTTTTTCTGGAACTGGCTTGAGGGAGACGACCGCCCAGAGATTCGCGGTGAGTGTGAGGAGTTCAGGCACGGCATCCACACCGAGGAGATGTCCATTCCGCTCTGGGTCCCCCTTGAGCACGAAGGCGACGCGCGTGGTGTCGTGTCCGTGACCCTTTCGGCCCGTAATCTCCCGCAGCCGCAGGTAACCCACCATAAGGTGCTCATCCGTCGCACGGCCGGCGACCTCCAGGCGGTACTCCGCCAGCGTCTCAAACAGGACCTTGGTGTCGTTCTTCCCTAGCGAAGGCCAAGACGCGTGTCAGTCGTCGGTTGCATTGGCCTGCAGGGTAGCCAGCGCGGCCAGGCATTCATCGTGCCATGCCGGCCGGACAAACATGTTGACAGGCATATAGGGCTCCGACTTCCCAAGCAGGGTGTCGCTCTCTTCGTTCCATATCTCCAGGGAACCGTTGCACAAATAGGCCCAGATGAAAGCATGGACGCGCCGCGCGACATCGAGACTCGACCGGCTCGACCGGTTGAGGTCGTGCTCGATATCGCCGTGCTCCATCTCGAGTGCATCGCTCCGCAGGTTGACCAGGCAGTTCAGCCGGACGGTGTTGTCCGCGCTGCACATCATCAGGATGAGGCCGTCTTCGACTTGGTCCATGGCGCTTATCACCATTCCCTCGAATGCGTGCACGTCACCGCCCCGCCGGACAAGCACAGTGAGTGAATCGGGAACCTTGATGGGCGTCTTTCCCAAGGCCTCGCCTGCCAGCACCGTTTGCCGGAGGTCTTCGCCAAACACGGCGAGAAAGCCGGCCACGGGGGACCGGCGGGCCAGCTTCGGTGACAGGCGGTGATGAACCCCATAGTGTTCCTCAATGGCAAGCCGGGCCATTGCCTGGATGACTGGCAGGTCGCGCTCGATGCGCTCCTGGTCGCCAATCCGATCAGGATTCACAAACGTGCCTTTTTCCGAGTGAGCGATGGCATTGCGACCTTCTTCCCACAGGTACTTTGCGGCATCGGTTCCGTCTTTTTGTAGCGCTGCAAGGCGGTCCACGGCACGCCGTTCTGTCAACCGGGGAAGGGCTTCAGAAATCCACTTGCCGCGCACCTTGCCTTCGTTGTTGCGGTGAATGAAAGCGATGACCTTGTAGAGGTTCAGGAAGGCATAGAAAGGGTTGTGAGTCGTGACGCCTTCCCGGAAAAACGCTAGGGCTGTTGCAGTGTCATCGTCGTTGATGGCACCGAGCTCATCGACATCGAAAAAGTCCTGCACCATGCTGCCTCTCATCCGACCGATACCAATGGGATGGCTGCCGCCTACCCACATCGTGACTTCGAACCGCCAGTCTCCGCTCCACGCCATTGCACTGCCAAACCGCAAAATGGCATCACGTGCCTGGGCGCTGGTCAGCCCATGCACACGGGCGTTGAGACACACCGTCGGTGCCCGGTCCTCGGTGCTTGCCCGCAAGATGAAGTCGAGGCCCTGGTAGGGAACAACCTGGTCTTTGGTCGGCCAGGGCGCCGTCGTTTCAACGCCCGCAACCACCCAGTCACCGACCTGGTGTTGCAGGCGTTCGGCGTCCGAACGGAGGTCTCGCAGATACGGCTTGGCCATGAGTGTGCCCATCGGGTTGGTGGACGCACCGTACCAGTCGTGTCCTTAGGTTCAAGGCCTAAATGAGGGCCTCTTTCGGCACCTTCTTTCTGGACAGCGCCCTGTCCCTGCGCTGGACCTTCCGCTCCTCATAGGCCTCCATCCATTCCGATGGCACGCCCTTGGGAGGGCGTCCACGGCGACGCGGCGCTTCAAGCCCGTTGGCCCTCAGTCTTTCCTCGTGTGCTTCCCGTGCGGCGGTGAACGTCAGATGGGTGGAAAAACGGTCGTGTGGGCACGCAGGAATGGCAAGGTCACCAAATGGCAACCCGTTGAGACACCCACGCAGTTCCAGCAGGCTCGGCGCCTTGATGTACACCTTCGAATCCACATCCTGGCCCGGACTGTGCCCGTTGATGGCCTTGATGAAGTTCAATTCGACCCGGTTGCGCTGCGCAAGTGTGCTCAGGGTGTGGCGGAAACAGTGGAACGTCTTTGATTTGCTTGTGATGCCGCAACGCTTGCGGAGCACCTCGCTGTTGAACCACTTCGACAGCGCCTTGCCTGGGCCTGTCTCACCCCAGGCCAAACCGGGGAAGAGATGGAGGGAGCCCGTTTCCCGGACGGCCGCAACATAGTCGAGGAAACCCAGGTCAATGAGGCGCTGCGGTATCGGCAAGTGCCGGATGGAATGGACCGATTTGACGCTTTGTCCGGGTAGCAAATTGCTGACACGAATGCACACCACGTCCTCTTCCTGATTGTCTTCGTTGGTGACCTTCACCCATTCGATGTCCTCGCAATAAAGTTGGCAAACTTCGTTGACACGGAGCGACATAAACAGCGCGATGAGCGGTCCCCAAAACTTGTGGGGCTCGTCCGGGTTGAGTGCCACCAGCGCGTCGATGATGAGCTCCAGGTCTTTCTTCGTGAACACCTGCCGGCCCTGTTTCAAGGGGTCCTTGAAACGGGCACTGTTGATGAAGCGCACCGGATTGGTCTCGATGTCGCCCAATTCGACGCACCAGTTCAAAAATGTCGACAGGTACTGGAAGTACTTGGCCTGCGTCGACAGCATGAGGGGCTCGAGTTTTTCCTTTTTCGCCTGCGCCTGCATGGCGCTTACCGACAGGGCCTGAAGGTCAGGGCGGTTGGCATACACGGACGGCAACTGGCCGACGACCTTGGCAAACTTCAGCATCTCCGGGGCACCGACGGTTTTCAGCGGCCGGTCACCAATGACTTCCTTGAACAGCCGGAGGACGAACGCCACCGTGCCGACGGACGCCTTTTTGCGACCCTTGCCAATCTTGTAGTTGTCCAGGTGCAGCTGGGCCCGCTCAAACAGCATGGCCTGTCCACCCATGCCGGCGGACGCGCCCGTCTCTGGAAATGCGCCAGTGTTCGGCCGGGACGCCGGGGGAGCCACGACGGGGCCACTGGCGGGCGGGACCAATCGGGCCACGGGTGCCACGAGTTCTGGTTCCGGAGACGGGGCCGCGTCCAGGGCCTCCCTGGCTGCCTCGGGCGCTGCTGGTGCGGGCTCGACGTGCGCGACGACCTCCCGGGCAGGAGGCGGCATTGGGCGGGGACGGGTGGCCGGCGCGCTCCAGCCAATGTGGTCCATCATCTCCATGGCGAGACGGTGGTCCTCCGGCCCGGAGACATTAACCCGGAAATCGGGACCGGCCTGGATTTCATAATGCCGGTGACTGGAGGCTGAGGCCAGAATGGAATCAATTGAGGGAAACACGGGAAACGTCCTTTGTCGCTCATGCCTCCGAAACCATTCCGGGCTGTGCCATTGACGACTGATGCCGAATGGATATAAGGGCCAAGTACCCAAGGTCAAGCATTATCTGGGGCGATCATTAAATAATTATTCGGAGCCCTCAGGCCGCATTATGACTGGGGAAGGTGGGCGTTCTGGGCGGCTGGCGATCAAGAAGTGGCTGGGTTGGACAGTTCTTTGGGGCAGCCGGGCGCCAAGCGAACAGGTCATTTGCCTAATATGTGCATGGTGGGGCGTTGGTGTAACCGGGATTGGCGCTCTTTGCCCCCTTGACAGGTCGGGATTATCTGCAAGAGTTAGGCAAGCTTCCGGAGAGTCCTCGTGATTCCAGTTTTTCGCCTTTTTTTTCGTTTTGCAAGGAAGAGGCGAATATAGGAAGTCTAAAGAAGAATTCAGTAATTGAAACCCTATCTAGATCTTTCTAAACGATTTTCTGGAACCCGGATTTTCCCTCAATACTTGGTCATTCGTTACATGTAACGACGTTGGCATGAATGCCATTAACTCGAAAAGGATTTCACTTGAAAGTGCCCTCTGTTCCAGCCCTCGCAAGATATTTCGCTTCCATTCGCCTCACGCTCCATGCCTCGGCCCAATTCGGTCCTGACGGCACGCCCCATCCGGTGTGGCAACTAACCCAGGATGATTCGAGCAAGCCTTATTGGCTTGGGGACGCCAAGTTGTTCGCCTCGCCGGCAGAACTATGGAAAGCGTGGAAAGCCCATCAGCTCTTCCTCCATCTTGAACACGCGCAAGCCCTTCGGCTGGTCCGGTTTTACCTCCGGCACGAAGAAGAGCATTTTGAGCCCTTCACCGCCTGGCTCGATTACCGCGCATCGGCGCGACCAGCAGCATTCGAAGAAGTCGACACCGGGGTCTGGCCTTGGACCGCTGCAACCGCATCCCTGGACCGCAGGAACCGCCTGCACACATACGGCTGGCCCTGGAGCGATGCACCCAGTGTGCCGGTCATCAGGCGGTGCACGAGGCGGGCTGAAGGGCAGGGCTGGGCACGGCGTGCGGTGCGCGTCGCGAATTTCGACCGGCAGTCTGCAGTCAGGTACACGGCGGCGGTTCGGGAGCTCGTGCAGTCTGAGCGGCGCCGCATGTTCGACCGGAAGATGCGAAAGACGGGTTTGAGCCCATCACGAGCAACACGCCGGCTTTGATTCTCCTAGGGACGATAAATGGGCAAGGAGGCCCTTTTCCATGGACAGAACACTTCAGCGCGCTTTTTGCGGTGCCTGCTGGGATGGCAACACGGACATGGTCCGACAACTGCTGGGCCATCCCGAAGTGGTGCCCGACGCGGACCACTCGACCGCGTTACTCCATGCTGCGCATCGTGGACACTGGCGCGTCGTGGAAATGCTCATGCCGGTGAGCAATCCCCTTGAGCGGAACAGTGAAGCACTCTGGCGGGCAGCAAAGCACCGGCATGGAAGAGTCGTGCGGTTGCTCTCCCCTGTGTCTGACACATCGGCATGGGAGGCGTGGATGTGGAGAGAACTCTCCGCGACAATGGCCAGGATGGTTGCACGACACACCTCGACCAATTCGGAAAAAGGCGAGGAGGATTTCCATGCCGTCGAAGTAAACAGCCCGGAAGGTCAGCACATCTCATGACACTTGAAACCGTATTCTCCGTTCGTCACAAACACTTCGTGACTGTCTATCACGAGGAGTTCGGCGAAGTAGGGCAGGGAACCCTGCTGTTTGGGAAGGGCGAGTGGGCCCATCTCAACTTTCGATTGTCGTCACCTTCGAAGCTGGAGGACGGGGAGACCTACCCGCGACTGGTTGCGAAGGCAGCTTCCGGTGAAGTGTTCACCCTTTTCGGATGTGCCTTCCACGTCTTTTATGCCGCCATCGACTTTATTGTCGAGGGCGAGATGAGTGCGGAATTTCCCCGCATCTGTGTCCGGTACAGTGAAGCGTCGGAGTGGTTCCTTGGCAGGCAGCGCCTGGATGGAGAAGTCGGAGAAACACTGACATGGGTGAACAAGCCCGAACCGATTGCCGTCAACGTCCGCACTGACACCGAGCATTTCGCCCTGTCGACGTCGGTCGTGGGAAATCACACCCATTCCGGTGAGGACCATTCCATAAGTGAGCACGTCATCTTTACCTTTGAGCGCCTCGGCGGTCTGTTTGGAGTCGATGACGTGCCCCGGCATTGCCGGCAACTCTCAAACTTCCTGTCGGTCCTGATTGCACAGCCGGTCAATATCATCAGCGTGGGCTTGGCCGACGATGCGACAGGGTTCCACTACGCCTACTTCCCGCACTTCAAAATGAAGTCCAAAAAAGGCGGCGACGGCACATGGTTGCGTTGGCTCATCCAGAGAGACAGGCTTGATGGCCGATGGGAGTCAGTTCTTGAGCGCTATTACCGCTCGGAATTCCGGGAGGTCGCCTGGGCCAGGCTTGCCGGCATGCAGCGCTACAAGGGCTTTTGGGAGTTCCGGACATTCGGTTACGTCAGCATGCTCGACGGCTTCGTCCAAAAAAAGTCGTACGACCAAAAAGTTGGAATATCTCCCCCATCCGAAAAACGGATGAAGAAATTCAGGAACAAGCTGGCGCAGTTGCCAGGTTCACTGACAGAGGAGCAGCGAGCCGACATCGTGGGTCTGGCCCGAGAGTCCTTCAGTAAAAAGGAAGAAAAGAGTTTCGCGTGGTGCTACAACTATGCGTGCTCTACATCCGATGAAGCCGTCGTTTCGGTCATCAACATTTCCGACAACGACTTTTCCATCATCAAGACAGCTCGCGACGCAATCGCCCACGGCGGAGATTACAACCTCTCGATTTACCCTATTGAGCTTCTGTTCAAGCTCGTCAGCAAGATTACGCTGCTGCTGACCTATTGGGCTTACGTCGACTTTGGCCTGACTGCCAAGGACTTCCTCCGGTGTCTGTACGAGACTCACAATCGTCTTGTTCAAGGTTCCGAAATCGACAAGGCTAGCCTTGACCGATTCCTGGACACGGCGCCGTTCTACCGGGCGTCCGAACAACGCTTCGATGAGATTGCCTCATCGAAGGGTGACAGGATTCATGTCTGCCTTGTTCGGGATGAGTCCGGGGAAGTCCGGCTCTCCGAGAAATACGCGAAAAGGGTGGAAGACTGGAAAACGTCGAGAAAGACCGGTTTCATCGGGCATGCAGAGCTGTTGGGTGTCGAAGCTTCCCAGGTGACCTATTCAGGCACGGCCTACGTCGAGGACGGGAAGAGGACGCATCGCTTAACCAGCGTCTACCTGATTGATGAAACGAAATCAGTTCCAGAATGATTTGGCCAAGTACTCATTCAGCAATCCGGGACGAGCCCCATGCTTAGGTCCGAAGACCACGACGAATATGTCCGAACGATGGGAGTCGAGCTGGGGACGGTTGTGGCCCTGCTCAGCCACAAGCTCATCGAACTCCAGATAGTCTGGAATCAATACCGTCAGCTCTTTGGTGAAGATGAAGACACCGTGCATCTGCTGAACCGGACTGCAGGTCTGTTTTTCCAGGTCGTTCAGGACCAGCTTTGGGACAGCGTTCTCATTGGCATTTCCAAGATGACGGACCCGGCCTCGACTGGGAAAAAGAGAAATCTGACCTTGTACGCGCTGCCGGACCTCATCGAGGATGTGGACCTTTGCGTCATCATCCGTCGCATGTGCATCGAAGCCGAGACTGAGGCGCAATTTGCAAGGGACCACCGCAACAAGCGCATTGCTCACGAAGACCATCTGCATGCCACGGACAAAGAGTCCCATGCATTGCCAGGCGTCAGCAGGGAAGCGGTGGAAAACATGCTCGAATCAATCCGGGCGGTGTTGAATACCCTCAACCATCATTATCGGGACACCGAAGTCTGCTATCAGTCCTTTGTCGACTATTCGGGTGGACGATTGCTGGTGAGCAAACTCCGAAAACTTGAATGGTTAGAGGGCGATGACGTGGCGCGTGCTGAAGGCGACTGAGTCGCCTCCCGCCAACAACTTGTGCCGCCGCCCTAAAGCGGTTCGAATCCGAGTCTGTCGAGCTCTGTTGCGACGCGCAATATGCCCGCGCCATAACCGGGGGATGGCGTCGTTCCCACAGGGCCAAAGATGACCACGAGGTGCGCGGCAGCGAGAGCCAAGTCGACATATCCCGCGTGGTCGGCCTTGGCGGCAATCAGCTGGGCCCGGAACCGGGCTTCGTCCATGTCCTTCTCCAGGGCGGCGTCACCCATGGCCGCAGCCTCACGGACAAGGGCGGCGACATCGAGGATGTAGGTCTCACGGGAATCCATGCCGCAAGTATATCGAGCGCCCGCACCCAGCGTGCCTTGCTGGCAGGACCACAGCGGCGTACGGTCAGGGGAACGGTCCTTCCGGGCCCCGGTTAATGCCATGGCCCGCGCAAAAACAGCCGGCTCAAACGAAGCTCCCGTCCCGGTGGCCGAATATGTGCGCATGTCGAGTGAGCACCAGCAGTATTCGACCCTGAACCAGTCGGCTGCCATCGAGGCTTATGCCACCTCGCATCTGATGACCGTTGTCACGAGTTACAGGGACGAAGGACGCAGTGGCCTCAGACTGGATGGCCGCCACGCCCTGCAAAAACTTCTGGCTGATGTGCGCGCAGGAAACTGTGGTTTTGAAGCCGTGCTCGTGTTTGATGTGAGTCGGTGGGGACGTTTTCAAAACGGGGACGAAGCGGCGCACCACGAATTTGTCTGTCACCTGGGCGGTGTGCGCGTCATCTATGTCAACGAGCCATTTTCCAATGACAGCTCGCCGCTGTCATCGGTGCTCAAAGGTCTGAAGCGGGCGATGGCAGCGGAGTACAGTCGCGAGCTGTCAGCCAAAGTGTTCACCGGCCAGTGCCGGCTCATCCATCTCGGTTACCGCCAGGGCGGAGCAGCGGGATATGGTCTGCGGCGCATGCGCGTCGATGCCCAGGGCCATCATCTCGGTGTCCTGGAGCGGGGCCAGCACAAAGCACACATCACGGACCGCGTGATTCTTGTGCCGGGGCCCGCCTCGGAAGTTGCAGTCGTCCACGGCATTTACCGTGATTTTCTCGCTGGCGTGGGCGAGGCGCAGATTGCAAAGGGACTCAATGCAAGGGGCATTCTTAACGCCGAGGGAAAACTGTGGCGCCGCCATCAGGTTTCGATGGTGCTGTCGAATGAAAAGTACGTGGGTAACAACATCTTTGGCCGGACGACGAGCAAGCTCAGGCAGCGTCGTGACCCTAATCCCGAGCATCAATGGATTCGCCGGAATGGCTCGTTCGAACCCATTGTGTCTCTCCGCACGTTTGGAAAAGCCAAAGAACGGTTCCGGCTCAGGGGCAGTCCCTTGACCGATGAAGACGCGCTCCAGCCCCTCAGGCGCATCCTGCTGCGGGAAGGCCGGTTGAGCACGTTGCTCATTCAAAAAGAGCCCGATGCGCTTTCCATTCCTGCACTGACAAGACGTTTCGGCGGCCTTCGCCAGATTTACACCCATCTGGGTTTCATTGCCGGCAAGAACCTCGACTATGCGGACGTGCGGTTTCGCTTGCGGGACCTGCGGGCCGAACTCATGGCCGAGATAACCAGGCTGCTGGTCGCCAACGGGGCTTTGGTGGTCACCGAGGGCATGCAGTTGCGGGTCGATGAAGCCTGGACACTGTCGGTCACCGTGGTGCAAGCCTCTTTTTACCGGCACCGCATCCGGTGGTATGTCCGGCAGAACCCACAGAATTCCGACGTCGTCGTGTTTGCCCGCATGTCGGGGGACGGCACGGCCATCGAGGACTTCGTTATTGCGCCGCGCCTCATTCTTGGCGCACATCCGAGGGAACTGTCACGGAATGGTTTTCCAGATGTCGGCGCCTACACCTTTCCATCCTTCGCCGTCCTTGCGCAATTGGCGCACCCGGACAGGGCTGAATCGACCGCGAGCGCGGCCGGCGAGGACAACAAATATGGCCTGTCGGAAGGACTCGCTGCAATGGCCGGCGTCTGTCGCCAACACATGAGCCGGGTGCAGGGAGCGAGTGGCGACCTGCAGGCGTTTCCGGGGCAGCTGCCGGTGGCCTGGCAGGGCGCCGGGAAAGCGGAGGGCTGCCGTCCGGTGGACGATTCAACCTCCCCCGGTAAGGTGGTCCTGGCCATGGTCATGCTCCGGGGGCGGGTTGCATCCCTCTTGGCGCACGCGGCCCTGGTTGGATGGCTTGCGCGTCACCATCCGGCCGAACTGGCCGTATTCCAGGCCGCAGCCGAACTCGACGGCGTGCAAGGAAAACTGTTTCATGGCTGACACAGGGTTCCCGCACGACTGAAGTCGGCCTACAGTCGACAGGTCTGTCGCTGCGACGGTACGGTGTTATGCCCGTGTCCATTCGACCTGCGCACGGTCCCAGTGCCCTTCCGGTCTTTGTTGCCGCCTATATCCGCATGTCGACGGACATGCAGCGGTACTCCCTTGCAAACCAGAAAGCCGCTATTGAGACCTATGCGGCCGAACATGCCATGTCAGTCGTCCGCGAGTACCGGGACGAAGGTCGCAGCGGTCTGACCATCGAACACCGCCCAGGACTGACGGCGCTGATGGAAGACATCAGGTTGGGGAGGGCAGGCTTTGACGCTGTGCTCGTTCTGGACGTCACCCGTTGGGGCCGGTTCCAGAACACGGATGAGGGCGCGTTCTATGAATTCATGTGTTGGCGTGCAGGCGTTCAAGTCCTGTATGTCGGTGAGTCCTTTGAAAACGACCAGAGTCCGTTTTCACTCGTGTTCAAAGGCATCAAACGGGCCATGGCTGCCGAATACTCCCGGGAGCTCTCGGCCAAGGTTTCAGCAGGACAACGCCGCCTTGCAAAAATGGGCTATCGGCAAGGTGCAATCGCGGGATACGGGTTGCGCCGGCTTCTTGTGAGCGCGGATGGTGAGGCAAAATTCGTGCTTGCCGACGGCGACCGCAAAAGTCTGGCCTCGGACCGAATCATCCTGGTGCCGGGCCCACCTGAGGAAATAGAGAGGGTCCGCTGGATATTTGAGCGGTACCTGGATGGACAGGGCTGCTCGGCCATTGCCCGCGAACTCAACGACGACGGCGTCCTGAGCCATCGCGGGAAGAGGTGGGTGTATGCCACCGTTCGGACGATTCTCGACAGTGAAAAATATGCCGGTCACGCGGTGTATTGCCGGTCCAGCAAAAAGCTTGCGGGACGGATGACCCAGAACCCGGCAAGTGACTGGGTCAGGAAAGACGACGCCTTTGAGGCCATCGTTCCGGTGGACCTTTTCAAGGCGGTACACGATGAACGTTTGCGTCGCCGAAAACATGATTCAAACGAAGCATTGCTCGCCGGGGTGCGTAAAGTTCTAAAGACGAAAGGGCAGCTCACTGGTCCTCTGCTTGATGCCGAACCCGGCGTGATGTCGAGCCATGGACTGGCCCGGCGATTCGGCGGGCTCACGAGCCTGTACAAAGCCGTTGACTTCAAACCGAAGAGGCATCTCCGCTATGCCGAAATTCGAAAATGGCTGACAACCTGGCGGGAGAGCCTCACAGCTTTTGCCATCGAGTTTCTGGAGGACGGTGGCTCATCGGTCCAACGGGATGGATGGCGGCTGAACATCGACAATGCCTGGACAGTGTCGTTTGTCATCGTGCATGGGTCGAGGCCCGTCGGGAAGATGCAGCAATGGTTCAATCACCGACCATCAGAAGACACGGATATTGTCGTCTTTGCGCGGGTCGTCTATGGGGAACCTGGCCCCATGGATTACTTCGTGCTGCCGCGCGTGCTTTTTCCTGAAATGCCGAAGTGCTTTTACACACGAAACCGCCCGATACTCGACAGTTGCAGATACCCGTCGCTTGAAATCCTTGGCGACCTGGCCCGCTTGTCTCGGATGGAGTCGCAGCTGTGTGGATAAGCCATGCCCAGCGCGCCTGGATTCGAAAACAGGACGCACTGGCCCTCACGGCCGAGGCGGGCAGGGCAGAGGCCCGGTTCCATGCAGTTACCAAGGCCCTAGATGCGCTGTTGGCCGACACGCGAGCCACAGGCATGCTCAGGCGGCTCGGAATCCGGAGGATTGCGCTGGGGCGTTCTTCCAGGCTTCCGGAGAACGGAAACGCCGAAGGCTTGGCGGTCCTCGAAGGACTGGTCCTTTCAGGGGTCGTTGCCCGGCTTCTGTCAGACGGCGAACTGACCCGCTGGCTGTCTTGTCACCATCCGGTGGAATTGGCGGCTCTGCATGGGGCTTGCGATCCAGGGCGCTAGGCCTGCGGCCGGGCCACCCCGGACCGGCAAGGAGAGCTTTTGCCGGTCGGGGGTGGCCTTGCGGGGTCAAGGCGTTTGAAGCTTTCCGGTCAGAGCTCCCCAGCTTCCACCCGGAGGGGCGATTGAGGTCGTCGGCATCGGGTGCAACGGCATGACATCGACATACGACAAGAGGTTGGGGGCGGCGTAAGCGACCTGGCTGAGACAGGCATTGATGAGGGTGCAAATGAGGTACAGGCCCCAGGGACCCTGGCCTCCCGCACCGTCGAACGTCGCCGCTGCACCGGATTCAATGATAAGGACGGCGTCCGGTCTCTGGTCTTCGGGCGTTGCCAAAAGGCGTGCAGTCAGCTCCTCTGGTGTGCCCCGTCCCTTGTACCCAATCGCGAGGCAGGGAATTCTGGCGGGAGGGTCATCACCGAGGCTCATGATGAGCCCGAGGTTCCGCTGGAGTGCCTTAATCTTTTTGGTGGTTTCTCGCACCTGGCTCCACTGGCTGGTCAGGTCGGATTTGACCTCGATGGCCATGGCAACGGCATCGGCGAGAAAAAGGCGCTCGTCACCGTTCGGCATCGGAAAGCTCGGCGCATGCCCGAACTCAAGAACGATATCGACCTGACCGGAAATCTGGCCGAGTGAGTCGGTGATGGCGCCCTGACCGAAACGGCGGTGTGCCGGAAAAAGTGCCTGGAGGAAGTCCCGGACGAACGTTTCGCGCTCGTTTCCCTTGCTGGCCGATGGCATGGACAGGCCGCCCATGTGGTGGGCCATGAGCGCCTGTTGGATGCCTGCCAGGCGTTGTTCCAGATATTTGTTGGTCGACATGGTTTGCTCCCTGTTCTTCCCTGGGCGAAGTGTGACGGATTCATGGGCCCATGAACGGCCTTTCGGCGAGTCCATTCGGGCCCTTTGACGGTCCCTCGGAGATGGCCGAAAATCCGGGCCACACACCGGTATACCGGTCCGTGGCTTGGTGGGACTGGCGGGGAAGGGTGAAACGGTGTCCCTCACTCTCCGCCAGTTTGCAAAAAGCCCTGTTTTTACAGGGCTTTTTTGTGGGCGGAATCCGCGCCCTCCAGGCGACGGGCCGAGTCATTTCCGGGTGGTGCCTGCCCGCGCCTGCTGAGGGAATCGGGCCCGGCTCAGGACGATCCCAGGGCGTAGATTCCTGACCTTTTAGCGAACGCAGCAACCTCGGCTGCGCTCGAGCGCACTCATGCGCTCAGAGCCGTTCCCCCGAACGTGTCATAGCGAGCTCCCTAGCAATGATGAATGTCACCGCAGCCACTTCCCATGGCTGCCTCGCGCCTTCGCCGGCAACGGTCGTCCCTGCCACCCGCGCCGAGCGGCTGTCCAGTATCGATGTGCTTCGTGGATTCGCCTTGCTGGGCATCCTGGTGATGAACATCGACAGCTTTGGCGACGTGCAGGCGATGCACGACATTCCCTTCGGCACGTCGCTGGACGCCTTTGCCGGTCCGCACGCGCACTGGAATCTGGCGTTGTTCTACATAAAGTGGTTGTTCTTCGAGGGCAAGATGCGCGCCATGTTCTCGATGCTGTTCGGTGCCGGCGTCGTCCTGCTGACCCGTCG